>Ga0114932_10005162_pt1 | contig 11733 bp, 10 predicted proteins | sample 2SBtaG_2_FD_87286 | JGI IMG/M metagenome (GOLD analysis project Ga0114932, IMG submission 87286) | Deep subsurface microbial communities from Kolumbo volcano to uncover new lineages of life (NeLLi) - 2SBTROV12_ACTIVE470 metaG | ecosystem: Environmental > Aquatic > Marine > Volcanic ... | reverse complement strand
CGCCGCGTTCCGCCAGATACAGATGCATGGACCCGAATCCGGCAATGCCGCACATTTGCGGATCCACGGCGGTCTGCACCAGGGCGCAGGCGATGGCCGCGTCAACGGCATTGCCACCCGCCTTGAGGGCCAGCACGCCGGCCTCGACGGCTTCCGGTTGGGGCGCCGATACCATTCCGTGAGTCATGGAGCAACTTCCTTCTTGCTTTTATCCCGGTGGGTCATGGAAATTCGGCTTGCTGCCGCCATGCCCGATGCGTACTGCCGCCTGGCCGATGAAATATCCGCTCATAAAACATTCACTGTCATTCGGCGCCGCGATTTTGCCTTCTGTATGTCCAAGGCGCAAGCTAGGCTGGCATTGATGAGCAAGGAACCGCCACGGTGACCCCGCCTGACCCCTTGAGCCGGCGCTACGAAGAAGGCGTTGCCAGCCATCGGGCCGGAGACCTGCGCCAGGCCGCCGCCGCCTATGGTGAGGTGCTCGGTGAAAATCCGGACCATCTCCCGGCGCGCAATAATCTGGCCGCCGCGCTTGCCGATCTGGGGCAATTCGATGAGGCCCGGGCGTGCTACCGGCGCGGCCTTCAAGGCCACCCCGATTCCCCGGAACTGCATGCCAACTTCGGCAATTTGTTGCGGCTCACGGGCGATCTGAGCGCCGCCGCTGATCACTACTTTCGTGCCGTCACCTTGGCCCCCGAGGCCCCCGGGGCCCATGAAGTCCGCTATGCCTTGGGCATTGTTTTGCGCACCTTGGGCCGCCGTGACGACGCCGTTCGCGAATTGCAGCTGGCCGCCCAGGCCATGACCACAGATCCGCGGCCCTGGTCGGCGCTGGCCGCGCTGGCCTTGGATATTCACGACCTGGAAACGGCGGCTCAGCTGATTGACGAAGCCCTTGCCCGCAACCCAACGGATGCCGATACGTTGAATTTGCAAGGCATCGTGTACAAACAGATGGCCCGGTTCGGCCCGGCCCGGTCGGCTTTCGACGCGGCCATCGGCGCCGCGCCGGATCACGCTGAAGCGCGCTATAACCGGGGTGCCCTGAGATTGCTGATGGGCGACATGCCGGCCGCGTGGGAAGATTTCGAATGGCGGTGGTTCGGCGCCGGCGGGGCGCCCTTAGGCGTTCCCGAGGGCTTGCCCCGGTGGCAGGGAGAGCCTTTGGCCGGCCGCACCGTTTTGTTGGCCGGTGAACAGGGGTTCGGCGACACCATTCAGTTTGTCCGCTATGCCCCGCACATCCACGACAAAGGCGGGCGCGTTCTGCTGCGTTGCCGGCCCGAATTACACCGCCTTCTCAAAACAGCACCCGGCGTCGATACCGTTTGCGGCCTTGATGAGCCGGCCCCGAAAGCTGATTTCTATCTGCCGCTTCTCAGTCTGGCGGCGCTCTGTCAAACCGAACCCGCCACCATGCCGTCGCCCGGCGGATACCTGGCCGCGCCCGCCAGCCGGCGTCCCCCATCCCAGCCGCTTCGGGTCGGCCTGGTTTGGTCCGGCAGTCCGAGCCACGGCAATGACGCCAACCGGTCGGTGCCGCTGAGACAATTGACGGCCCTGTTGGCGGTGCCGGCGGTACGGTTCTTCAGCCTTCAAATGGGCCCGGCCCGCGAACAGCTGGCGGACCTGTCTCCGGCAAGTTCGATCACGGATCTCACGGATGGCCTTCAGGATTTTTTTGACACGGCCGCCCAAGTTGCCGGGTTGGATCTGCTGATTACGGTCGATACGGCCGTTGCTCATCTGGCCGGCGCCATGGGCCGGCCGGCATGGGTATTGCTGCCCCATGTCCCCGATTGGCGTTGGGCTCTTGAGGGCGCCGAGACGCCCTGGTACCGGTCTCTCAGACTGTTCCGTCAAAAGGCGTCCGGCGATTGGCGGACACCGGTCGCGTCCGCCGTCGACGCGTTGACGGCGCGCACCCGGCGCTAACCGGGAATGGCCGCCAACAAAATCCGCGCCATCCATTGGCGGATGATCGAAAACCGCCAGTCGGAATCAAGGCGCCGTTCGAACTGAGCGCGCCGTTGCAGCGCCGATTGTACCTCGGGTATTTGCCGCCGCCGGAGGCCGGAACGGCGGTTTGCGACAAAGGGCCTTCTGGCCGGAATGTCCCCGTCACGGGACTCCAGATGATCAAACATGGCGTCAACTCCTGTTCTCGGGTTAACGGATCGCAACAATATCCTTATAATGGACGACATAACCATTTTTCGTCAGTGACAATCGTCACAATATGGTTTCAAGATAAGTTTCGGAACGCCGAGACCTCGCATCACGGATATGACAATGCCCGATTTTAATTCGCCCGCCATCGACACCGCCCTCAACCCTGATCCGGCGGCCTATGGTTTTGATCTCGACGACGCCTTGAAATCGGTTGTCTCCTTGCAGAGCCGGGTTCCGGAAAAGGCCTATACGGCCGGCGTATTGGGTATGGAACGCGCTGGCCACGGGGTTGTTATCGACGACGCCGGTCTGATTTTGACCATCGGGTACTTGATCGTCGAAGCCGAGACCATATGGCTGGTCGACCATACCGGCGCTGCCGTGCCCGGCCATGTGGCCGGCTATGATCACGAAACGGGATTTGGCCTGGTCCAGGCCCTCGGTCGCCTGGCGGTTCCGGCAATACCAATGGGGACGACGCGCCACCTTTCCGTCGGCGATGACGTGGTGTTCGCCGGCCACGGCGGCCGCCAGGGCGCCATCGCCACGCGCATCGAGGAAAAGCGGGAGTTCGCCGGCTACTGGGAGTATCTGCTCGACGAGGCGATTTTCACGGCGCCGGCGCATCCGTTCTGGGGCGGCGGCGCGCTCATCGGACCGGGCGGCACGCTGTGCGGCATTGGATCGCTGTATGTGCAGCAAAACGCCGAAGGCGGTCAGGCCTACGATGGCAATATGATCGTCCCCATTGATCTATTGCCGCCCATTCTAAGCGACATGCAGCGTTTCGGCCGGCCGCAACAGGCGCCGCGGCCATGGATCGGCGCCTTGACCGCCGAATCCGATGGCCGCATCGTTGTCGTCGGTCTTTGGGACGACGGCCCCGCCGATACGGCCGGGCTGCAGCCCGGCGACTTGATCGTCGGCGTTGACAAACAGCCGGTGTCGACGTTGCCGGAACTGTTCCGGGCCATGTGGGGATTAGGCCAAGCCGGAACGGATGTGCCGCTGCACGTGCTTCGCGCCGGCCAGCTGGCGGAGGTCCTTATCCAATCAGGGGACCGCGCGGCGTACTACCATGCACCACAAGTCCACTGAGAGCGCCCTGGACTTCCAGCGGGTCGGGCTCGCCGATGGTGATGCCATATTTGGCCAGCGCATTTTCGGAACGCGCCAGGCGAACGACTTGTTCCAATACCTGCATCAGGCTTGCGAATGGCGTCAGGCCCAAATCAAATTGTTCGGCAAACATATCACGTCGCCGCGCCTGACCGCTTGGTACGGTGAGCGCCCCTACACGTATTCCAATTTGACCTGGCCGGCGCAACCATTCCCGCAACCCCTCCTCGACATCAAAGCCCGCGTTGAAGACCATAGCGGTGCAACGTTCAACGGCGTTTTGATCAACCTCTACCGCGATGGCCGCGACAGCATGGGTTGGCACAGCGACGACGAGCCGGCGCTTGGACCGGCACCGGTGATCGCGTCGCTCAGCTTTGGCGAGGCCCGGCGGATGGCGTTCCGCCGCCGCGACGACAAATGCCAAAAGGTGACGGTGCCGTTGCCCGATGACAGCCTGCTGGTGACGCGCGGCGCCACCCAGAATTATTGGCAACATGCCGTCCCGAAGACGGCCCGCGCCGTCGGCCCGCGGATCAATCTGACTTTTCGAACGATCTATTGACGAACTCAGTCAGCCGGGCGCTATTTCTTGCATTCACCGGGCAGCCCATCGGGCATTTTGGCGCCGCAGAAATCCGTCCCCGCCTTGACGACACTGCTGATGGCGGCGCCCGTCATATCCGCTTTGACGAACAAGGCTTGCTTCAGGTTGGCGCCGGTAATGGAGGCGCCCTGCAAGTTGGCGCCGGTAAGATCGGCGCCCCGTAAATTGGTATAATTCAGGATCGCCCCGGACAAATCGGCGCCCTTCAAATTGGCGCTTCCCAAATTGGCAAGGGTCAGGTTTGCGCCCCTTAAATCCGCACCGCCTAAGTTCGCGCCTTGCATATTCGCGGCCCGCAGATTGGCATTGTCCATTTTCGCATTTTTTAATTCGGCGCTTGGCATTTCCGCGCTGTTGGCAAAGACGTCCGTCAGAATGGCGCCCGACAGGTTCGCCGTGGTTAAATTCGCAAAGGTCAGTTCCGCCGCTTCCAAATTCGCCCCTTCGAGGTTGGCGACCGTCATGTCGGCGCCGCGAAGTGTGGCGCCGAAAAGGATCGCGCGCTGCAGGTTCGCCTTGGAAAGATTGGCGTCCGTCAGGTCCGAGCGTTCCAGGTCGGTGAGGATCATGACCGCACTTTCCAAGTTGGCGCCGATCATGGAGGTCCGTTCCATATTGGTGTTGAACAAATAGGCGCCGCGTAAATCGATGCCGTCCAGTTGCCGGCCCTTGTAGGACTGATAGCGCAAATCGCACATCACGCAGGCACCTGATTTTCTGACGGTTTCCACCAATTCGGTGTCCGTGTTCACCGCTGCGCAGGCGGCAAGCATCATCACCGCCGCGACGGCCAACAAACGTGTTGGAAAGCCGCGATGCGCTGCAATTTGCCGGCGAACGGAAATGCCCATGGCCTATGAAACCCTTCTCACGGCGTCGCGTCAATGTTCGTCAGGACGGCATACAAAGCGCCTTGGCGCCTTATTTCTTTCCGGTAATGACTTCCGAAAATTTCAGCAGGTTCAAGGGCGGATAGAAACTTAGGCTTTTGGCCGTCTTCATATTGATGATGATCGAGAACCTGGACGGGCTTTCGATCGGCATTTCACCCGGTTTTTTGCCGTGCAAAAGCACTTGTTCGGCGCGCGCCCCGGTAAACTGGCCAATGTTGTAGTAGCGGTTCACGACACCCAGCAGGGCGTTCGACGTGCGCACGGGATTTTCACCGGCAGCAAACACGGGAACACCATGCTTCACGGCCTCCGAGGTGAACAGATCGCGGTTAATGTTGAGAAAAGAATCGGGCCCCTGGTAAAACCACTGGGGTTTCTCCGCCGCCAGTTCCGCCACCAGGTCCGGCAGGGCGTCCTTGCGCGGCTTGCCGTTTTCGTCTTTCGGGACCGGCCGTTCCAACAGTTCCCAACCATCCTCCTTCGCCAGTTCGCGAAGTATCTTGACGCTCAGGGTAGAGTTCTTCTCCGCTGAATTGTAGATCACCGCCAGCTTCTTGAAAGGCAGATAGGAACTCGCCAGTTTAAGTTGGGTCTTCTGCGGCACCAGATATTCCGTACCCGTGACATTGCGGCCTGTCGGGCCCCGGTCCTTGACCAACTTTACGCCCATGGGCTGGGATACGATCATGAACATGGCCGGGATTTTGGTAATATGCTTGGCCGGATCGGCGCCGTTATAGGTGCCGATGACATTCAGTGCCGTGGTGGTCCCCCAGGTAACAACCAGATCGACGCTCATGGCCTTGGCTTCGGTCACAAAGCCGGGCATTTTCTTCTTATCGCGGCCCGCGTCACGGTGAATGATATCGGCCGGAATATTTTGACTTTTAAAGTATTCGATGAAGCCGGTGCAGGCGTCTTCGCATCCACGCCACGTCACCAAGAACACCTTGAACCGCTTGGCCGCATCCTGGGGCCCCGTGGCCGTGGTATGATCGGCCCGCACCGGCGTCGCCAAGACACCGATGGCCAGGCACGCGAACACGAAAACACGAGACAATATCTGTATCGACATTACGCTGCCTCCGCCGCAGGGCCCCGCGGCTTAACGCCGGCGGCCGCAAAGAACAGGGCCATCAATACTGTGGAGCAAAGAACAATGGCGCCCAGCGCCGCAATGGCGTGGGCCGACCCGAACAGCCCGACCAGGGCGGCCGTCAGAAACGGCCCCGCCACGCTGCCGACACGCTCAAGAATTCTGAACACGCCAAGCACCGTCGTCTGACCGATCGTTTCAATCTCTTTGGCGCAGACCGACGGCACCATGGAAATAAGGGGTGCGGTGCTCATGGCATGGCCGGCCCCAAGGCCCGCCAGGCCGACCACCACGCCGATGGTATCGTTCCACAGGTATAATACCATGGCGCCGCCGCCGGCCAGCAGACCGCCGGCAATGACGGGCAGCAGCTGCAGGCCCAAACGGTCGGCGAGGCGCGCAAATATGGGTGTGCCGAAGACCATGGCGATGAAGTAGATCATCATGCCGCGGCCGATTTCCGACTGACTGTGACCCAGCTCATTCATGTAGAGCGGCGTCAGGTAAAACAAGAACCCCGTTAAGATCAGCTTTGCGGGAATGGCGCCAAACAGCATCAGGACGGCAAACCGGACATTCGAAAACAGGGCGAAGAAATGAGCAAGTTTCAGGGTCGGTTTTTCGTCCGATGGGTCGGTGGTTTTCTTTGCAAAGGTGTTATGAACGAAGATTGCCGAAACCAGCGCCAACGCCGCCGACAGGAAGAAGGTCACGCTAAACCCGAGGCGGTCCGCCAGCACGCCGCCGATCGAGGTGCCGCAAATGGCCGCCACCATGATCGCACCGATAAACACGGCCATCCCCTGGGCGCGGTTTTCCGATGTCGTCATGGCGACGATGTAGCCCTGGCAGGCCATGGTGATCAGGGCATAGGATATCGCCGTCATACAACGCCAGCCCAGCAGATGGTATAGGTTCGGCGCCAGACCCGTGCCCAAGAACCCGGCGATGGCCAGGATGGCACCGATCAGGAAAATACGGCGGCTGCCAAAGCGGTCCGTCCAAACGCCGGCGAAGGGCGTGCCAATGGCGACAAACAGCATGAACAGGGAAATCGGCAAGCCGATGACCATCTCCTGGGACAGGCCCGGGACGGGAACATAAAGTTCGCTTACATACAGCGGGAAGAATGAGCGCGACAGTTCCTCGGCGAAAATGAAGATGAACATCGGCGTGCGCACATCGACCAGGGATTTTTCACGGACCACGTCCGGCACGCCATCCTTGGCGAAATGAACCCGGTTCAGAAGTTGGCTGATGTGGGCGCCCAGGGTCTTGCGGCGCTGTGTCGCTTCGGGTCCGCTCATGGACCAGAACTCGGCAACCTTCGCCTGCATCTGTTGGTAATGGCTGTTGACCTCGTTGATCAGGCCGTTAAGCGTGGTGATGAAACGCCCCACTTCGTCACGGGAATCGTGCGCCAGATTCTGCCGGAAATCACCGACTTCGACCCGGCTCATCAGCATATGCACGGATTCCATGGGCCGCGATATATTGGCGGTCATCAGGAACAGCAGCAATTCGAAGGTGATCAACAATGACACCAGAAGGACAATCAAGACGTCGTAGATGATGTCTTCGAGTTTGTTCTGAACAAACTTCTGGTCGACCCCGACATGCAGGCCGCCGACGATCTGATCCCCGGCCTTGAGCGGCACGGCGGACAACAACAACTTATCGACGCGCCGCGAATCGCCGGACGGGAACCCGTCACCCGCGACTTTCCCCAGATGCCCGGCCAGGCCGGCGGGGGCGTCGCCGACACTGAACAGAACCTTGCCGGATTTGTCGGTGATGGCCACGTACTTGATCTCAACATGGCTCTTTCGCGCGACCTCAAGGAATTCCGCCGTGCCGCGCATCTTTTCCAGGGGAATACCGTAGTTCAGGCCGCGGCTGATTTGTTTTTCCAGAGACTGGCCGACGGCAACCGCCTTCCGGTCCATCTCCGGGACAAGATCGGCTTCGAATTGCCGAAGCGCGTCCGCAGACACGGCCAACAAGGACAATAACAAGAGAATGATCGTGAGGCCGAACAAGCGGACGCGGATCGGTCCAACGAAGGGTGCTGAGCCTTGCGCCGCCATCAGGCCTTCTCCCCGTCGCTGGTCAGGCCCTGGTCTTCGGCTTCGCGAAGCACCTCCAGGACCTTGCGGGTCTTGTCTTGGAATTCGGCATAATGTTTCTCTTCGAGGGTCTCGGCGTTTTCCGCCGTGAGCACCGGTGTCTCATCGGACAACAAGGAATTCAGGGACGCCGTCATGCGCGAGAAGGTCGTGCTGATGGGGCGGAAAAATACGTAGACGCCAATGAAGGCAAGCACCGATGAAACCGCAAACACGATGAGCAAAGCGCGGCTTAAGGTTTGGAACATGGCGTCGATTTTACCCAGCTGATAGGCCCGGGAGTACCGCAAGACAACACCGCCGATGCGCTTGTTGAAGTTGTTGATCAGGGCGATGCCGACACCGTAGGCGTCATCTTCATCGAATTGCCAACTGGTCGCATCCGGGCGCTCCGCCGACTTGACCCAATCCACAGGCACGTTTTTACCAATGCTAGCGGCGTCCGTGCCGAATATCCGTTTGCCCGTCGTTCCAGAAATTTCGAACACCTCGACGGACAGAATCTGCTCATCGCCGGCCTTGACGCGGGTCAGAATTTCCTGGGAATTCTCGGCCTGCGAAAGCGGGATGCCCAGGTTCACGCTGCCTTCAATGGCATGCTTGATGTCCAGGCCCACAACGACGAACCGCGATTGCACCAGTTCACGCAGGGTCGACTGATATTTGTAGTAGTTCAGGAAATTCGTGACGACCACGGCGAACGCCAGAATCACGATGATTGTCAGGCTGGTTTTGGTCGTCAGCTTCATTTGATTTTAGCCGTCTTTCCCCAACCGATCCCGATTGTCGGGCCGGAGTTGATTATTTCCCTGCCGTGCATTGACACATTAGCACAGGCTTTGACCAGCTGTAATGCCTTGATTCTCATAGAGTTGTCAATGCCTTGCCGCTATTCCGCCAGGGTTCGCACTTCCGCCGACGTCATCTCCAGGCGATGCGCCGACTGGCGGCCCAGATTAAGCAGTAACGTGATCACCAAATCGGGGCGCTCCGCCACCAGTTGATCGAAAGCGGATTTGCCAAGTTTGTAACAAACCACGGATTCCCGGGCGTCAATGCTGGCGGTCCGCGCCATGCCCCCCAGGATGGCCATTTCGCCGAACACGACGCCCGGTCCGATGCCGGCAAACCGGACCTCACGGTTGCTGTCCGGCAGCCGGCCGCGGACATCGACGGACCCGGCGGCCAGGAAAAACATGGAATCACCGGCAGCACCTTCCTCAAAAAGTCGCGCCCCGGCGGGAAAGCTTTCGCGGCTCATGGCGGCCCGCAAGTCTTCCACCTGTTGGTCCGACAGGCCGGTCAATACTTCCATATCCTTCAGGTTCAGCTCATCGGCAAAGCCGCGGGTCTGATCGGCGGTGGCCAGCAACCGGTCTTCAGCCCAGGTCAGGGCCGTGTCGGCGTCGGCAAACACCCGGTCCATGTTGTCCGGCCCGATCACCTCCATGTCGCGGAGAAAACCCCATAATGGATTGGCTTCCGGCAGATGGCTGAGCAGGAAAACCTTGCCTTGGCGCGACAAAAATCGATCGAAGCGGCGGAAGATGTGGGCGCCCGTGGCGTCGATTTCGGTGACCCGGCGCAAATCCAGGATGACAATGTCCGCCTGTTCCGACAGGGATTCCAACTGTTCCGCCAAGCGCTCCGCGGATCCGAAAAAGATCGCCCCGCGGGCCTCGACGATGACCACCGTATCGCCGCGGCTTCTGAGGATTTCCATTTGGCTGAGCGGCCGGGCGTTCTTCGATTGCACCTGGGCGCCGGTAAAATGCCGAAAGATCGGCGATTGTCCGGCGCGCACGATAAACAGGAACGATGCCACCGCGAAGCCGGCGCCGATGGCCGTCACCAGGTCCATGGTGACCGTCAATACGGTCACCATGCCGACGACCATCAGGTTCACGGTGACGTCGCGGCGCTCCCAAAGGCCCCTGATTTGACCCATTTTTGCGATCAGTTGCCGCGACCAGCCATCGATCATCCGGAACGAATAGACGATCAAAATGCCGGCCATGGCGGCCAGCGGTATCTTCGCCACCAGGGGCCCCATGACGGTCACCGCCATGAGAAAGAACAGGGCCTGGACGACACTGGACAGGCGCGTCCGCCCGCCGGCGTCATAGTTGGCGACGCTGCGGGTAGGTGAGCCGCCGCCGGCCAGGCCGCTGAACAAACCGGAGACCATATTGGCGACGCCCTGGCCAAGCAGTTCGCGGTTCGAATCATGGCGCACGTGGCGGTGCACATCCATGGCCGTGGCGCTGAGCAGGGATTCGACGGACCCCAACAGGGCAATGACCAACGCCGGGCCCACCAGTCCCACGGCCAACAGATCGATGTTCGGATCGGCGATGATTTCCCCGAAATTGAAAAGTTGCTTGGGGTACGGAATGTTGCGGACGATGGGACCGATGACACCGCCCGCGTCGGCGCTGCCCAGCATACGCTCCAGCGCATAAAAGGCGCCGGTTCCGATGGCCAGGGCCAGCAGCGCATCACCGCCGCGCCGCAGCCACATCCGCGCCAGCCACATGGCGCCGATGGTAATCAGGCAAATCAGCACGGCCTTCGGCCGCAGCGGCAGCTGGTCATGGAGAAAAGCCTGCAGATCGACCTGGCGAACGCCGAAAAACACCGGCAATTGGCTGACAACGATGAGCACGGCGAGACCGTTCATGAACCCGGCGGTCACCGGATAGGGGATGAACTTGATCATGTTGCCGAAGCGCAGCAACCCGAAAATCACCTGAAAGCCGCCCGCCATGATCACGCAGATGAAGGTCAGGACGATGGCCATGCCGGCCCGCGCGCCTTCGTCTGCGGGCATCAGGGGGTCGGCCATGAGGCCGCCCATGACTGACGCCAAGATGACGGCAAGCGAGCTTTTCGGCCCCGACACTTGTAAGGGCGAGCCGCCCAGCAGGGCCGCGACGACAGTCACGAAAATGGCGGCGTGCAATCCGGCAAGCGCCCCATAGGCGGCGAAATCGGCGCCCATGGGGGCAAAAGCGATGACCCCGCACGATATGGCCACGGGCAATGTCACGACGGCGGACGAAAGTCCCCCAGACACGTCCCCCTTGAGATTCCCGTAGACGGCGCCGAAACCGCCCACAGCCCCCGCTTTCCCCGAAGCATCGTCGTTCATGGCCGCATCATTTCACCCCGTGCCAAGCTCGGCAAGGACAACGGCATGGTCAGCTGTTGCGATCCGACGGCGCTTCATAAAGCCCCGCCAACGGCCGTGTTCTCGGGACGATGGATGAGACGCCGAGGTGCTCTTGCTTGGTGTGAACACCGTCACCGCAAACGCCCAAGCCGTCCAACGTCGGCATGCCAAGCGCCCCGGTGAAGTTGCCGTCGAAGTCGGCGGCCGGGCTCATTATCGGATTACTCGGCGGCCACCGTTTTCGCATCGGCGGCCTCGCCGGTGGCGAGGGAATTCAACAGCCGGCGGCGGACCGTTTCGGTTTTTGCGTCGCTTTCGATCTTCAGACCGAAGACGTCCTTCACGTAGAAGACGTCGACAACGCGCTCGCCGAAGGTCGACACGTGGGCGCTGGAGATTTGCAGGCCCTCATCCGTCAACACCTGGGTGACGTCGTGCAGGATCCCGGGGCGATCGCGGCCGTTGATCTCAATCACCGTATGGCTGTTCGACGCCTTGTTGTCGATCAACACGCGCGGCGGAACTTTGAACACTTCCGTGCG
>Ga0114932_10005160_pt1 | contig 11734 bp, 4 predicted proteins | sample 2SBtaG_2_FD_87286 | JGI IMG/M metagenome (GOLD analysis project Ga0114932, IMG submission 87286) | Deep subsurface microbial communities from Kolumbo volcano to uncover new lineages of life (NeLLi) - 2SBTROV12_ACTIVE470 metaG | ecosystem: Environmental > Aquatic > Marine > Volcanic ... | reverse complement strand
GGATTTATAATTGCGTGCAACCATCAAAGCATCGCTGATCCTCCTCTCATTGTTTACTCCATTAACAGGCCAGTCTTTTTTATGGCTAAGAAGAGCCTTTTCAAAACCAGAGCAATTTCACGCATGCTACGTGCCTTACACGTCTATCCCGTTAACAGGACGGGAGTAGACATCGAGGCAATTAAATGGGCCCAAGCTATTTTAACGAAAGGTCATGTGTTATTAATTTTTCCAGAAGGAACTAGAAGCCCATTCCATTTAAGTAAAGGAAATGATGGAATTGCATATATTGCTATGCAAGCGAAAGTTCCTGTTGTGCCGGTGGGAATTACAGGAACTGAAAGTATTACGTCGTTTATTAGGATTCCATTCCATTTCAAAAAAGTAAAAGTTTTTATAGGTGAGCCATTTTACTTGGAAGCACGCGATACGAAATTGGAGCGATCCGTACTTACGCATAACACAGAACTCATTATGCGCAGTATTGCGCAGCTATTACCTCCCAATTATCGCGGCGAGTATTTAGGCAATAATGATTAATAGATGATGCGAAAATGCTTTTCTATTTTCGCTGTACGGCGCTAGACTGCGGGCATCTATAGTGCTAGCATCTTTTGCCGTCGCCGGTAGTCAAAATATGGCGATGGACACTCGTAAGTTGGTACTGAAAACATATTTTAAGGAGCCTAGTTAATGACGACCACTTCGGTCGGCAAGATGATATACCGCCTTCAGGAAGGCGGAGCCACCATGGTGAACCTTCTCGGTGGAAAAGGGGCTCACGCAAGTGAAATGGCTAGGATAGGAATTTCAGTTCCTCCTGGTTTCGTCATAACTACTGAAACATCACTAGAGTATTTTCGTTTAGGCCATCAATTTCCTTCAGGTTTATGGGACGAAATTGTACGCCATGTAAGCATTTTGGAAGAACAGACAGGCCGAAAATTTGGCGACCCTAAGGCGCCATTGGTTATTTCTGTTCGCTCCGGAGCCCCAGTATCGATGCCAGGCATGATGGACACCATTCTTAACATGGGAGTTGTAGATAGCACTGTTCAAGGCGTAGCTGAGATGATGGGTGACGAACGGCCGGCCTTGGATGCATATCGTCGGCTTATTCAAGGATTCGGTAATGTTGTGCTCGGCATAGAAAAACATCGATTTGAAGAACTTTTAGAGATAACAAAAAATAAACTTGGGGTTGAATTTGACTACCAACTCCAGCCCGATGCGCTCAAAGGGCTAATCTCTGAATTTAAAGACGTAATAAAAGAGGATACGGGTAGTGAACTGTCACAAGATCCTTGGGAATTACTGAAAGCAGCAGTTGATGCCGTTTTTGATTCTTGGAATAACCCTCGCGCTATTACTTACAGAGATTTTCAAGGTATTTCACATGACGTCGGGACTGCTTGTGTAATCATGGCAATGGTTTTCGGCAATTTAGGTGACGATAGTGGAACAGGGGTTCTTTTTTCTCGAAGCCCAGCAACGGGTCAAAAGATGCTTTATGGTGAATTTTTACCCAACGCGCAAGGCGAGGATGTTGTTGCTGGTATCAGGACCCCTCACAGGATAGAAAGCCTCAAGGACACTTGGCCTAAAATATTTGAAGAAATAGAGCAGACGGCGCGACTGCTTGAGCAGCATTACAAAGATGTTCAAGATATTGAATTTACCGTAGAGCGTGGCAAGTTATACATCCTACAAACTAGAGCAGCTAAACGAACTGCTCCCGCCGCTGTCCGAATAGGAGTTGAGCTTGTACATGAAGGGGTAATTTCCAAAGAGCAGGCACTCGGAAGGATTGAAGCATCTGAGGTTTCTGCAGTATTAATGCCCCATTTTGATCCTACTGCAAAGCAAGCTTCAATGAAAAGCGGAGACTTATTTGCAGTCGGAGTAGGAGGGTCCCCAGGGGCAGCCTCAGGGATTGCCGTTATGGACCCTGATAGGGCAGTTTTGAAGGCAGAGTCTGGGGAGAAGGTTATTCTCGTACGTCATGAAACAAATCCCGATGATGTGCATGGAATAATTAAAGCATCAGGTGTCCTTACTAGCAGAGGAGGCATGACGAGTCATGCTGCGGTGGTGACACGAGGTCTAGGAAAGCCGTGCGTAGTAGGTTGTGAAGAATTACATTTTGAACAAGATGGGATGTCTGCGACGTCACGTGGGAAATTAATTAAAGAAGGTGATCTCATCAGTATTGATGGGGCCTCCGGTGAAGTGTTTTTAGGACTAATCGATACAGTAGCACCTTTATCAGAGGATCTAGAAGAATTAAATGAGCTTCTAAGCTGGGCCGATAGCGCAAGGAGATTAAAAGTTTGGGCGAATGCTGATACGCCTGAGGATGCTTCTCTTGCAAGGGCCAATGGAGCCGAGGGAATAGGTCTTTGCAGAACAGAGCATATGTTTTTTGCAGAAGAAAGGCTTCCACACATACAAAAATTGCTGGCGATTGGACCCGAAGCTTCACAGCTAATTGATCATGCAAAGTCAATCGAGCATCTTCTTCAAGATGCACCAGCATCTGAACGCCACGCACTACAGAAAAAACTAAAAATTGCCAATGAAGAAATTGATAATTCTGAAGCTGTAATAAATTTCCATCAGGAATTATCCAAATTAGAGAGCTTCCAGACAGGCGACTTTTATGGCATTTTCAAGGCAATGGCAGGCTTACCTGTTGTAATTAGATTATTAGACGCTCCCTTACATGAATTTTTACCTAGCTATGAATCCTTGCTGCACCAAGTTTCGGACTTACAGCGCAGATTAGAAGGAGAGGGTAAAGCTTCAGCCTGGGTTGAACGGGGCAGAGACCTATTGAATGAGGCTGCTAGCGAGTTAATGAAGGTTCCGTCTGGCGAGAAAATAGTAGATTGGCTTTCCGAACATGCTGATCATGTGGATGTCTTGAGTGAAGAGAAGCTCCATCGATTGCTTGATGAGAAAGAAGAAATGCTAGAACTTGTGGAAAAGCTTCATGAGTCTAATCCTATGCTTGGTCATCGAGGATGCAGAGTAGGTTTAACAATGCCTGAAATATACGAAATGCAGGTCCGTGCGATCGTAACTGCCGCCTGTAGACTCAAGGAAGAAGGGTTGGACGTTTCACCGGAAATAATGATTCCTATTGTTTCTCATGTTAATGAGTTGAAATGGCTGCGTCCGCGGCTAAGAGAAATGGCAAGTAGAACCAGAGATGCACTAGGAGTTAAAGTCTCATATTTATTTGGAACAATGATTGAAGTACCTCGGGCGGCACTCACTGCAGGGGAGATTGCTTTAGAGGCAGAATTTTTTTCATTCGGCTCTAATGATTTGACGCAAATGACCTTTGCATTTAGCCGAGATGATGCTGAAAGTAAATTCCTGAATCATTACGTTGATACAGACGTTCTTCCCAAGAATCCATTTAATAGCCTTGATGTTTCAGGGGTTGGGAAGCTAATGTCTATGGCAACTTACGAAGCTAGGCAGGTAAACCCCGATTTCACAATTGGGATTTGTGGTGAGCATGGAGGTGATCCTTTAAGCATTGCATTTTGCAATGAGCTTGGCTTGAACTATGTAAGTGCGTCTCCTTTCCGGGTGCCTGTTGCTAGGCTAGCTGCCGCACAGAGCTCTTTGGGCTTGATTAAATCATAAGCAACTTCAGTGTCGTGAAAAATATCACAAAATAATTGACACAAGTTTCACAATCTCCTAGGATTTTGTAGCCGCCGGGGCGACGCCCCGGTTTTCTTATTTGGTTGGGAAGTTACGGGGGGCCGATGGCCGCTGATAATAATAGCGAAGAAGCACGACAGTATGTTCTCAGGAGTGCACAAGAGAACGACGTTAAATTTATTCGCCTTTGGTTTACAGATATTTTAGGTAACTTAAAGGGGTTTGCTATAACAGTCGCTGAACTTGAAGGAGCAATGGAAAAAGGCATGTCCTTCGATGGTTCTACTGTTGCAGGTTTTGCTCGCCGCGATGAAAGTGACATGGTGGCAATGCCTGACCCTACGACATTTTCTATTCTTCCTTGGAGACCGAGGCAAAATGCAGTTGCAAGAATGTTTTGCGATATTCTTCGGCCAACCGGAGAACCATTTGAAGGAGATCCTAGGCATGTTTTGAAGATTGCGTTAGGACGTGCTGCAGACTTGGGCTTCGAATTTCAGGTTGGTCCTGAGCTAGAGCATTTTTATCTGAAGTCTGCGGATGATCCGACGCCTCTTGATGTGGGAGGGTATTTTGATCTGACCACGCCTTTGGATACCGCATCTGACCTTCGACGTGAGACGGTATTGTCCTTGGAAGAGATGGGTATTCCGGTAGAGTATAGCCATCATGAAGTAGCTAATAGCCAGCATGAAATTGACCTGCGTCATACAGATGCACTTACTATGGCCGACACGGTGATGACGTACAGGCAAGTTGTCAAAGAAGTTGCAATGAGCCGTGGTGTTTACGCTACCTTTATGCCCAAACCCTTTGAAGGCCAAAATGGCAATGGAATGCATGTAAACATGTCTCTATCAAAAGGAGAAGAAAATATATTTTTTGATTCTTCTGCTGAATTTAAACTATCCGCAGTTGCTCAAAAATTTATTGCAGGTCTTTTGTGGCATGCTCCTGAAATCGCGTGTGTTTGCAATCAATGGGTTAATTCGTATAAGCGCTTAGTTCCTGGCTTTGAAGCACCGTCATTTACTACATGGGCCCCAGTGAATAGGTCCGATTTAATTAGAATTCCTGCGTACAGACCGGGGAAAGAAAGTTCGGTGCGAATAGAATTTCGCCAGCCAGATCCGGCTTGCAATCCCTATTTGGCGTTTGCTTCAATGCTGACGGCCGGTCTCGAGGGTATAATTAAGGAATATCCTGAAGTACAGCCTGCAGACATGGATGTTAATGAAATGACGGAGGCTGAACGGAAAAATAAAGGGATCCGTCATCTTCCAGGAAGTTTATACGAGGCATTGCAACTAGCAGAAACTAGTGATGTGCTACGTCTTGCATTAGGCGACTATACGTATGAATCTCTTATGCAGAATAAGTGGATTGAGTGGGATCGTTATCGGTCGGCAGTTACTGATTATGAACTAAAAAGGTATTTGCCGAATTTATAACGAGGCTTGATTAGCTCGGAGTATTTTTTTGAACTATCCAAAATCAAAAGGGACATTATATTCACCCAAGTACGAGCACGATGCTTGTGGGGTCGGCGTTGTTGCCAACATCTCAGGTGAAAGGAGCCGTGATGTTTTGGATAAAGCATTGGAGACTGTTGTTAATGTAACTCACCGAGGGGCAGTTTCTTCTGATGCAAAGACAGGGGATGGGGCAGGAGTTCTTACCCAGATTCCTTCAGAGATTTTTATACCGGCTGCTAAAAAATTTGAAGCCGATATAAAGAATGATGGAGATCTGGGCGTAGGTGTCATTTTCCTTCCTCAGAGTGATCAACCTAGAGCTCGCAAAATAGTAGAGGAAGCCATATCCGGTAGGGGCTTAAATATTATTGGATGGAGACCAGTTCCAGTAGATGAATCTATTCTCGGCGAGCAAGCATTGGCTACTTTGCCTCAAATTGAGCATATTTTAGTGTCTTTTCCCCATTCTCACGATCCTATTTGGTTTGAGCGCAAGCTTTTTGTGGCAAGGAAAATTGCAGAACGAGCGTTTCTTGCAAATCAAATCGAGTGTTATATTGCATCGCTATCTTGCCGCACTATTGTATATAAAGGACTGTTAGTAGCGCCTCAGCTAGAAGAGTTTTACATCGACCTTGCTGACAAGAACTTTCGAACGGCAATTGCCTTGCTCCACCAGCGGTATAGCACGAATACATTTCCCAATTGGGAATTATCACAACCGTTCAGAATGCTAGCTCATAATGGTGAAATTAATACGCTTGACGGTAACCGTGGGTGGATGCGTGCGCGTGAATTTGAAGAGTCTATATGGGGTAACGAAGCTACGGAAATTTTCCCGGTTATTCAAGAAGCTTTCAGTGATTCAGCAAGCTTAGATAATGCATTAGAACTCTTAGCGCTTTCAGGTAGAGGACTCTTGCATTCGATGGCGGTTTTAATCCCTGAAGCATGGGAAAATATGCCTAATATGGATCCCGCTCTCCGTGCTTTCTATGAGTATGGTGCATGTCTTACAGAGCCTTGGGATGGTCCTGCAGCCGTTTCATTTACGGATGGGATTACTGCTGCAGCCGTATTAGACCGGAATGGGTTAAGGCCTGCACGGTACAAGATTGATGAAGATAACAATTTTGTGATGTCTTCCGAAGTAGGGGCAACGGCTATAGATGATGCCAAAGTCGTTGAAAAAGGACGGTTGGGCCCAGGCCAAATGATTGCAGTTGATACGGTTAATAGGAAGCTTCTTAAGAATGACGAAATAAAGGCCTCGCTTGCTGCTGCACAGCCGTTCGGTAATTGGATTCAGAATAAAATGATTTCAATAGATGGCTTAAAAACTAAAAAACAGGAAAAAACCTTTACGGGAGCAGACCTACAGGCTATTCAAAAGAGCTTTGCTTATACGACAGAAGAGGCACATTTAATACTGCGGCCTCTATACCTTGAGGGAGTTGAGCCGGTGGGTTCCCTCGGCGATGATACGCCCTTGTCCGTTTTGGCAACCAAGCCAAGGTTAATATACAGCTATTTCCGCCAGCGGTTTGCTCAAGTTACGAATCCTCCTATTGATTCGTACCGAGAACATTTAGTTATGTCTCTATTTACATATTTAGGAGCTCGCAAATCCTTATTATCGGATACGGAAGATCATGCAGCACTTATACGATTGAGCTCGCCAATTCTCACGAACGAGGAATTGAGTGCAATCAAGACAGATAGGAACTCACTGAGCACAGCCACAATACCTACCCTATTCTCCGTAGGTAAAGGTTCGGATGGTTTTAAGAATGCGATTGAACAAATATGCCAAGGCGCTGAAACTGCGATAGATCAAGGTAAAGAGCTAATAATTTTAAGTGACAGAGGGGTCAATAAGGATTTCGCTGCTATTCCTATGCTTGTTGCTGCTGGTGCAGTACATCATCACCTCATCAAAGTTAGAAAACGATTGCAGGCATCTTTGATTGCTGAAGTTGCAGATGCAAGAGAAATGCATCAGTTTGCACTGCTGATAGGTTATGGAGTCAGTGCAATCAACCCCTATATGGCATTTGACACTATTAAAGAGTTAATAGAACAAGGGCATGATCAAGAATTGGGAGAAGATAGAGCTCTTGCGACATACATAAAAACAATCAATAAGCAGCTTCTAAAAATAATGTCGAAAATGGGAATTTCTACTGTTACGGGATACCACGGGGCTCAGATTTTTGAAGCAATTGGATTAGATCAAGAGGTAGTGGATTACTGTTTCTCTGGTACCACTTCCCCAGTTGCAGGGATCGGGTTTGATGAAATTGCTCGGGAGACTATAGCGCTTCATCAGTCAGGATTTGCGGCTGAGGATCAATTAAAACTTGATGACTTTGGGTTTTACCGATACCGAAGAAATGGCGAGCCTCATGCTTTTTCCCCAATAAGTGTCAGAACTTTGCACAAGTCGCTCGAAGAAAATGGGACCGGCCGTGATGGCTACAATAACTACCTTGAACAAATCGGCAATACCGATCCCATTGCGTTACGGGACTTACTAGAAATTAAACCTCAAGGAACACCTGTCCCTCTGGAGGAAGTTGAACCGGCGAAAGAAATCGTCAAAAGATTTAACGGGGGCTCAATGTCCTTCGGGGCGCTTAGCATAGAGGCGCACGAAGCCATTGCGGTTGCATTTAATCGCATTGGTAGTAAAAGTGGGAGTGGAGAAGGGGGAGAAGATCCCAGAAGATTTAGAGAGCTTCGGAACGGAGAACAAACCGGCAGCAAAATGAAACAAATAGCCTCAGGTCGTTTTGGTGTCACTCCTGAATATTTGGCAATGGCTGAGGTTTTAGAAATTAAAATGGCTCAAGGATCTAAACCAGGTGAAGGTGGGCAGCTCCCTGGACATAAGGTTACAGAAATTATTGCACGTGCACGGCAGACGCAGCCGGGTGTTCCTCTTATATCACCCCCACCCCATCACGATATCTATTCGATAGAAGACCTTAAACAGCTAATTTACGATCTTAAGATAGTTAATCCAAGAGCCACTGTAGCTGTAAAACTTGTTGCTGAAGCCGGCGTTGGTACAGTTGCTGCAGGAGTGGCAAAAGGGTACGCAGATTACGTATTGATCTCAGGCGCCGATGGCGGAACAGGTGCGTCACCTTGGATTTCAATAAAATATACAGGCTCTCCATGGGAATTAGGTTTGGCAGAAGCTAACCAAGTTTTGGTTATGAACGATCTCCGTGGTCGCGTTACATTAAGAACAGATGGCGGGTTCAGGCGTGGTAGAGATGTTGCGGTCGCTGCGCTTCTTGGTGCCGAAGAATTTGGATTTGGCACTCAGGCTATGGTTGCTGTTGGTTGTCAAGTTGCACGTCAGTGCCATTTGAATACTTGCCCTGTTGGGGTCGCGACCCAAGATGAGGACTTGCGTAAAAAATTCTGGGGTAGTTCAGAGATGCTTATTCGCTATCTCTTTTACGTAGCTGAAGAGTTGCGAGAATTGATGGCTCAGCTTGGGTTTCGTACGGTAGAAGAGATGATAGGGCGCTCTGACTTGCTTTCCCAAAAGCATATTCCGGGTAATGAAAAAGCAAATTTGGTTGATTTGTCTAAATTACTCGCGGTTCCTGACCCTTCCGGAAGCAAGCCAAGGACTAAAATAATTGAGCGCAATGATGACGAGAGTGATGAAATTCTTGATGACAAATTAATGCCGCTTGTAAAGTCTGCAATTACATTGCAAGAACCCGTGAAAATCGAGCATGAAATACGCAACGTACATCGAACTGTGGGAGCTAGAATCTCAGGCGAGATAGCAAGAATACATGGCGATGAAGGATTGCCTGAAAATAGTATAGAAATGAGGCTCACAGGTTCTGCTGGCCAAAGTTTTGGTGCCTTTTTGATCAACGGCATGCATCTGCTTTTAGAAGGAGAGGCAAATGACTACGTTGGTAAAGGTATGCATGGGGGTGAATTGGTTATAAGGCCTTCTTCAAAAGCAAAATTCCACGCTCATGACAATGTGATCCTAGGGAATACGGTTTTATATGGAGCTACAGGCGGGAGAATGTTTGCAGCAGGTATTGCGGGAGAACGCTTTGCAGTACGGAACTCGGGTGCTTGGAGTGTAGTCGAGGGCGCAGGGGATCACGCTTGTGAATATATGACGGGCGGAGTGGTAGTGATTCTAGGCTCTACTGGTAGGAACCTTGGTGCAGGGATGTCTGGCGGCATCGTGTATGTTTTGGATTTGGATGAAGAGTTACAGCACAACATAAATCCTGAAATGGTTGGTGCCACAACCATTTCTGACGCCGATGATGAAGACTTGTTGTATGCCCTTGTTTCGCGACATGCTGAACTCACACATAGCCAAAGAGCAGATGAAATTCTAGCTAACTGGTCAATCTACTTACCAAAATTCCGTAAAATTTCGCCACTTCCGCATGTTGCTCCTCCTCTTCCTAGGGAGCAGCAACGAGCAAAGAGAGACGCTCTTCTAAAAGCGAGTACTCCTCGCGCAATAGGTTAGAATTAGACTTGCTAGTAGTATCCCTGGACTAAGTATGACGCAATATTCTATTTCAATTGACGAATTTTTAGAGCTAGGCTTAGAAGGTTATACCCTTATACCGGTATACAAAGAAGTCTTAGCTGATCTTGAAACGCCTGTTTCCGAATATATAAAAATAACGCAGGGTTCCAACCGCCAAAATTCCTTCCTTTTAGAAAGTGCGGAAGGAGGTGAACGGCTTGCGCGCTATAGCTTCATGGGGACAAACCCTTACAAGATTCTCAAGACGGATATGGATTCTCAAAACGTTGATCCTCTTTGCGAAATAGAAACAGAATTAAGCCGCCATAAAATTGCAGAGATAGAGGGTTTACCTCCATTTGTAGGCGGAGCAGTGGGATTTTTATCGTATGAGACAATTCGTCATTTTGAGCCCACAGTAGATACATTTAGCTCCGGAGCATATTCTATCCCTGAATCAGTATTCTTTTTTACGGATTCTTTGCTAATTTTTGATCATGTCACGCATAAAATAAAAGTTATTGCCATCGCAAGAATTCAAGATAATCCTAGTAAAGCCTATGAATCCGCAATAGATCGAATCGACGAACTAATTGAGAGATTGAATAGTCCTTTGCCTTCGGATGAGAATCATATTTTCCCAGGCCAAATGTCTAATCCGGATGCAATGGATTTTCATCTTCAGTCCAATAAGACAAAAGCCGAGTACCATGAGATGGTTGATCGCGCGAAAGAATACATAGTTGCGGGCGATATAATACAAGTAGTGCCTTCCCAAAGGCTTGCAATAAAAGTTAAGTCAGCCCCTTTTAATTTCTATCGTTCCTTGCGAGCAATAAATCCTTCCCCCTATATGTATTTTTTACAAATAGAGGATTATTCAATAGTAGGAGCCTCTCCTGAAATGCTTGTACGCTCCGAGAATGGGATGGTAGAGACGCATCCAATTGCGGGGACCAGGCGTCGCGGGAAGGATAATGAAGAGGATAATGCGTTAGAGCAAGAGCTTCTTCAGGACGAAAAAGAAATAGCTGAACATGTAATGCTTTTAGATCTGGGCCGAAATGATATCGGTCGCGTCAGTAAGCCAGGTACCGTTCAGGTAACGCAGATGTTAGAGGTTGAAAAATACTCACATGTCATGCATTTAGTATCGCATGTGACGGGACAGCTTAAGGAAGAGATGTCCTGTTTTGACGCTCTTCGCGCATGCTTTCCTGCAGGAACAGTTTCTGGAGCGCCTAAAATTAGAGCGATGCAAATAATTTCAGAACTTGAAGGTGAGAACCGGGGTCTTTACGCCGGAGCTGTTGGGTATTTTAGTTATTCGGGCAATATGGATACGGCAATAGCTATTAGAACAATGGTAATAAATAATGGTATTGCGTATGTTCAAGCTGGTGGCGGAGTAGTCTTTGATTCGGACCCAGAATTTGAAAGGCAAGAGTCATTTCATAAAATGAATGCACTTCTTCGAGTAATTGCATTAGCAGAGCAAGAGTCTTTGTGAAGGGTTATTAAATCGTGCTACTGATAATCGATAATTATGATAGCTTCACCTATAATTTATACCAATTTTTTGGCGAACTTGGTTCAGATATTCGGGTGATTCGGAATGACGATTTAATGGTAAAAGACATTAAGTCCCTTTCGCCTGAAAAAATAGTAATATCACCTGGCCCCTGTACTCCGAGTGAAGCGGGGATCTCAACAGAATTAATTACTCAAATTGGTCAATATGTACCAATTTTGGGTGTTTGTTTGGGCCACCAGTGCATCGCAAGTGCATATGGCGCCAAAATTAGTAATGCAGGTGAAATAATCCACGGAAAAACCAGTAAAATATCCCATGACGGGAAAGGGGTTTTTGCAGGGATACCGAATGAATTTAAAGCGATACGCTATCATTCGCTTGCTGTTCAAAAAGACACGCTTCCTTCTGTTTTGTCTGTCACTGCGACCTCTGAATCAGGCGTGATAATGGGGATCCGCCATAATCAATTAAAGGTTGAAGGTATTCAATTTCATCCGGAATCAATCATTACCGAGT
>Ga0114932_10005157_pt1 | contig 11738 bp, 8 predicted proteins | sample 2SBtaG_2_FD_87286 | JGI IMG/M metagenome (GOLD analysis project Ga0114932, IMG submission 87286) | Deep subsurface microbial communities from Kolumbo volcano to uncover new lineages of life (NeLLi) - 2SBTROV12_ACTIVE470 metaG | ecosystem: Environmental > Aquatic > Marine > Volcanic ... | reverse complement strand
TGCACACCAGAGGCACCTAGTACTGTCATGTTTTCGACAAAATGATCACTATAAGTCTCCATAATATGGACACCTGGAGCTTTAGGTATATTAGCAGCATCAATATTAGGAGCAATGCCGGCATCTGCAAACAATTCCGTCAAGAAAGTTTTAGATTGTAAAAGACTGGTAAATGTGGGCAAGACAACAGAAATGCCGGCCTCTGACATTGTTTGGCATAGTGTAGCAAAACCATGAGCTATCTCCGCATCAACATAAGAGTCCCCAAGAATTGCTACACTGTACATATTTTCAGAAACATTCAAATTATCATTGCTATGTAAATTTTCAACTTGGACACCTGAAAACCAGTCTTCTATCTTTAATATAACTGATTCTATGCCTCCATCCTTTTGAATGCTAGCCCATCCATAGGCTGACGGATCTATGTTTTCTTCAATCAAAACTTTACGTATATAGCCCAAATGTAAATTTTCGCAACCATGCTCTAGAACCAAACTGTTTTTGATTAGTGGATGACAAAGATACCCCTTAAATATGTTCCGTATAATTTTCTCAGAGTGACCGCTTGAAACACCACATCCTTCTGTGTGAGGCAATGTCACGTATTCAGTTTCCAATTCAGTTTTTACGGTTTTACGGTTTAATCTTTGTGCGGCCATATTTGCTACCTGTCCAGCACATAAACTTGTAGGCAAAATAAGACTGTGATGTTGATTCGATACACTCCCTGCCACACCCTTCATCTTGGTAAACAGCTGGTCGTTAATAAGATGCTTACGTATAGATAGTGCCCTTTCATCTAACCTTAGGGACTGTTGCTCCTGGTATGTTTCTTTTTCAGATTGATTTCCCCAGTCTCTCCAAATTTGGACTTGACTATGTCCAGCTTCCTCCCCAACTGTTGCCTGTCCGGAGGCTACTTTCTGTACCAATCCATATGCTAGCTTTGACTCTTCATCGATACTGGAATTTTCCAATATCCTCCCGGCATTAATATCCATCTCATTGGACAGTCTGTCATAAACATCAGTTGTGGTTATAATCTTAACTGTCGGTACAAACGGGAAATTTGTTACAGAACCATTACCAGTTACAAACATAATCAAATTACATCCAGATGCTACCTGGCCCGTAACACTTTCTATATCATTACCCGGACTATCCATAAAATAAGCGCCAGGGTCACGCATAAATTCCGAATATTTAATAACATGTTCGAGCGGTAAATCATAAGGGCGTTTCATTGCAGCCCCTAATGACTTGATTGTAATATTGTATAGTCCTCGCATCAGATTTCCATGTGATGGATTGCCCGCTGCAGAATGACCATGTTCACCCAGCCAGTCTTTGAAATGCTCAACTCTTTCCATAAAAGCGTTACTTATCTCAGAACTAGCGACTTGGTTTAGCACATATGATTCTGCACCAATTAATTCTGGAGTTTCACTAAAATTAATGGATCCCCCATGCAAAATTAGTTTACTAGCTAACCTTGCCATCAACGGATTGCCCGTGACACCTGAAAAGGCATCCGAACCACCACACTGCAAAGCTATTTTAAGACCGCTGACATCATGAGCAGTTCTCACTACATTGCTAGCATCAACAATCCAATTGCGAACAATTTGTATACCCAGCTCTATAGATTCGCTAGGATTACCGTCAATAACTACCGTCTGGTTATGAACTGGGGCAATAGCGCCGTGATGATCTTGAAGATAATTAATAATGTCATTACTTTGCACTTTTGCATCAGGATGATCGATGAGCAAAACTGAAGCAAGGTTTGGATGCAAAAGGAAACCAGCCAATGTACTCAGTACAATGTCTGTATTACTAGCACCAGCCTTAGATCCTTCTGTATGTTCAACACATACAATCCCATTGAGATTATCAAGTGCATCTGCCAAATGCTCCACCCTTTGAGTTACTAGACGAGCACAGCTCGCTGCCAAGGAAGATGTAGCCACCACAGCAATATAATTTCTAGTGCCAATCCCTCTGTTACCATCACGTTGATAACCCAAAAATTTGGGTACAGTTTTAGTATTGATAGTACGCGTGCGATTAGCAACACAAATAGCATCAGAGCTGTATTTGGAACTATGATCTATAAAATTTTCTGTAATACCGGCAGTAGTTGTGCGACCAGATTCCCTTAAAGCTTCAACACTAGCCTTGTTATAAATAGTTTGACCTGTTTGGATATCACTATTAGCTACACCAAAAACATTCCCCCAAGACAGTAGATTATCTCCACATTCGATATCTTTAACTGCTACTCTAAATCCCACTGGGACATCCGAATTAAGTCTTATTGATGAGCCAAATTGCGTAGTTCCAGTATCGCCCACAGTTGCGTCTTGTGTAGCTACAGCTACGTTATCACTAGCATGTGGTAAGTAAAGTAACATAGTCCAGGCTTTATTCCATGAGCATTTGTAGTCTATTCTAGGTTATGTCAACAACACCCTTTATTAACTCCGTAGAGTCACACCATATTGGAAGTGTTTTCACTAGGGAATTCCAATTCGCCCGCTCACTGATCCAATGACTGGTGTCTATAATTCCATCCTCCATCAACTTTATTAAATCAGTAAAATCGTCCGAAAGAGCATTCCTGCTAGCTATTAGACTCAGTTCATTCCTGTGAAAATATTCATCACTGATCGTGATGCTTTCTCTATTAAATCCTACCAGAGTTATTTTGCCACCACTTGCTGCATAATTCAAGCTAGATTCCATTGATTTTGTGTTACCTGTAGCATCAAATACTGCAGTAGGCATTTCATCACTTGAATCACTTTCCCTCTCCTTTTCCACCATAATTGGATCTACAAAAGTAGTTTGCACCCCAAAATGCTTTTTTGCGAATTGTACTCTTTTAGCATTTATATCTAGTACCCAAACCTGAGCACCAATTAAGTTTACACTCTGTATAACACTCAATCCAATTGGACCCGCACCTACAACCAGAACTACGTCATTTTTGGATATTCCTGAGCGTTTTACTGCATGATATCCTATAGCTAAAGTCTCAATAAGAGCCAATTGCTCATAATCCAATTTAGCTGAGAGATGCAATTTACTAGATGGCACAACAAACTGTTCACAAAGCCCACCATCAATGTGAACACCTAGCACTTTCAATCTAGTGCAATGGTTAGTGTGACCTCGCCGGCATGAAAAACAAAGATTACCATCTTGTTCGTTGCAGCTTATATACGGTTCCACAGCGCAAGCATCACCAGGAACAAGATGGGTTACATCGGATCCCACTTCTAATATTTCCACTCCTAATTCATGACCAATTACTAAAGGATAATTGATAAAAGGCTGTTTCCCTCTATATGCATGATAATCAGTTCCACATATACCTACAACACGTGGTCTAACAAGTACACTAGTAGTATCGAGCAGATTATTCTTTGGTACATCTTTGTATACAATTTGATCAGGTGCCTCTAATACTATTGCTTTCATTTTTGTTACCTCTATATTATGTCCCGCAAAAGCTCTGACAATATTGGGGGTTTCTTATCGTTCTGCTCAATATATTCGTAGTAAGTGGGCAATAACCTCTTACGGAGTTTTGTTTCATGCATCAATGCAATATCCGAAAGCCTGTGTTCTATGAACGGGTTGTACAATCGGCTCAAAGTGGTATCCACAAATTCCAAAGCATCACTTGCCCGGCTAGAAATAGTAGGCGCAATTTCACCATATAATAGATCTTTAAGCCATTGTAATATTACTGGATCGTCTAAGACTTCTCGGACTGTAGAGTCATTTTCTGACAGCAACGCCTGAACTAGTGCAGTATGAGCTCCATTCAATATACGTAGTTTACACAATGTTACCTGCGAAAGGTTGTCGCATGACTTAATAGCGTCATGCTCAAATGGTAATCCACCTTTGTTACTTGATTGAACTGCCCAAAGAGCATATGGTTCAGTCATTACATCTAGAGTTTCAGTCTGCACACCGTTATATTGGTTTGACGGAGAAGCCACAATTCTGTCTACAAGAGTGTTCAACCAAACTACATCTTCTCTAATCCATTCAAGACAATCATCTTCGACACCCCAAACTTTGGCCTGATCAATAACTATGTTGAATAGTGTATTACCGTTATTTTCAATAAGTTCACACGGTGCCACGGTCACATCACTTAGATCAGCATTGTACCGACTCATCAAAGCCGAAAGTAACTTTGCAGGAAATGACTTAGGACAGGATCCCGTGTCAACACTACTTTTGTCCAAAACATAGCCAGCTTCAGTAGCATTGGAGGTAATCATAATAGATCCCGCTGTACAACACATATCCAATACCTCTAACCAGTCATGTTCAGCGCTAAATGCCTTACCTATAGATTGCACTAATATATCATCCTGGACCTCTTGATTACCTAAAAATCCACGTATGTAAACCTTATACCTGAAATCCTGTAATCGCATCTGCATGACACGTTCAATACCAGTCGATTGCACCACTGTAATAGGAGAAATAACTGAACCATTTTCTACTGCCTGTTGCACAAATAGGTCAACAAAGCCTCTGAGAAATTTTCCGGTACCGAACTGTAATATTTGCGTATTATCCTTTGTCATAGATACCACTGATAAGCTATGTTGTTTGTATGAGTCTGTGTTTTAGAAAGCTAATTTTCATAGAATAAAATCAATGTTTACAGAAAGATGATTAGGTCAATTATCTCCTGAGATATCTGATAGATACTTGACATCTTCTCCCAAAATATCCATATCTAATATTTATTCATACTATTGAACCTTCGAGACTATTTGATTGACTAACAGTCATATTTTATAAAACTTTTCTGCATTCTTCTTGAAAACACGAGTCAATTCGACTGGATTAAGATGGGAGAGACAAGCCAACAATGTGTCAACCCACCGTTCGTAAGTGGCAGCAAGAGTTACTACTGGCCAATCCCCACCAAACATTACTCTATTGACTCCAAAACATTCAACAATATGCTCAATATAAGGCACAAATTCAGCATCACTCCAAGATACTCTGTCTGCTTCAGTTACCATTCCCGAAAGCTTGCAATATACGTTTGGATGCTCTGCTAAATCAGAAATATTGTTCTTCCATGAAAGAAACTTTTGATTCTTAATGTCCGGTTTACCCAAGTGGTCTAGGACGAAATTTACGCTAGGACATCGGTATACAAGCTCTACCACGTCAGCCAGTTGTGTATGATTTACACAAACATCGAAAGTAAACCCGAATTTCTCGAGGTTTAGCACTCCTTCTACAAATGCTGTTTGAGTTCCAAAGCCAACTACCTCTGACTGCAAAATTCGCCTCACTCCACGTACCAGTTTTGTGCGCCCCAGCCTATCCAGAATCGATCCAAGCAATAAATTGTTCTCTATCGGTGCATATGCAACAATTCCAGCAATCCTTGTTTCCACAGCAGCTAACTCAGTTACCCACTCAACTTCATCTAATCCCTGTGACGGTAGACAATCAGCCTGTACAAATACTAACTTGTCAATATGATAATCTGTAGTTTCTTGTAATAAATCCGAGGGCAAATAAGTACGCCTGATAGAGGGCTCCTCTAATAACCACTTATATTCCAACAGTTCTATATCCCAAAAGTGAACATGGGAATCAACTATTTTTATATCATCAACCATTGTCACTATACGCACTCTTGGACAACTTGGTAATTATGTCAGGATGTTTAGAAGCAATGTTATGATCTTCGAGCGGGTCAGTCTTCAAATCGAAAAGCAAGTTTTCCTTTTTGCTGTCTAGTACCAGTTTGTATCTTCCATCAAATACAAGACTCCAGTCTCTGAATTCACTAATTAACACCTCTCTGTGTTCGGTGCATTTGCCATCCAAAAGTGGGCGCAATGAAATGGAATCCATATCGTCAAGTTGCGAACAACCCGCAAAATCGAGAAAAGTTGCCGTAAGATCATGGAGACTCACCAAGGCATCGCTACGCAAACCTACATGGGAACTATATGGATTTCTAACAATTAATGGTATTCTTACCGCGGGATCGCGCCAAGTGCCTTTGCCCCATTTTCCATGGTCCCCTAGCATATCTCCGTGATCACTGGCATACACAATTACTGTATTGTCATATTCTCCTCTATTTTTTACTTTTTCCACAAATCTACCAGTCAATCGGTCAATATTCTCAATCATTGCTGCATAGTTTCGCCTAGCTCTTCCTGTATTTTCTTTAGCTGGCATGAAGGGGTTGTGTGCTTGTGGTATGACCATATTATTGCACTTGGATCGCATTGTTTCCGTAATATCCATAGGAGCATGTGGTCCCACAAAGTTGACTACCATATGCCACGGTCTGTCAGTCGGCGCTCTATCAAGCAAATCTAGTCCCCGTTCAGCAACCCAGTTGTCACAATAGGCATGGTCGGGAAGAGCAGTAGTATATGCATTCGAATGTGCTTGACGGTTCTCATGCTCACTAAGGTGGATTTCCAAAACACCTTGCTGTTTTAGATAGGATAGGTATGGACCCATCGGTTTGCCATGAAATTTGAAGCTATTCACACCATCTATCTTGCCTTCACAGTCAATACCTGCAGAGAAACCCCATTCAGTGACTAATCGAGAACCATCTAATCCCCAGTGCAAATTGTTCGGTGATATATCCTTGTGAAGATCAAACTTACCCACACCTGCAGTGAAATATCCCTTTTCACGTAGTGTTTGGTAATAAGTTGGAATACTAAGAGGATAATTGAACTCGTTAGTCTTGACTCCACAGTTGCGATAACTTCTGCCTGATGCAAGACAAGCACGAGCTGGGCCACACATAGGTGATGGTGTATATGCCTGATTAAATGCCATACCCTCACCTGCTAACATATCGATATTAGGTGTATCTACCGGGCCTGAAAAACACCCAAGCCAGTCAAAACGGTGCTGGTCAGGTAAAAGGAAAAGAATATTTGGATGATTACTTTTCATCTATAACTCTCAATCCATGCAAATAATCGAATGATTATTTCAGTACTCGAGATACTACAGAACATGTTCTCCTTTTTATTCTACTTCCATACACAAGACGGATCATCATTCATACGATCACAATTTGTCTACGTTGTCGGAAATCCATTCTCTCTCAACCATGATCCGATTTTACGTAGAGTTGTGACATCTTCTGGATGAATTGAACCATCCCCAAGAGGACCCGTATTAAGCAGTAAGTTTGCACGTAATTTAGCTGCGTCTCTTAGCCAGTCCAGAACGTAGGTACTATCCCTATGCTTACCATCATCAGCACGGCAGTATCCCCACACACGTGGTTGCATCGTTGTATTAATCTCAAGAGGAATAGGCATAGATCTATCCCATTCTCTCTCAGGTGTACAGAAATCTTCCGTTCCTAGGAGTTGTTGCTTGTAGGAAACTAGTGTCTGTTTCTGCAGCTCATGAATCCGATCATAAAGTTTGTCTGTTTTGAACAGATGAGTTTTGTCAGGTCGCGATAAGGGTACAGCTATTCCATCCAGCCAAATCCCTGCGATAGGACCATAGTTCGACAGCAATTCAGTGATTTGGTTTGTTACAAATTCAAGATAAATATCCAGGTTATGATTTTCACCATACATGTAACTTGATTCAGGCGGGTCATAATCTGGCCTAGCCCTCGCACCCCAGTCTCCATTGTTTGGAGCATGCGGATGCCGCCAATCCCTGCCATGAGAATAATACAAGAAAAGACCAAGACCTTTCCTAGCACATTCTCGGGCCATTTCACCAACTAAGTCACGTTGTGCCGGAGAATTGACGCTGTTAAAATCTGAAAATTGTGTATCGAAAAGACAAAAACCATCATGATGACGTGTAGTAATATTCACATATTTCATCTGTGCTTCGAGCGCCAGATCAGTAATTGCATCAGCATCAAATTCAGATGCATCAAATTGCGTCATCAATTTTTCATACTCCTGCACCGGAATACAATCTCTCAGCTGCATCCATTCGTGTGTACCTACTATCGAATATAGACCATAGTGGATAAACAATCCAAATCGAGCATCACTAAACCAGTCAAGCGCCGCTTGTCGAGGGTTTGACCGATACACATGCTCAAATTCACGTAGATATGAAGGGGTTTTAGACACTAATTCTGAGGATTTCATAATATTCCTCTCCTATTTTTCGTCTATCATCGGATCAGAAAAAGATGCCTGCAATTCACTCAGCTTCAACTGCATCGAAGATAGATATTGATGTACTTTTCCACTCTCGAGAAGATTATCCCTCTCGAGCGGATCGGACACCAAGTCGAACATTTGCTTGATGATCTCATCACCCAGATAGTACTGAATCAACTTGTAACGATTGTCACGAATACTACGATGCTTATTTTTATAGGCTGAGAACACAGTATTACGATGAGAATCTCCGTCTATTACAGTATTCCAAAATGATTTACCTTCAAATGAGGATGGAATAGGCATACCAAGCATGTCACACAATGTCGGCGCTAAATCATAAAGATAACAGAATGCATCTGACTGGACATTAGTAGGTACTTGAGGTCCTCTCATAAGAAACGGAACTTTGATACTGTGCTCATAAAGATTTTGCTTCCCTAACAATCCGTGCTGACCTACTGCCAAACCATGATCTGCTGTGTAAACAACTAAAGTATTACCTGAAACACCAGTTTCATCAAGAGTATTTAGGATTTTGCCAATTGCACTATCCAAATGTGAAATCATTCCATAATAATCGGCGAGATGCTGTTTTATTGATTCGTCTGTTCTCGGATAATTTGCTAACAATTCATCACGTACATCCATTTCGCCATTATCAAACGGATGCTGAGATAGAAAATTCTCAGGAAGTTCAATATCTTTCGGATTGTAAGCAAATTCCCTGGGAGGTGTGCGGGGATCGTGCGGAGCGGTAAATGCGACATAAAGACAAAAAGGTTCCTGACCTGAATATTGGTGTAAGAATTCAACCGCAGCTTGTGCAAAAATATCGGTAGAAAATCCTTGTCCAACCCGTGCATTCTCCTCAGGAAATTTCCCACTAGGATCGTAATCGTGTACAGGAACTGCATAGTGATCTGACATACCTCCAAAAAAGGTTTCCGCTCCGTCAGCAAAACATCTAGAGAACGATTCCCGCTCGTTATGCCATTTTCCAATACCATATGTATGATATCCTGATTCTCTAAGCATCTGAGGCCACAATGACCAATCTCCTAGATCAGGCTCATCAATTCTCCACAAAGTACGGCCAGTAAGCATCATGCCTCGACTGGGCATACAAACAGCACCCACTGTTGATCCCATAATGTACATATTGCCCAGAGATGTGCCTTCATGAACCAAACTATCTAGATTAGGTGTATCTACTTGAGCATCCCCAAGGGCATTGATCGCACTGTGTCTATGATCATCAGCAATCAAGAATACAATGTTGGGTCTACTATTCTCAGTACTGGTCATTTTACAGAACCAATCATCATGCCTTTGATGAAATACTTCTGGACAAATGGATAGACAACAAGAATCGGAAAAGCTGCCACAACTATCAGAGCATATTTAAGGAGCTCCTTCAATCCCATTAACTTATAATATTCATGTAGATCTATGTCGCCCATTTCCACCTCCTGAAGCACCAAAATCTCTCGCAAGACTATCTGCAACGGATGCAATCCATGATCACGCAAGTAGATCAGAGCGTCAAAATACGTGTTCCAGTGTTGTACAGCATAAAACAAAGCAATAACCGCTATGATCGGTTTGGATAATGGCAGCACTACACTAATCAAATATCTAAAATCACTGCATCCATCAATCTGAGCCGCATCATGTATTTCAGGGGGAATAGTGGTCCGCAGATAAGTGATGGTAATCAGTAAGTTCCATATAGCAATAGATTTAGGTAAGATCATAACCCATCTTGTATCAAGCAATCCAAGTTTCTGTAAGTTAAGGTAAGTGGGTATCAGACCACCATGAAACAACATTGTGAAAAGAAATAGGAACGTAAAGAACTTTCGTCCTGGAAGCTTCTCTCTAGCAAGCGGATAAGCGGCCAAGAAGGTCATAATAACGTTCACTAGGGTACCAAAGACACTATAAAATAGTGAATTACCTAAGCCCAACCAGACACGCTTGTAGTTGAATACGGCTTCGTATCCAGTAAGACTAAAATCAACTGGCCATAACAAAACGTGACCAGACATTACAGCAACAGTCGAACTAAAAGACGAAGCTAGAACGTGGAGCAAGGGTGTTATTACACCCAGTAATAGTATACCGAGTACGACATAATTTGTGATCGTAAAGACTCGATCAGAACCCGTATCTTTCACATGGGAAAGAAATACACCATCAGAGTCTATTTGGGTCGTAATACTTTTACCAGATTCCATGGCCACTCAACCTTCGAGCCAGTCTATTTACAGAAATAATTAGCAATAGACTAACTACACCTTGCAACAATCCTATAGCAGTCGCATACGAAAAATCAAGTACAGGAGACAGTAGACCCACTTTATATACATAGGTAGAAATAACTTCAGACACCCTAATGTTGATAGGATTCTGCATTAGATATATCTTTTCAAAAGAAATATTCAGCACACGTCCGGTTTGAAGAACCAGCAGCACTACTGCAGTTGGAAGTAAGCCCGGTAAGTCAATGTGCCACATGCGTTTAAGTTTATTAGCACCGTCCACAATAGCAGCCTCATGCAGCGTGGGATCAATCGTTGCGAGCACCGCCAGATAGATAATCGCGCGAAAGCCCACGTTTTGCCACAATCCTGATCCTACGTACACATGAGGAAAAGCACTACGACTTCCCATCCAGTTGGGAGCATCCACTTCCAACATCCTGGCGAAAAATGCCGTCAAACCTATTCGAGGGTGAAATACTTGAATCATAATCCCTACCAGTACTACCATAGAGATGAAGTGCGGGGCATAAGTCACCAGTTGCACTGTCTTTTTGAAAGCCTTTTGCCTTACCTGATTCAGGCATAATGCCAGTATAATAGGAAAGGGGAAACTACCTATAAGTTGGTAGAAACTCAACACAATAGTGTTCATCATAACCAGTTCAAATTTTGCAGAATTAAGGAAACGTTCGAAGTTATCTAACCCTATCCACGGACTACCAGTAATACCTTTAGTAACTATATACTTCTTAAACGCAATTTGTGCTCCATACATTGGAACATATTGGAAAATTATCAACCAAACAAGAGGTAATAAAAGCAGTAAATATAATTGCCAGTGTCTTTTAGCACGATTGAATATTTTTTGTTGGTTGTGATTAAGTATCATCAATTCTTGTCCCACTAATATCTTACGCACTGCAACAACTAACAAATGAGCGGTAAGACAACAAGATTCTTACCGCTCATTCTAGTCAGTCCTATACTTTAGTATTAACTAGTTAGATATTCTTATTAGTTAATACCAGTTATCTCAACGGTAGAGGCCTAATGCTTGCCCTTCCACTGCTGATCATATGCTTCCTGGTGAATTTCTACGTACCTATCAATACCTAATCCTTCCATAGTAGCAACATAATCTGCCCAGACAGCATCATCATCGATATCTTCCGATCCTAGAGCAAATGCCGCTTCCATTTCTACTACATAATCAACAATCGCCAGGTCCAGATCCGCATATTCTATTGATGCAGCTTCGCTGAAGGTAAGTGGAGGAAGAATCTGACCAACG
>Ga0114932_10005155_pt1 | contig 11745 bp, 6 predicted proteins | sample 2SBtaG_2_FD_87286 | JGI IMG/M metagenome (GOLD analysis project Ga0114932, IMG submission 87286) | Deep subsurface microbial communities from Kolumbo volcano to uncover new lineages of life (NeLLi) - 2SBTROV12_ACTIVE470 metaG | ecosystem: Environmental > Aquatic > Marine > Volcanic ... | reverse complement strand
CTATGATTGTCAAAAATTATATAATGAATTTATTTCCTTAAATGACCGTGAAAATCTATTAGTGATTGCAATAGAAAATAATATGCTCAGTGGTCGGTGGTATAGAGTGAAGAATGGGTTAATTCGAGGTGATAAAATCATAATATCAGAATTAAATATCGTGAGAGCTAGAAAAGAAATAGTCCGTAATTTTTTTGAAAGGAAAGGATGTATAATAAATAAATAATATGCCTTTGGATGAAATAAAAGGGTAATAATATGTTAGTAATTAAAACGATCATTGGGCTTGCTTTTCAGATACTTTTAATTGGTGCTATTTTATTAATACCAGCAGGAACTTTCTATTGGAATGATGCCCTAATCTGGCTGTTAGCATATTCAGTAGTCATTGGAATAGGCGTAATCTATCTTGTTATTAAAAGTCCAAACAGCGTGGAAGCCAGGATGAGGACTGGTAATGCCAAACAGCCTATCCGAGACAAAGTAGCTAGTGCTTTTTTATTTACTTCAACATTCGCAGGTTTTCTATTATGTCCATTAGATTTATTCCATTGGCAATTTGCTGAAGCTCCGAATGAAACCTTAAAGATAATGGGTTTGATACTTTATATTTTGGGTCTTATAGTAATTATTGCAGCAATGGCTGCAAATGAATTCGCTGCTCCAACCGTACTTCTTCAAGAAGAAGAAGGACAGAAAGTAGCTGATACTGGTTTATATGCTTACGTTAGACATCCAATGTATACTGGATTCATTTTTATGATGATCGGTACGTTTCTTTGGTTAGGAACTTACTTTTCTCTATTTGTTGGTTCTTTGATGCTTCTCACATCACTTGCATTTAGAATCAATGTAGAGGAAAAAGTCTTAATAGCTGAACTAAAAGGATATAAAGAATATTCTGAAAAGGTAAAATCAAGGCTTATCCCTTTCATTTTTTGATGGAATGCAAATCAATACTAGTTTAAATCTTGCCTAAATGAAACGCCTATTTATCATAATATCTTTATTTATTGCTTTTTCTTGCGATTTAGATGATTCTACTCCTCCAATTGTAAAGATTTTATCGCCTAGCCAAGGTCAAAAATTACAAGGTGTTTGTAATGTAGAAGTATTAGTGGAAGACAATAAATCTGTAATATTTTTAACAGTAAAATTAAATGATGATGTTCTTACAACTATAGAAAATGAACCCTATGAATTTTCTCGTGATGTATATTTGTGGAATACTGAAAACCATATCAATGGTGAATATACTTTATCAGCTCAAGCATTAGATGGTTCTGGTAATGAAGGGTTTTCAAGTCCGGTTTTAGTTTCAATTGAAAATAGTAAATAGCTGAAAAATATGGCCAATACTAATCTATAGTTTGTTAAAATGAAATGCTGATTAAATAGCCTCCTCAAGGGGGGCTTGTTTGTTTATAAAAGAGTCACCCACACTATTATATAATTTTTTGTAATTTCATGCATGAAACGCCTCTTAATTGAATCAAGTAGTTAAAAATGAAGAAAAAATTATTATCAATTATTTTTTTGGTCTTTATTATTAGTGTATCATGTGCAAAAAGTACTATTGAAGAAGGTTGGAAGTTTTGGAGCAAAGCTGAATTAGAAAAAGCAGAAAAAATCGCAGAAAACTACATCGATACCGATGAAGGAAAACACCTAAAAGGAAATATTCTGCAAGTCAAAGCAAAATATTCTGAAGCAATAGAAATATATAATGGGATATCCTCAGGATATAATGAATATGAAAAAGTGCAAATCAATAAGCTCAATATCCACTTATTTCACTTAAAAGAGTTAGATAAAGCTAAAGCGCTCATTAATAGAATTAAAAATAAAGAAGCGACGATTTATGCCGCTTCTATAAATAAATCTATGACATTAGAATCCAGCGGAACTTTTACGGTTCCGATGTTGGTTAGTGAACCTCTAAATCCATTTATTCCTATTGTATCTGCTGAAATAAATGGAAAAAAACAAAATATAGCTTTTGATACGGGTGGAAATTTTCTAGTTATGTCAAAAGCTGCTGCTGAAAACATGGGGATTTCATATGATTCAAATTTATTTTTTACTGGAAAGCAGGGTTATTCGACTTCAAAAATGTGGGTGAGTGTCGCTGATGAATTTGTGTTGGGCACTGATATAAAACTAAAAAATGTGCCCGTTACTATTCTGGAAGAAATGAATACGGAAATAATCATATTCGGTACAAGTATCTTAAAGGAATTTTATTCTACTATAGACTATCCAAACAACCAATTTGTATTCACCACAAAAGACAAACCTGGACTTATAAAAACTCATCAAAAAAAGTATGCAGGCAATGAAATGAAATTTATTATGTGGGGTGACCACTATATGATGGGTAAAGGAAGTTACAACGGCAAGCGAATTAACATGTTCTTTGATTCAGGGCTTGTCGTAGTTGGTCAGGCAAATAGCGTCATTGCTCAATCATGGTTGTGCCTATCTAAAGAAAGTATGGAAAACCTCGGTATAGAGGAAAAAGATAACACATCAACTACTGCCGTAACTGCTACGAATGATGTCCTGAATTTTGCTGGTATGGATAATGAAAATGTACTATTATCCTTAAGCAACCGTGAATTCAGTTTCGGAGGAATTAAGTGTGATTTACTGGTATCGCATGGTATAATTAAGAATTATGCATGGACTATTGATTTTGAAAATATGAAATATATATATAAATGAAACGTCAGATTCATAATATGACTAAAAATGTTGTTTTTGTAATGAAATCAGGAAAGGTTATTAAAAATTAAATGAAACGCCAAATTTATTTTTCCATTTCAGTATTTATTTTAATACTTACCACACAATTTATATATGCACAAGCACCAAATCCTGGTCAATATTCTCAAGCAGTTTATAATGTCATTGAAGAAAGAGGATATTTGGTTCCAATGCGAGACGGAATATTGCTCTCAGTTGATGTATATAGGCCAGAAAGCCAAGATAAATTTCCAGGCATCCTTACTATTACCCCTTATGATAATGTAGGGCCGAGAGAAAGAGCTCGATGGTTTGCGAGAAGAGGTTATGCAGTAGTGTTGGCTGACTCTCGGGGGAGATTTGATTCTGAAGGTGATTGGGAACCGTTCGACCCGCGGCACAAAACAGATGGTTATGATTTAGTTGAATGGATAGCTAAACAAGCATGGAGCACAAATAGCGTTGGAATGATAGGTGGTTCTTATTTAGGTTGGACACAATGGTGGACTGCAAGTCAAGCACCACCATCGCTTAAGGCAATTGCTCCAGCAGTTGCTCCACCTGATCCTTTTGAGAATATTCCTTATCAAAACGGTATTATGCTTGGTCCATTTGTTGATTGGGCATCATGGATGTCAGGTCGCACTGCACAGATTATAGATGAAGGTCCTTATGGAGGATTTAGTAATTCTCGATGGGAAGATTTGCTTCATACACCCTATTTAACTATTAATGAAAACCGCGGCCTTAAAGATGGAGAATTTTGGAAGACATGGGTCAATGCTAATCTCTCCACTGATCCATACTGGAATGGTATGGAATACCAATCACCAGAAAGTTGGAATAAAATAACTGTTCCTTCTTTGAATATGACAGGTTGGTTCGATGCTGATTTTCCAGGTTCTCCAATCAATTATCTAGGTATGAAAAATCATGGATCTACATCTAAAGCACGTCGACCGAGCTTGATTATTGGGCCATGGTCTCATGGGCTAAATTACCGTATTGTTTCAGGCATTGATTATGGCCCGGAAGCCAAAATAGATCTGGATGGTTATATCACTCGTTGGTTTGACTATTATTTAAAAGGAATTGAAAATGGTGTGCCAGAAGACCCCAGAGTATATGTTTTTATAATGGGTCCAAATAGATGGTTCGCTGAAAAAGATTGGCCCTTACCCCAGACAAAATGGACTGATATTTATCTTGAAAGTAATGGCAATGCAAATTCAAGTCGAGGTGATGGCATACTTAAATGGGAAGTTCCAAAAATGACCCAAAATGATACTTATACCTACGATCCAAATAATCCTACTCCGTCTCCATATGGGGAGCATGGCCATATCCCAGGTGCTGTTGATGCTAGTGTGCCTGCATTAAGGCATGACGTTTTAGTTTATCAAACTGCAGCACTAAAAGAACCTATTGAGGTAACAGGTCCGATTGAAGCTATACTTTATGCTTCCACCTCAGCTGAAGATACAGACTGGATGGTAAGGTTGGTAGATGTTGGCCCTGATGACAGTCAGATGCTTTTAGGTGAAGGTATAATGAGAGCTCGTAATCGAGATCCAAAAAATGAAGGGGAGTTTAATGCTGCAAAATTAAGTGTGATTAAACCCGACCAGATATATCGTTATAAAATTAATTTTTGGCGTGTTACTGGTAATGTATTTGGCATAGGTCACCGTATTCGAATTGAAATTTCAAGCAGTTATTATCCATTTTATTTACGCAACCTTAATTCAGGATTAGATAATCCAGGATTAGCCACTGACAGAGATATTGTAGTTGCTACACAGAAAATTTATCATGGATCCGATTATCCATCAAAAATTATTTTACCAATAATCCCTAAACGTTAAATATCACCACATAAATGTATGTTTAGATTCTTTGGATTAATATTTCTTATAGTAATTAATCTTGTTTGGCTTATTATCAATTAAAATGAAACACTTTAGACATATAAAAAGGGATAACAAAATAAAGCGAAGTATCAGATTTTTTTTATTTGTAACTATTGTTTTACAGTTTTCAGGATGCCAATATGAAGGGAAAGGTGGACAAAAAGGTACTCAAGAATTAGCTTCACCAAACAATCTAAGTGCGCACTTAACATTTCTTGCGAGTGACCATCTTGGTGGCCGCGATACAGGAACTCCTGAGTTTGAAATTGCAGCACAATACATGGCAAGTCAATTTCAACAATTAGGGTTAACTCCAGCTGGTGACAATGGGTCTTGGTTTCAAAACGTTCCATTAATTCGGAGTAAAGTAGTTTTTAATTCGCCCAAGTTTATTTTATATGATAAAAATAATAATCAAATATTAAAATTGAACTATCCAGATGAGTTTATTGTTAGAGGAAATCCAATTAGTTCTAATAATATTATTCGTGCCCCCATTGTTTTTGCTGGCTATGGAATAGTAGCCCCTAGTTTTAATCATAACGACTATGACGGTTTAGATGTTACAGGGAAAATCGTTGCAGTTTTAAATGGAAGACCCAAATTCTTCCCAAGTGAAGAAGGGGCTCATTTGGCTGCTAGCAAGCTAGATTTTGCAGCTAAACTTGGCGCTGTAGGCATGATAGTTTTATCTACTCCAGATAATGATAGATATGAATCGGCTAAAACTAGAGCATATAAACAAAGCTATGATAGATATAATAGGATGGATAAAAATGGATTTGTAGCTCACGACCCCCCCTATTCTCCTGCTAATCCTAATATTAAAGGAGAGGCTTTATTATCAATAGAATCAAGTCGTGAATTATTTGCTGCAGCAGGAAAAAACGTCCAAAAGGTATTTGACGAAATTAATGCAGGAAATATTCCTGCCGGGTTTGAGCTTAATAGCCAGATACAGTTATCGTATAAAAGTCTTCATGAAAATTTAAGTAGTCCAAATATAATTGCAAAACTTAGAGGTTCAGATAATAGACTCGCACATGAGAGTGTTGTGTTTTCTGCTCACCTTGATCACGTGAGCCCGGTTATCAAAAATGGTGTGAATTTAATTCGAAATGGTGCTATTGATAATGCTTTAGGAAATGCAATGATGATCGAAGTGGCTCGATTATTTAGTATAAAAAAAGCTTCTCGTCGTTCAATAATATTTATTTCTACCACTGCTGAAGAAAAAGGATTATTGGGATCAAGTTATTTTGCTAATCATCCAACAGATAGCGCAGGACAAATAATAGCTAATGTTAATTTGGATAACTCTGTGTTACTTTATCCTTTTGCTGATGTGGTAGCATTTGGCGTTGAGCATTCAAGCATAAAAAAGCATGTCACAGGTTCAGTTGAAATGTTTGATTTAACATTAAGCCCAGATCCAGTTCCCGAAATGGCAATTTTTGTTCGAAGTGACCATTACTCTTTTGTTAAACAAGGTATCCCATCTGTATTTCTTTGGCCTGGTTTTAAATCAAGAGATCCGGAATTAAGTGGGGAGAAAATTTTCAAAAAATATTTCGAAAATGATTATCATCAGCCCACCGATAATATAGATCTACCAATTAATTTTGACTCTGCCGCTCTTTTATCAAATATTAGTTATCAAGTAAGCAAAGAGATAGCCAATGACAATGATACTCCAAATTGGAATAGTGGAGATTATTTTGGTGATATCTTTTCTAAAAATAAATAGGTTTTGTAGAGGTTAAATGATGAAAATTTATATAATTTTTTCCATTATTTATTCAATTGGAATTTCCCAGATTTATAATGATTTCAACGGTCAAAACAAGGCTGCAAACGCGACCAATAAATCAAAACATATTAGTAATCAAGAGAAAAGCGAATGGGATATCACTATTCCAAGAGGGAAAACTCGCCAGATTAACTTCACCACTAGTGAGGGCACATGGATGACAGTGGATGTTTCGCCAGACGGGCGATGGATTGTGTTTGATTTACTAGGGCACATATATCGGATGCCGATTGAAGGTGGAAATGCTGAATGTCTGACTGGGGAAACTGGGATTGGACTGAATTTTCAGCCGCAATTTTCTCCAGATGGACAATCTATCGCATTTATTTCTGATCGATCTGGTCAGAATAATTTATGGGTAATGGAATCCAATGGTTTAAACCCACGAGCTATTTTTACAAACCCTAATATACGAGTCTTTGAACCTACTTGGAGCCCAGATGGTGACTATATTATTGTTCGTCAATTAGATTTTGGCAAAGGTAGAGGCTTTAGCTATAGTTTATTCATGTATCACCGTGAAGGCGGTAATGGTATAGAACTACTCCCTTATAGTACCGAACCTCCAGCTTGGCCATCTGTCTCTCAAGATGGACGTTATGTTTATTTTCACCGCTTTATTGGAAATATTCTACCATATGGTGCGTCAGATGCTACCTTGGGTGATTACCAATTAAGAAGACTTGATCTTCATACGGGTTCAATTAGTAAAGTGACTTCAGGAAAAGCAAAACAGCAAGGCCGTCATAGTAGTGGAGGTGCTTTTGCTCCAGAAGTCTCCCCTGATGGGAAAAAGTTAGCTTTTGGTCGACGTTTGCCAGATGGACTTATAAAGTATAAAGGGCATGTATTTGGCCCACGAACTTCGCTTTGGATTAGAGATCTTGAAACTGGTGCTGAAAAATTAGTTATGGATCCTATCGAACTCGATATGAGTCAAGAAATCACTCGTGCAACAACAATTCTTCCTCGATATACCTGGATGCCAGATGGTTCTTCAATTCTATTATCCCAAGGTGGAGAAATACGAAAACTAGATGTTGAAACTGGTCGTGTTACTACCATACCATTTGTTGCAGATGTTAATCGCACGATTTCAGAAATGGCCTACGCTAAACGGTCAATATCCACTGATTCATTAAAAATACGTTTTGCTAGTTCAGCAACGGCTTCACCAGATGGTAGATATTTAGCCTTCCAAGCTGTAGGTAGGATTTGGTTAATGGATGTTCGCAAGAAAAAAGCATCAAGGTTAACACCAAAAGATTTTGGCGGTTTTGAGTATGAGCCTAATTGGTCATCGGATGGAAGGTCCATTCTTTTTACAACATTTGATGAACCCGATCAGGGACATGTATGGCAAATGTCTATATCTGGAAATAAAACACCTAAGCGCATTACTACTAAAACGGGTGAATACAGAAATGCAAAATGGAGTCCAGATGGCAAAGAAATCTTGGTGGCTCGCGGATCTGGAGTTTCTGCCCGAGGACGCAGTTTGGCGATGAATCCTTGGTATGAGCTGATTAAAATTCAAGTTAAAAGCGGCACGGAAAAAGTTGTGGCTCGTATAAATGCAAATAATTCAAGTTTACCTCATGGAAACTATGGCATTAACAATAGGATATTTTTTAGCGAAGGTCAAAGTCTTATATCCGTGGGGTCAAATGAAGCTGATAGGCGAGTGCATGCCATATTTCCAAATGCTTTAGAAATTGTTCCTTCACCCGATGGAAGCTATGTGGCATTTGTAGTCGGTGGAGATATTTTTTTATCACCGCTCCCATTATATCTGGTAGGTAATGATCCACCTACGATTGATAAGTCTGGGGGCTCAGTCCCTACAAAGCGCATCACTAAAACTGGTGGACTTTCACCACGATGGAGAAATAATAATGTTCTTGAGTTTGGAAGTGGTGCAAGCTACTCCACCTATGATAAAGGGTTAGACAAATTAGTAACCAATAAAATTCAGCTCCAAGTACCCCGGGCCATTCCTTCTGGATCCATTGCATTGGTAGGGGCTAGAATTATTACTCTTGATAATAAAAAAATACTAAATCAAGGAACGGTGGTAATTCGCCAAGGTCGTATAAGTTGCATAGGCAATTGTGAAACAACAGACGTGGATAAAGTTTTGAACCTATCTGGATCAACCATTATCCCAGGGTTCGTTGATCTGCACGCTCATCATAATAGGGAATCTGCAGGGCGTATTCCCTCACGTGGACCAGAGTATGCTATTTATTTAGCTTATGGTGTAACTACGACCCGAGATCCTGCTGCATCCTCAATAAATATCTGGAGAGCAAAAGAACTTGTAGAAACCGGCATGGTTATTGGCCCACGTATTTTCGGAACGGGTGAAACTTTAACTCCTGGAGATGCTTATTTAAAGGCAGATATTATATCGGCAGATGAAGCTAATTATCAAGCTGAACGTTTACATTCTTGGGGAGCAGAGAGCCTTAAACAGTATCTACAGAATCGTCGAGCTAACGCTCAATGGATTGTAGATGCAGGACGGAACCGAAATATGGTTGTGACATCTGAGGGAGGCAATTTTAATCTGGAACATAATATTGGATTAGTAATGGATGGGCATGCTGGTTTCGAGCATGCGTTGGTTCAATTTCCAATCTACTCGGATGTGTCCAAATTTTTAGGACAAGCCAATTTTCATTATTCACCCACAGTGATAGTCGGTGGGTCAGCACCATGGTCTGAGGATTATTTTTTCCAAAAATCAAAAGTCTGGCAAGATCCAAAACAACAGCGATGGTTGCCTTGGCGTCAGTTGATACCGCATGCGCGTAGACATATGATGCGACCGGTCACAGATTATGGGTTCAGCATAGTTGCACAAGGGATGGCAGATATTATCGCTAATGGTGGATATGGAACAATTGGATCACATGGTCAGCAGCATGGTATAGCGTCTCACTGGGAAGTATGGATGTATGCGGAGGCATTGGGTCCTATGGGTGCATTGGAAGTAGCTAGCCTTCATGGAGCTCATTTTATTGGTGTAGATGGTGATATCGGATCAATATCAAAAGGTAAACTTGGGGATTTAATAGTCTTGAATTCAAATCCATTAGATGATATTCAAAATACACTTGATATGAAATATGTAATGAAGGGTGGAGTCCTTTATGATGCAGCCACGTTAAATGAAATCTGGCCTAAACCAAAATCTTTTGGAGAATACTACTGGATAGATTCGAATGCATTTAAAACGGACACTCTTTCGATAGACCATTGGAAGAATTAACGGTAAAAAGGAGAGAATATTATGTTTAGCAATAAATCAACCACATCATTTCTTTTGATTATAACGCTGATTGGAAATCCGATTACTGGACAATCTGATGGTACCCCACTTACACTTGATCACTTTCTTGAATGGGAAAAAGTAGTGATACCCGCTTTATCAGGCGGACTGGGGCCACAGATTTCTCCTGATGGGAGTAAAGTTGTGTATAGTAGGAGGCACATTGATAAAGTAAACGATCGATGGGTTTCTAATTTATGGATTATGAATATCGATGGTAGCCGTAACAGATTTTTAACCAAAGGAAGTGGAGCGAAATGGTCACCTGATGGGACGCGGATAGCATTTATACGTAAAGGAGAGCCTAGAGGAGCTCAGATTTTTTTAAGATGGATGGATGATGAAGGAGCAACGACCCAGATTACTAATGGTGAATACGGTCCTGGAGGACTTTCATGGTCGCCAGATGGTAATTCAATTGCTTTTACGATGATGGTTCCATCTAATGAAAGTTGGAATGTAGAACTTCCTGATCGTCCTGAAGGAGCAAATTGGACAGCGGAAGCCAAAGTGGTAACACGACTTAACTATCGCCGTGATTATGTTGGTTATAGTGATGAAGGATATCGGCATATTTTTGTTGTATCTGCTACTCGGGGTACGCCACGTCAATTAACTAGCGGTGATTGGAATCACAGTGCTCCTTCATGGACACCGGATGGTTCTGAAATTCTTTTCTCGAGTTTACGTATTCCTGATGCTGAATATGAGTTCCGTGAGTCAGAAATTTATGCTGTTGATGTTAAATTAAAAGTAATTCGTCAATTAACTACACGCCCCGGTCCAGATTCAAACCCTATCGTTTCTCCAGATGGAAAAATGGTGGCCTATATTGGGCACGATAAAACTGATGCTACATATTTTGAAAGAAAATTATATATAATGAATCTCGATGGGTCAAAACCCAAAGATATAAGTGGAAATTTAGATCGAACACCACGAAATCCAATTTGGGCACCAGATAATAGTGGCGTATATTTCTATGCATTGGATACTGGATCAGAAAATATTTTTTTTGCGCCAGTTCGAGGTAACCCACGTTCCATTACAGAAGGTAAGCATGTATTGACTCTTTCAAGCATATCAAGTAATGGGCGCGCTGTAGGGACTCTTTCCAATGCTAATATCCCCGGCGACATTGTCACATATCGTCTAAAAAGGCCAAAACTTGAGAGGCTTACTTATGTCAATGATGATATTCTATCAGATATTGAATTAGGTAACTTAGAAGAGCTTTGGTACGAGTCGGCAGATAACTATAAAATTCATGGCTGGGTTGTAAAGCCACCAAATTTTGATCCATCAAAAAAATATCCTCTTATGTTATCGATTCATGGCGGACCACATGGAATGTTTTCCGCCATGAGCCCCATGATGTGGTTCGAATGGCAGCATTATGCTACTAATGGTTATGTGGTACTCTATACCAATCCAAGAGGTAGTGGAGGATATGGAAGTCAATTTGGAAACGCCATAAAAAATGCTTATCCAGATCGCGATTTACTGGACCTTATGGCTGGTGTAGATACAGTTGTTAATCGCGGTTATATTGATACTGAAAATATGTTTGTCTATGGCTGTAGCGGTGGCGGAGTACTTACTGCATGGACCGTAGCTCACACTGATCGATTTGCTGCAGCTTCATGTGAGTGTCCCGTAACCAATTGGATGTCATTTGTTGGTACAACCGACGGCGTAGGCTGGTATCGAAATTTTAAGGAGTTACCTTGGGATGATCCTTCGGAGCATTTGCGCCGTTCTCCACTAATGTACGTTGGGAACGTAAAAACACCAACACTGCTAGTTACCGGTGAAAAAGATCTTCGAACGCCAATGGGACAAACCGAAGAATTTTATCAAGCATTGCGTTTTTTAAAGGTCCCAACGGCTATGGTACGTCTCCAAGATGAATGGCATGCTTATTTTTATCGCCCTTCTAATCATAT
>Ga0114932_10005150_pt1 | contig 11748 bp, 11 predicted proteins | sample 2SBtaG_2_FD_87286 | JGI IMG/M metagenome (GOLD analysis project Ga0114932, IMG submission 87286) | Deep subsurface microbial communities from Kolumbo volcano to uncover new lineages of life (NeLLi) - 2SBTROV12_ACTIVE470 metaG | ecosystem: Environmental > Aquatic > Marine > Volcanic ... | reverse complement strand
TCAGTTGGTAGAGCGCTTCCATGGCATGGAAGAGGTCAGGGGTTCAATTCCCCTTAGCTCCACTCTGTGACCCAAGACCTCCGCCTCAAAGCGGGGGTCTTGGCAGTTTTGGACTCAGGACGCAGGACTCAGGAAGCGGGGGCTCAGGATGCGGGGCCGAAGGAGCCGAACTCGGGGGCCACGGGGTCCCATGCCACACGGGCCTCTTCGATTCGTACTCGGTCGCCATGTAGGTGTCTTTGACTCTGATGATCCGACGCTCCCAAACCCACACTGAGCCCGCTGGTTACGCATGATCCACGCGGTCGAGCAATCGGTGGACAACGTGGCGACCCTCCGCTGATGTGGCATGCGCACCAAAGCCGCTGGGACCGGTAGTGCCTACGGCGGCTGACTCCAGGGTCAGCCGATTGTTGGGTCGATGATGCAATTGGTAGATGACCGGACTCTGACGGTTGGGCCATGACGGGAGCGAGGATGAGCGGAGGCGAAGCGACGCCAGCGAGCAGTATCCCACTCGTCCGCGTCCCTGGCCCAGGTACTGGGATGGAGCCCACTTGACCGATCAACTGACGCTCCAAACAGAAGCCAGACGCTGGCCAATCCCTCTATGGGACTTGCGCTGGATCCGGGGGGATCCGCTCCGCCGCGACCTCGCGACCGGCGCGGCAACCTTCGCCCTCGGCGGTGCTCTGATAGCGGACTCTGGCAACCGAAAGGAGACGTTCGCTGGCACTTCCTGTTCTTAGTGTGTTTTGGCATCCAGATGTTGCGCGGACTGGTACGAATCCTCGAGTGGCTGGGGGAGCGCAAGCACGGGTGCGCAACCGCGTTCGGCGCATTCGTGGGAACCATCGTGGTGCTGATTAGCAGCATCGCGTTTCCTTGGATCGGCGTCGTCGTGGCGGTGGCGCTTCTCTTGCTAAGAATGGACTCGCGCTTGCCGCTCGCCATTGTGGAAACCTCCACTCTTGTGTTCGGCGTTGTTCATGGAGGGCTCTCGGTCATGAGGAGCCTCGCAGCGACTGCACCCTTGACGGGCGGCCTGGCAAACACGCCGCCCGGAGGCCGCGGCCTCGCAGATGGGGGCCCCTCACCTCCCGCTCAATAGCTTCGGCAATCGGCGCTGAGCATTGTGCCGTTTCGCCAAGGGCGATACAATGACCGTGCAAGTTGGCGGAGTAGCGGGGCGGACGCACATGGCGGGTCGGGCAGGCCGGGGATCGAACAGAGATATTCAATTTTGGAGCGAGCAGTGGCTTCAAGATGCCACAGCACACGCTAAGGCCCAGCTTGCACGTAGAAGAGATCCCTCGTTCGATGGTGACGATCTAGTCTGGGATGCGATAGCGGACACGCAGCGCAGGATCGATGAGGGCCAAGTAATAGAAGAGCCTGAGCACTACGCGATGAGGGCGATCACCAACGCGGCGAAGACCATTCACCACAAGGCTCGGCGCCGGGGAGCCCAAGTCGGATACGTCGTAAGCGCCGATTCGCTCAGAGATCTGGGGACGTATGAGGACCTGGTTGATGGGAACTCCGTCGAGCATGAGCGAGCCGTGGAGTTCGCCATGGCGGAGATCGTCGGAGGAATGCGAAAGGTGATTGCAGAGTCGTTGGGGAGCTACCCGGCTGGCCCGGCCAATGCGATGTTTCGTACCCCCGCTCAGTACGCAGCAGCGATTCTCAATGAGATTATCGCTGTTGCTGATCCATTCGACGGCGACCGCCGACCGACAGAGGCTCCCGATGGAGTGTCAGCGGCGTACTGGCTGGCGGCACCAGACGTACTGAGCACCGATAACAGCCAAACCGTCCTCTACAAACGCCTCGATCGAGCTCGGGACAATGTTTACGACTTCGGGCTCGAAATTGGGCTCGATGATGTTTTGGACTGGGTCGTTCATGAGTGAGATGGACGCGATCGACATCGTCCTGCCCGGTGGCGTGGCGGGAAGTGTTGCGTTCGAGTTCGCAGGAGACATTTGGGTGGAAGCGGACCGCGCCAACCCGAGGGTCATCACCGGACTCCACGCTCCCAACGACAGCGCCGGTATCGCTCTGGCCAAGAGTATTTGGCCCGACATTTCGGTCAGCGACCCGGATTCTGCTCTAGTCCAGGGCGTGGAAGCAATGGAGTTAGGGCGGTGGATCGTGGCTGCCGACTATTTCAGAGATGCTGCACCTGGCACCGTCACGGCCTATGTATGGGCCGTGGACCTCGCACAGGCCACGTTGAACGTTGTGCTGCGCTTTCCTCAGCTCCGGGCAGCTGAGGCCTGCGCTGCACTCGTCGAGCCCCAAGAGGGATTCGCCCCGCCGTCTCCCGAGCCGCAGTTGGTGTCCAGCGATCTCTACTCATACATAGCGGACTACGTGAGTAGATCCATCGACGACTACGCATTCATCGCAGCGGAGGCGGCGGACGGCTCCGGCCTTCGCGGCTATCCGCCATCACAGATGGAGCTAGTAAAACTCAAGGCGCAGCTCAGTCCCGTGCTGTCTCTGCTTCGATCGACCGGATCTGCGCTTCGTGCCAGTCTCACTCACGACCCAGATTGGGATTCAGAGGTTCCAGAGACGTTCCACTCTCGTCCGACTGTCGATCTTGACACCGAGGCTCGCGCTGACCTAGTCGCCGGCGTGGACGCTCTCCAACGTTCCAAGCCCCAGTGCGGCGAGGTTCACGAACGGGCCGCTAACTTCCGGTCAGGGAGGACAAAGGTCGCTGGCACCCTTCGTAGGAATGATCTACAAGTCTCAACCGTGGGCCATCAGTCCGGACAGTGGCGGTCTCGCATCCGCGTCGTTGGCCCCGGAGTCAACGGCCTCGAACTCTGGATGAAGGCGTACGACGAGCAAGACTCGCTGGTTGCGATGGCTCCGATTCGTTGGCTCGACGAGTGCAGCGGGTCGGCCGCGCTTGTGCTCGCTCCTCAAACCGTCCCACAGTTTGTGCTGACAGATACTCCTCACCTGGAACAACCAGAGGTGTGGCTGCGTGCTTCAGCCCAAGCCGGACGACACGCCGGGTCTGTTCGCGCCGGCAAGACCGACAGAGATGCTTGGCTAGAAATCGCCTCACTATGGAAGCAGGCCGGCGATCCCGACCGCGCATGGCTGGCATGCCAGATGGGCCTTGTTCCGCCCGAACACCGCATGCCGGACCCTCCGATGATCTCGCCGCCTGTCTTCGAGCCTCCAGCCGTAGACGACATGTATGAAGCGCCTGGGTGGCGCGCTGACCTTGAGCCGTGGGGGGAGCACTCCCTGATCGAGATGCCCACCGCAGAGTCCGAGCTTGAGCGGCTAGCGGGAGCACTCACCCAAAGCTGGGCAGAAGAACGCAAGTTTTGGGACCACGATCCTCCCTTCCTCGCCGAGCGAATCCAAGCCGGCCTGTTCCGCCAGTCCAACTAGCGCTTACGACGTCCACTTACGCTGCCGAGCGCCCTTTGAGCCGACCTGAACGCTCATGACGCCGCCCGCCATTAACGGTTCAATCCATCTGTCCTCTTGGGAGCTTCGAACGGCCGGCATGTCGCGTGTGCTGTCACGGCTGTGGTGTACAGAACAAGAGGGGGGGCAGCCGGCCGTGAGACTTGGGCACATGGATGGTTAGGCATCTCGGCCACGACGCCCACCCACACCTGCGGATCGTCAGCTGAGCCGCAGGGGCCGAGTGCCTCCGTCCCACCAGACCCCTCCAGGAGGCACATTCCGAAGGTTTCTGCGGATTTCTTCTCCAAACCTGTCCAAAGGGATCAAAACCGACGCCTTACCTAGCAAGAACCAAACCAAACGACCCAGGAAACAAGATGAACAGCAACGCAGTCCGCATAGCAGCCGCCCTCAACCAGCAGAACCTGACCGTCGCCGCCGACGGCGAACAGGTCACCATCACCGGCCGGATCGACCACATCGACACCCTCATCGACCGTGTCAGCGACGTGCCACCCGCAGCACCCTGCAACAACCAACTGTCACTGTTCGACGCCACCCAGTTCGATGCCCAACCGCACCTGCGGATCGTCAGCTGAATGGCAGTCACATACCCGACGGAGTCAACAACAACAGGGCCATTTCCGCACCTCAATCTGCAATACGAAACCGGAGTCCAATCATGATGAACACCACTCGTACTCACACGAATATTCAGGCTGTTGCCGTTTGTATCGCCACCAACACTCCGGTGTTGTTGTGGGGTGCTCCCGGCACCGGCAAGACATCAAGCATCGGGGGGGCTGCAGCCGCGGCGGGTCGTCACATCGAGACGGTGCTGGCAGCTCTTCACGAACCAACGGACTTCTCGGGTCTTCCGGTAGTCCAGGACGACGGCAGCGTACGTTTCGCTGAGCCGGCGTGGGCACGACGCCTGGCCGAAGCGGGCCAGGGGGTGTTGTTTCTCGACGAGATCAGCCTCGCCCCGCCGGCGGTGCAGTCGGCTCTGTTGCGGGTCGTGCTCGATCGTGTCGTGGGCGAGTTGCCCCTCGGGGACGGCGTGTCGATCGTTGCAGCAGCGAACCCCACCGATCAGGCGGTAGGGGCCTTCGAGTTGAGCGCCCCGTTGGCGAACCGGTTCTGCCACATCGATTGGGCGCTGGACGTTGACACTGTCGTCGCCGGTTTCAGCGGCGCTTGGCCGACCATCGACGCCGAGATCGTGCCCGACTGGTGGACCGATGGGGTCGTGGAGCATCAGGCCCGGATTGGGGCGTTTCTGGATCGGCGCCGCGATCTGTGTCATGACCTACCCGACAATGACTACTCCGATGAGCTTCGCGGGTGGGCGTCCCCGCGGTCGTGGGAGCAGACCGCCCGGGTGCTTGCGGCCTGTGATGCTGCGGGTCTCGATGAATCGGTCCGGTTGGTGTTGGTCGGTGGCCTGGTCGGTGAGGGCGCGGCGTGGGAGTTGCTGGCCTGGCTCGATCAAGCCGATCTTCCCGCCACTGACGATGTGCTCGATGACGCCGATGGAGTCGAACTTCCGACCACCTCTGATGGCCTGTGGGCGGTGCTGGGCGCGGTGTGCGCAGTCGCCAGCACCCGTCCCGAGCGGTGGAGCGAAGCCGCAGCCGTGTGTGTCAGGGTGGCCTCGACCAACGAGGACCTGGCAGTGCGAGCTGCTCATCTACTCGTCAAATGCCAGCCCGTCGATGCAGAAGCGCCGAAAGGCATCGGTGTGTTGGGCGAGGTGCTCACCCTGTCTGGTGTGTCGCTGGTGGCGGCATGACAGCGCCAGGAGTCACGAGCGTGGCTGCGGGCAAGCGCCGGGACGATCGTGAGTCGTTGACTCGGGTCGCAGCGGCCCGTCTCGTGGCCGCAACTGCACGTCCGTACTACTCGGCTGCATTGTTTGCGTTGGAACCAACCCGCAGCCCCGACGGCGACACCAGGTACGTCACGGTGGACACCGCAGGCCGGCTCTGGTGGAACGAAACGATCAACGACGAGCCAGTAGCGGTTCTAGCGGCCCGGATCGTTCACGGCCTGGAGCATCTACTTCGGGGCCACGCTGATCGTGGCCGTGACTGGATACCGGTGATCGGTGGCGAGTCGTGGGCGGTGGCCTGTGACTGCGAGATCGATGACGATCTCACCGACCTCGAACTTCCCGACGATCTACCGACCGCAGCGGCGTTCGGCTGGCCCGATGGTCGCGCCGCGGAGTGGTACGCCGGCCAGCTTCGCCCACAACCGCCGGAGGAAACCGAAAGCGGTGAAGGCCCGACAGACCCCGACGAAGCCGATGGCGCCAGCCGCTTCGAACACAACAAGGCAGCGGGTGGGTGCGACTGTCCGGCGTTAACCGGGGAGATGATCGCCGACGTAGCTGACAGTCCGGGGCTCAGCGAAGCCCGAATCCAAATCCTGCGAGAAGAGACCGCGGCCGAAGTGGCCAGCCATAAGGGTCGGGTGCCTGGCCACGCCGCTCGCTGGGCCGAACAGTCCACCGCGGTCAAGAAGGTGGATTGGCGACGGGTTCTCGCCCGTCACATCCGCCAGGCGAAGCGTCGGATCGTTGGTGCTTCTGACTACTGCTACCGGCGTCCCAGCCGGCGCAGTCCCGCCCGGGTGCTGCTGCCTCGCCTGAGAGGAATCGAGTTGCGGCCGGCGATCGTGATCGACACGTCGGGCTCAATGGCCTCCATTGATCTACGCAGCGCGCTGGACCAGGTCGACCAGCTCCTTGCCACGGTCACGAGCGGCGAAGGTGTGCCGGTGATCGCGTGTGACACCGAAGTCAACGCGGTCGTGCACGCCCGCAACTCTGACGATGTTGTTCTCGACGGCGGCGGCGGCAGCGACATGACCCCCGGCATCGAGGCTGCCCAACAGGGTCGAGCCGACCTCGTTGTGGTGATCACCGACGGCGAGGTCGACTGGCCCAAACACACCCCCAAGATCCCGGTGATCGCTGCCTTGCTCGGGCATTACACAAACCCTGACGATGTGCCGTCATGGATCCACACCGTCGTCATCAACGACATCTCGAAAGGAGAGGCCGCATGATCCCCGCCTCCATTCTTGAGCGCGACGCGGACGGCCGACCCGCTTACGACATCCAGGTGCTGTGTCGTGAGTGTGGCGTCAACCTGAGATTCACCCGCATCGACGATCGAGTCGAATGCACAGTGCCGGGCACGCGTGCAGCCGGGTCCGACGATGAGAGGGTCTGGGCGACGCTGCGTCTCTCGGCGTGTGACTGTGGCCGTATCTCCAGAAGACGGCGGTTCGCGCCGGCGATCCCGTTCGTCGCAAAACTCGACGACGGCGAACTGGCCGCTCGCCGCTCAAAATGGAACGACGCCGGTCAGGCCGACCTCGCAAACTGGGGAGCGCCCACCACCAGCTTGTGGCCGGTCCGTAACGCCCCAACCTCGTTGCACGCCTACGCAATGTTGACCCTCGGCATCCACACCAAGGCCACCCTCAAACGTTTCCAGCCCGGCGGCGACGACAACGTGCTCGACCTGCTCGAGTGGGTCCGGGCCGGGATCGACGACCCCGCCCTGCCCGCCAAGTGGCGACGCGCTGGAGCCCGAGACGCCCACGACGTGGCATGTCGCACCCGGGCCGGTGAAACGCCGGCAACCATCGACACCAGCCGTAACGGCTGTCAGGTACTTGCCGATGAATGGCCCACCACCAAGCCAGCTACCACCGAATGCGCCCGACGCCTTGGAGTGAGCTCCGGGGCCGCCATCGCCCGACTCGTTGTCGCCGTACCCAGCGGTCACAGCATCGAAATCTTCGAATCGACCCACCACGAACGGCCTGTAATCGTGGCAGACCGAGTCATCATCGACCACCCCAACCACGCAACACTCGCCGAGCCCGCGTGACCCGCCCAAACCCTGGAGACAAAATGGCAACGATCACCATCGAAACCGAAGAACTCGGTCACCTCGCCGCCTGCATCCTCGGCTTCCGCAGCCAAGACGCGGACCGCCCCGCACTCGAAGCCGTGCAAGTAACCCCCACAGATGCCGGGCTGCGCTGGCTCACTACCGACTCGTACCGGCTGGGCTACGTCCACGCCGGCCGCACCGACCTCCAAGAATCGATCCTGATACCGGCCGATCTGATTGACTTTGCGCTGCGCTACGCCCGCCGCTGTGAACTCGATACTGTCGCCTTCGAAGTCGACGACGAGCACGAAGTCATCGAACTACAAACGCCTGAACTCCTCGTGCCACGACAGCTCATCGCTCTCAAATATCCCGATGTCGAACCGTTCGTTTCCGATGCCCCGGAGCAGGCGCCGACCCTGCTCACACTTAATGCCGAAACGTTGCGGGCCGCCATCCACGCCACCATCACCTTCAACGACTCGGCTGAGGACAAAGGCGGCCACCCCGTCGCCCTCAGAACCGTCAACGACGACACCCTCATGATCCTCGCTCGATGGCCTGATATCGCAGACACCCACGCCTATGTGCAAGCCACCAGCGACGGCCCGATCGACACCGTCCTCAACTCGAGCTATCTCCAAGAGCTCCTCGACGCCGCCGGCGACAACCAACTCCGCCTCCACATCGGAACATCAACGGAGCCGCTCCGAGCCCGAAGCGACAACGGGTTCCACGGGCTACTCATGGCGATCCACGGAGGACAACCCGACCTTGAACGTCGAATCGCTGCCTACCTCGACCTCGACCCCGACAAACTGGTGGTCGACGACAATGACTGGATCCCCATCGGATGGGGCGAGACCAGCATCGGAGTCCGACTCGTCGCCAGCAGCGACCCGTTCGGCCGCGGCAACATCGCCCGATTCACGACCCGGATCGCCGAAGAACTTCCCGAAACCCCAGGGCTCCTAGCCGAACTCAACGCCCTCAACAACAACGCCCAACTCTGCAGAGTCGTGCACCAAGACGACAAGGTCCACGTCGTCGCCGAAGGCCTCCTCGACACCCTCGACGACGAAGAAATCGACACCATCTGCCAGCAACTCCACCACCACGCCCAAACCTTCGGACCCCTCATCCAAACCGTGTGGGCCTGAGGTGATCCCGACCAACCGAGGTCCAGTGATGGCGATAGCTACTATCTCAGCCCACCGGATGGATCTCCGCATCCCGCCTTCCGTAGAGTCGCGCAGTTGGCCGAAAGTCAACCGCGAATTCGAGGTCCCACGCAGCAGTCCACCCCGCCCATGGGTCGATTCGTGCATGAGAACTCACCGGATCTACGGTCGCGGACCTAGCAAGACGAACGGCGAAGGCGGACCACAAGGAGCGAGCAGGATCAAGTCGGAATAGAACGACCGAGGATCCAGGTAAATCATCCGGAAGCCAATGTTCATCAAAATCTGCTTGTCGACGCACTCGCCGGTGACGATGTTCGATCAACCTTCTTGGGTCTCATGGATTTTATGCTTGAGCCGGATGGATGGAGCGCAGAGACCGAGAAGGGTTTCTGGTGGCTCCCTCACCGACTGCCTCACTCGATTGACGTCATCCGCCGCAACGACATCAGGGGCGACGAGCGGTGGGTCTGCCGTTCGTCGGTCCTCCTCGTTGAGGAGATAGATGACCTGGCCTCCGGGCTGGCAATGGCGCACTACTTCAACCAACGGTCCTTTGGGACATCAGTGTGGCTAGACACCGACACCAAGCAAATCTGGGCGACGTCCTGGGTAACGCTCGACCTGAAACTCTGGTTCATCGTGCACTGCTTCATGGAGGACGTGAGATTCAACGTCGGTGTGTTGGAACAGCTTGCTCCAAGGCTCGCCGCCATGGTCGACGGTCAAGTGCCCCTCACAGTTCACCCCGTTCACGGCGCTCGGGAAGAACCCGACCGATTCGTCTCAGAACACGACGCGGCTCTCTCCGCGCCCGAAGCCACCCAGGGGCTGTGGTGGTCGGAGTCTGAGATCGACGGCTTCCGCCACTTCATGCAGATCATGTATCCCGACGCGATCGATCCAGGCCAATGGGCAGACTCCGAACTCTTCCCTAAAGATCAACTTTCGGCGACGCATCTGGCGATCGAGTTCGACCTCGACGCCGGGAGCGTCTGGTCATTACCCGAAGAGGTTGACCCCTCCAAAGCGATGATCGCTTGTTCACTCGGACAGACAGATCATCCTGATCTCGGCCGAGGGCTCGAGATCCTCTTCACAACGCCACTCCAACTGGAGGACCTCTCAGAACCGACCGGTCCCCCAACCGAGACCTACGGCGCCATGGCCTTTGCCAACTACCTCAACCAGACAGAAGCTCAATCGTGCCGATCAGCCATCGGCACTTCCGGGTGGACCTCCTGGCGGAGCCAGATCTACCTCAGCACCTTCGTCAGAGGAGAGACCGTCAAGGGAGTGCAGTACTGGGGAGGTTCGACAGTTGGCGAGGCCATCGGCGGGATCTTGAACTGCACCGTCGGTCGGTTAGCGACACCGTCACTCGGTCTCGATCATCCAGACGCAGCAGGCCTCTCTTGGGCCGAACCGACAACCAGGGCACTCCGTGGTCTACGCCAAAATGCAGGTCACCACTCGGTACTCACAGACGATCGAGCCGTCTTTGCAATCGCAACCGACGGTTGCACCATCAACGAGATGACTCACTCACGGTGGACAGACACCGATCCAGATTTCGATGGTCTCTGGGCGCTTCAGCACTCGATGCTCCTAGCGACGTTTGGCATCTTCAATCCGTTTGGGCCTTCGGTCGGGTCTCTCGAGATCTCCATTAACTACGCGACCGGCCGAGCACTGATCCTGGAGCGACTCCGCCACCCGTTCGAGTGTGCAATCACGATTCATGCGGTGATCGATCATGAGGGGTATATGGGGCCCGTCCTCGGAGAGTTCGTTGAGCGCATCGTCGCCGGACTCGACTGGGGAGGCCTGGACTGGTTTGAGATTGTCTCGAACAAGCTTGAGCTTGAGGAGGACATCCGTCGAGGGTTGTTCTCGTTCGGAGCTCGGAAGGCGGAAGACACCAACCTCCGGAACTCGGCGCTGGCTCTCAGGTCTTGCCTCCCGTGGGAACGAGTGAGCACTTCAGCCGAGGACCGCGTAGCCAGATTCGGCGGCTCGTCAGATGAGTTTCAGGACATCAGTGACGTCGATCTCTGGATCGACACAGTGACCAGCACCAGCGTTGTAGACATCCATAATGCCTTCATCAGGTCGCCGTGGGAGTCCAGCTATATCTACGTGAGGGAACTCGACCCCGCTCCGGCCCAAGAACGCGCCAACATTCTGAGCGAACGAGTCTATGAGCGGTGCCAACGGTCCCCGGACTGAAGACGGATCCACTCGCTGTCGAATCGACTCGACCCCAAGCCCGGACACGTGACGCTCAGTCTCGCCAGAGTGGCGTAATTGCGACCGGGATCAACTACTCCAGTCGGCTACCGAATAGCTCTTCCACCGGGCCAACCGCTGCGTCAACTGATGGCGTCACGGCGTGGCGGTAGAACTTCGCTGTCATCCTGGTTCCATCGTGGCCAACAAGATCGGCGATCTGCTCCACTCGGACCCCAGAGGCGGAGAGGATGGACACACAACTGTGCGGGAGTTCGTTGGGCGACCACTCCCCCAGTCCCGCCGACACCGTCAACTCCTTGAAGTCGCGGCGAAGGTTTGACGCGTCGAGCGGTGTACCACTGATCGAAGTAAAGACGAGATCAGGCCAACCAGAGTCCCAAGCTTCACCCGCTGCAACTCTGTCGGAACTTTGAAGCAGCCGATGTTGGTGCAAGGCGTCAGGGAGGTGAGGCGGCATGTCCAGTGAGCGCCTCGACTTCTTGGTCTTCATCTCATCTGTGATCTCAAAGACCCGGTTGACCTTTCGCAGGTTACGGCGCACATGCACGACCGCTTCATCCAGATCCAGATCCATCCACTGCAACGCCACTGCCTCTCCGGGTCGCAGGCCGAGGTTCAGCATTACGACCCAGAGCGCGCTCAGCCGATGAGTCGAGGCAGCCTAAAGGAGAACCTTCCCCTGGGCTGGCGTAAGGGCCCTGCCTTCCTTACTTGCTGATAGACCTGCAGGCAACTGGACCGCCGACACAGGGTTCTTGCGGAGCAGGCCCCGAGCTTCTCCGGCAGTTTTGGACTCAGGAAGCGGGGGCTCAGGATGCGGGGCCGAAGGAGCCGAACTCGGGGGCCACGGGGTCCCATGCCACACGGGGGCGGTCGCCCCACAGCCGTTCGAGTTGGTAGAAGTCTCGTTGCGGTTGGTGGAACACGTGCACGACGAAAGCGCCGTAATCCATCAGGAC
>Ga0114932_10005148_pt1 | contig 11754 bp, 10 predicted proteins | sample 2SBtaG_2_FD_87286 | JGI IMG/M metagenome (GOLD analysis project Ga0114932, IMG submission 87286) | Deep subsurface microbial communities from Kolumbo volcano to uncover new lineages of life (NeLLi) - 2SBTROV12_ACTIVE470 metaG | ecosystem: Environmental > Aquatic > Marine > Volcanic ... | reverse complement strand
GCCGGAACGAACCAAATCCGTAACGAACGTCAAATATTGAAATTCACTGTGGCGGCGGAAGGCATCGGGTATGGTCCTGGCAGCCGCCTGATGACAAAATTATACACCGGCTGCTTCGACGAGGCCGGCGAGGTTGCGGTAGCCCAAAGAAGCATACTGCAACGGGTTCGACTTGGCCGGGTCTTGTTCCGCTTCGACCACCAGCCAGCCCTCGTAACCAAATTCCGCGGCGACCGCGAGCACGGCATCGAATTTCACCGCGCCGTCGCCGGGCACCGTGAATACGCCTTCGATGACCGCGTCCAGGAAGCTCGCATCGCGGGCCGTGGCGTTGGTGAGAATTTCCGGACGAACATCCTTGCAGTGAATATGCCGCACCCTGGCGGCATGGCGCCGGTAGACGTCGGCCGGATCGGCGCCGGCGAAAGTCAGGTGGCCGGTATCAATCAGCAGGCCGACGGAAGGCACCGTGTCGGCCATCAGCCGGTCGACCTCATCCGCCGTTTCGATCACGGTGCCCATGTGGTGGTGGTAGGCCATCGCCATGTTCTGGCCCTGAAGATAGTTGGCAACCTCGGTCAGGCGCTCGGTAAACGGCTGCCATTGAGCATTTTCAAGAATCGGCCGGCGGGACAGAGGCACCGCGCGATCGCCATGCACCGCGCCCGCGGTTTCGGCGAACACCATGACAGCACAGCCCAACGCCTGAAGAAGCTTCAAGTGGGGTTGCATGGCTGCAATCTCATCTTCAGCGGAACGATGCAGCAGGTTTGCGCTGTACCAACCGGAGACCAGCGCCAGATCATGGTTCTTGAGGATCGGCGCCAAGACATCCGGGTGACGCGGAAATTTGTTGCCGAGTTCGATGCCCGTGTAACCGGCCGCGCGGGCCTCGCTCAGGCAAACTTCAAGCGGTGTTTCGCCGCCCAGTTCCGGCAGGTCGTCGTTCGACCAGGCAATGGGGTTGGTGCCAATGCGCACGGTCATCGCTCAGCCGTCCACTTTTTGGTCCGCTGCCGCCGTGATGTAGGCACCGCGCGCGGTGCTGACCTGTTCGCGGTCCGAAACCTCGGGCACCACGACATCCCACCAGGCGCCGCCGTCGCCGGTGCTGATGAGGGGGTCCGTCTTCAAGGCGATGACCGTCGTTCCGTCGGCGGCGATGGCGCGGTCCAGGGCCAAGTCCAACTGGGCGATCCCGGAGACCCGCTCGGCAGCCGCGCCGAGGCTCGCGGCATGGGCGGCGAAATCGATCTCCACCGTCTTCGCCTTGCCGACATGATCAAACAGGTTGTTGAAGGACGCGCCGCCGGTCCCGTTCTGCAGCCGGTTGATGCAGCCGAAACCGCCGTTATCCAAAACCACAATGATCAATTTTTGCCCGAGCATGACCGAGGTCGCGATCTCGGAATTCATCATCATGTAACTGCCATCGCCGACGAGGACGAAAACCTGGCCTGCCGGCCTGGCCATGCGCACGCCGAGACCGCCGGCGATTTCATAGCCCATGCACGAATATCCATATTCCAGGTGGTAACTGCCGGGGCCCGGCGGCCGCCATAGTTTGTGCAATTCACCCGGCAGCCCGCCGGCGGCGCAAACGACCACATCTTCCACCGAGGCGCGGCGGTTGACGGCACCCAACACCTGGGCGTCCGACGGTAGGTCCGTGTTGGAAGCACCGGTGACGCTGTCAACGGTGGCGTTCCAGGCGGACATCTTTGAACGTGCGCCGCCGATCCAGGTTTCCGGCGCTGTCCATGGCCCCAGGACGGCGCTCAAAGCAGCAAGACCAAGCGCTGCGTCCGCGACCAGCGGCTGGGCCCGGTGTTTGATGCCGTCGAAGGCGCTGACGTTCAGTTGGATCAGGGTTGCCTGCGGGTTCTTGAACAATGCCCGCGAGCCCGTGGTGAAATCTTGCAACCGCGTGCCCACCGCCAGGATCACGTCGGCGCCCGCCGCCAGATCATTTGCCGGCGCCGTACCGGTAACACCGATGGCGCCGACGCTGTTCGGATGCTCCCAGGCCAGGACGCCCTTGCCGGCCTGGGTCTCGCTGACGGGGATGCCATGGGTTTCGGAAAATTCCTTCAGGGCATTGCACGCGTCGGCGTAGTGAACGCCGCCGCCGGCAACGATCAGCGGCTTTTCCGCGCCGCTGAGAATTCGTGCGGCGGTTGCCAGTTCATGGGCGTCCGGTCCCTGCCGGCGCGGGCGGTGAACGCATTCGTCGAAAAGGGAAACGGGGTAGTCATAGGCCTCGGCCTGTACGTCCTGACAAAACGCCAAGGTCACCGGGCCGCAATCGGCGGGGTCCAACAACGTCCGCAAGGCTTGCGGCAGGCTGGTGATAATCTGCTCGGGCCGGGTGATCCGGTCCCAATAACGCGACACCGGCCGGAAGCAATCATTGGCGCTGATCGTCGGATCGCCAAAGTTCTCGACTTGCTGCAAAACTGGGTCCGGGCGGCGGTTGGCGAAGACGTCACCGGGCAGCAGGAGCACCGGCAGCCGGTTGACATGGGCCAGCGCCGCCGCCGTCACCATATTGGTGGCGCCGGGACCGATGGAGGTCGTGCAGGCCATCATGCGGCGGCGACTGTGGGCTTTCGCGAAGCCGATGGCGGCGTGCGCCATGGCTTGTTCGTTATGGGCACGGTAGGTGGGCAGATCATTCTGCGCCGCGTAAAGGGCTTCACCCAGGCCGGCGACGTTGCCATGTCCGAAGATCGCCCAGACGCCGGCAAAGAGAGGCACCGGTTCGCCATCGATCTCCGTTTTTTGCCGGCTCAAAAACCGGACAACGGCCTGCGCCGCTGTTAATCGTATGGTCTTCATTGCGTTCTCAACTCTCTGGCACCAATCGGATTCCCGTCAAAGGATGAACAGTTTACCCGAAATTTCAGGCATTTGGGCAGGCGTGGATTTCCGTTAAGGTAATGCCATGAGTGAACTCGAAGGAAAAGTCATCGCCGTCACCGGCGGCACCCAGGGGATCGGTGAGGCCGCCGCCCGAGCTGCCGCCGCCAGCGGCGCCGAAGGCATCATTATTTGCGGACGCAATGTAACCCGCGGCACTAAGGTTGCCGCTGACTTGAGTGCGGATGGCACGGATTGCCGGTTCGTGGCTTGTGAATTGTCCGACCCCGATCAGTGCCGGCGGGTTATCGGTACCTGCGATGAGACCTTCGGCCGCATCGACGGCCTGGTCAACGCGGCGGGCATTACCGATCGCGGCGGCATTCTGGATATGTCCGTCGAGTTGTGGGACCGGCTTTTCGCCGTCAATGTGCGCGCACCGTTCATCCTCATGCAGGAGGCGGCCAAATTGATGAAACGCGAAGCCACGCCGGGAAGCGTCGTCAACATCATCACCATGTCGTCGCATGGTGGCCAACCGTTTTTGACCGGATATTCCTCATCCAAGGGGGCCTTGGTGACGCTAACCAAGAATGCCGCTCACGCACTCCGCGACGCGCGCATCCGGATCAATGCCCTGAACATCGGTTGGGCGGATACGCCGAACGAGCACCGGGTCCAGATCGAGGAAATGGGTGAAGATGCCGGTTGGCTCGGCCGGGCCGAGGCGGCGCAGCCCTTCGGCCAACTGATCAAGCCGCCGGAAGTCGCCGAGTTGATTGTTTTTCTTTTGAGCGCCCGGTCCGGGATCATGACCGGATCGGTCATCGACTATGACCAGATGGTCATGGGCGCCTACGATTGAGATGAATTCATGACGGATAACCCCTTACGGTTTTGCCAGTTCGGCGCCGGGCGGATCGGGCAGATCCACGCGGCTAACCTGACCCGGCATCCGGATGCCGAATTGATTTGCATCGTCGACAGGGACGCCGAAGCGGCGGAGACCCTGGCCCGGCGTCATGGCGCGATGACAACATCGGCGGAAGAAGCGCTTGCCGACGACACCATCGGTGCCGTGGTCATCGCCAGTTCGACGGATACCCACGCCGATCTCGTGGAAGCGTCGGCGCGCGCCGGAAAAGCCATCTTTTGCGAAAAGCCTATCGATCTCAGCGCCGAGCGCGTTGAGCAATGCCTGGGAGTCGTGAGCGAACATGCCGTACCGCTTCTGGTCGGATTCAACCGACGTTTCGATCCCAGTTTCGCGGCGCTCAAGGCGCGCGTTGACGCCGGCGACATCGGCAAGGTTGAAATGGTTTCCATCACCAGCCGCGACCCGGGTTTGCCGCCCCTATCATATTTGGAATCCAGCGGCGGCATGTTTCGCGACATGATGATCCATGATTTGGATATGGCGCGTTGGCTGATGGGTGAAGATCCGGTGCAGGTTTTTGCCTACGGCGGCTGCCTTGTGGACCCGGGTGTTGCTGAGGCCGGTGACGTGGATACGGCCGTGGTCGTGCTGAAGACGGCGTCCGGCAGGATGGCACAGATCAATAACAGCCGGCGCGCTGTCTATGGCTACGATCAGCGGGTCGAGGTCCTTGGTAGTCTGGGTATGGTCCAGGCCGGGAATCGGACGCCGACCTCCGTCGAGGTGGCGACGGCGCAGACGACAGAGGTCGATAACCCCTTGCATTTCTTCCTTGAACGCTACACCGACGCCTACCGGCTGGAGCTTGATGCCTTCATCCAGGCCGTCCGGTCCGGACGCGATCCGGAACCCGGCGGCGAGGACGGCAGGATCGGGCTGCGGTTGGCCGATGCGGCGTTGGAATCGCACCTTTCCGGAAAGCCCGTCGATCTATGACGCCCGACGTTGTCGTCTTCGATCTTGGCGGTGTGCTGATCGATTGGGATCCGCGCTACCTCTATCGGAAAATATTTTCCAGCGAACAGGAAGTGGAGCGGTTTTTGTCGGAAATTTGTCCCCCCGAATGGAACGTTCGTCAGGATGCCGGCCGGCCCATCGCCGAGGCGGAAGCCGAACGCATCTCATTGTTTCCCGATCAAGCCGATCTCATATGCTCTTTCTACGACCGCTGGGACGAGATGCTCAACGGCACCATCGCCGGTTCCGTGGATATCCTGCACACCCTGAAAGCGACGGGCACGCCGCTTTACCTGCTGACAAATTTTTCCGCCGAGACATTTCCGCGGGCCGAGGAGATTTTTGATTTATTCCATGTCTTCGACGATATTCTCGTTTCCGGGCGTGAGAAGATGATCAAACCGGACCCGGCTATTTTCCAACGCCTGATGGACCGCAACGGCCTTGAGGCCGACCGTTGCCTGTTCATCGACGATGCGCCGGCCAACGTCGCGGGCGCCCGGACGGCCGGGTTGCAGGCGGTGCGGTTCACAACGCCAGAACAGCTTCGGGACGACTTAACTGGGCTCGGGTTGCTTTAGCCGTTCAGAATTTTCGCAAACTCATCGGTGATACCGGGCGCCGAGGCGATGATTTCACAACCCTTTGTGAGGCCGTCCCCGGCTTCGGCATCGATGACATCGGCGCCGGCTTCGCGGAGGATGGCGACGGCGGCGTAACAATCCCAGGAATTGATATGCGGTTCGTAGTAGCCGATGGTGCGCCCGCAGGCCACGTAGGCGAGGCTGAGTGCGCCGGACCCGCCGCGCAGATACATGCCGCCGGCGACCAGCAAACGATCCAGCACGGCGAGGACATCTTCCGGTTTTGAACGGTGCGAAAAGCCGATGGAAAAGGCGTCCTGAGTCAGGTTCGGTGCCGGGTCCGGATGGATGGGATTGCCGTTCAATGTCGCTCCCAGGCTGCGGCCACCGGCAAACATTTCATCCAGATTGGGATCGAATATCACACCGAACTCGATGCGGCTATTGATGACAAAGGCAATCGAAATGGACCAATGCGGCAGCCCTTTTACAAAACACTGGGTGCCGTCAATGGGATCGACGACCCAGAGCCCCTGGCCGCTTGCCGTCTCAACGCCACCCGTTTCCTCGCCAAAGAAGGCGTCTTCGGGAAACGTTTCCGCCAGCCGGTCACGGATCAAGGTCTCCGTTTCCACATCGGCCTGGCTGACCATGTCCTGCAGGCCCTTTTTCTTGATCTTCAGGGATCCGATATCCCGGAAATATTGCATCGCCAGGCCGCCGGCTTCGCGGGCCAGTGTTTCGGCAAATTGGAAACGCTCGGCGATGTTTTCCGGCGACATGGGTATTCCTTATCGGTTGACCGGCCTCATGAGTTCCGGTTTTCTACTTCATGTCGCGAAAGAAGGAAAATCATGCGTTCTCCACCCGCGCCGCCTGACACCCTTCTGTTTGATCTGGACGGCACCATAACCGACACGGACGAGCTGCATTTCAAGGCGACCCGGCAGGCGCTCAGCGGATATGAACTGAATATCGACCGCCGGACCTACATGGACGTCGTTTATGGCGCCCCCAATGAAGCCATCGCCACGCACTTCTTTCCCGATGGCAACGCCGCCATTCGGCACGCCTACATTGAAAACAAGGAGCAGGCTTATCGCGAACTGATTACGTCGCTCGACCCAACAGCTGGATTAATGAACGTTTTCGCATGGGCCGATGAACACGCGGCGGGTTTGGCCCTGGTATCCAACGCGCCACGGGAAAACATGGAACGGGTATTGGGGGCGCTTGGCCTGCAGGAGCGCTTTGACACCATCGTTCTGGCCGAAGACCTGCCGGTGGGAAAGCCCGACCCTCTTCCCTATGTCACGGCAATGGAGAACCTCGGAACGACCCCCGATCGCGCCTTAGGCTTTGAGGATTCGGAGCCGGGTCTGCGCGCTCTGCAAGGCGCGGGCGTGTTCGCCATCGGCCTGGCGTCGGCGCTTTCGGTCGACGTGCTATCGGGTTTTGGCGCCGACCTAGCAATAACCGATTTCACGGCCCCGGCGCTCTGGGAGGTGCTTCAGCCACGCTGCGGCGAGGAGCCTCAGGCCTAGAAGAATTGTCACAGTTTTATTACACAAGTGCCGGTTTTCCTGATTTACTGTTTGCCAATAAACAAGAACCGGACTGGAAGCCAGGCAACTGGATCAACCGGCCAAACCAAAAAAGGGAGAATTGTCATGAAGAATATCAAGCTTTTGACTGCCGCGGCCCTGGGGGCCCTCGCTTTCACCGGAATTTCGCCGAACTCGGCCTCCGCCGCCGGCAAACTGACGCTCTATTGCAGCCCGCAAATTGAATGGTGCAAATTGATGGTCGAGGCCTTCGAGAAGAAGACCGGCATCAAGGTCGCCATGACCCGCAAAAGCTCGGGCGAAACTTTCGCCCAGATCAAGGCCGAGGCCCGCAACCCGAAGGGCGACGTGTGGTGGGGCGGCACCGGTGATCCGCACCTGCAAGCCGCCGAAGAAGGCCTGACAATGGAGTATACGTCGCCGTTGCTTGGCAAGCTGCATCCGTGGGCGCAAAACCAGGCGAAAGATGCCAATTACAAAACCGTCGGCATCTACGCCGGCGCGCTCGGTTTCGGCTACAACACGGAGTTGATGAAGTCGAAGAACCTGCCGATACCGAAGTGCTGGAAGGATCTGGCGAACCCCGCCTACAAGGGCGAAATTCAGGTCGCCAACCCGAATTCGTCGGGCACGTCCTATACGACGCTCGCCACCCTCGTCCAGGTGTTCGGCGAGGCGGAGGCCTTTGCCTTCTATGCGAAGATGCACAAGAACATCAACCAGTACACCAAGTCCGGATCGGCCCCCATCAAGGCCGCGGCCCGTGGTGAGACGGCCATCGGGATCACCTTCATGCACGACATGGTGACGCAGAAGGTAAAGGGCTTCCCCATTGAGATCGTCGCGCCCTGCGAGGGCACCGGTTATGAAATCGGCTCCATGAGCATCATCAAGAACGGCCGCAACCCGGAAAGCGCCAAGAAGTTCTACGACTTCGCCCTGGACGCGATGATCCAAATGCGCGCCAAGGAAGCCAAGGCCTATCAGGTGCCGTCGAACATGAGCGCCCAGCCGCCGAAGGAATCGCCGGACCTGAGCAAGCTCAAGCTCATCAGCTATGACTTCAAGAAGTACGGATCGTCGGCGGAACGCAAACGCCTGCTGTCCAAATGGGACAACGAAATCAAGACGTTGCCCCGCTAATCTTCGCGTAATCATGCGGGCATGGTAACGGCCCTTACGAAGTCGATCGACAAAGTCGCCGCGATTTGGATCGCGGTCGGCTTTATCGGTTTTTTCGTTCTGCCCTGGTACGCCATCGAAGATGGGTTCTGGTCCTTCGTCTGGTTGCTTGAGGGCTATCCCTTTGATCGTGATTTTGCGCCAGGAATCATCCAGATATTCACTGGCGGCAAACTGCAGTTGATTCCCATTGCGATTGGCCTGTTGGGGGCGCTTGCGGTTGCCGGCCGCACCAAGATGGACCGTGCTTACGGCTCCATCCTGATGGCTGTCGGTGCCGGCGGTCTGGTCTTTGTCTTCGCGCAGGGATTCGCCATCGGCATCGCCGGATGGGAGTACCAATCCCTGGAAGCCATGTTCGGTCCCGTCAGCCGGCAGTTCGGCATGGGCTATGGAGCGCTTTTCACCTGCGCCGCTTTTTTGTTTCTGCTGACCCAGGGCATCGCCAGCCGCGGCCATATCAATGGCGATGTTTTCGTCGTCGGCGCCATCGGCCTGGTCATCGCCTTGGTCACCGCCTTCGTCTTCCTGCCGGTGTCACAAATCCTTGTCAGCGCGCTTCAGGATAACGACCGCAACTACGATCTCACGCTGTTCGCCTCAAAGCTCGCCGCGTCGAAGATCTGGGGCCTGCAATGCCTGACCAGCCATTTGAGCTGCGGCGTCGCCTGGAACTCACTCATTCTGGCGACTTCCGTGGGGATCGGATCAACGGCGCTCGGCCTTGCTTTCGCGCTGGTGGCGACGCGTTCGAAAATCCGTGCCGGGCGGTCGCTGCGTATCCTGACCGTGCTGCCGATCATCACACCCCCCTTCGTCATCGGCTTGTCCATGATTCTGTTGTTCGGCCGCGCCGGCGCGGTGACGCAGTTCATGGAGTTCGCCTTCGATATTCCGGCCAGCCGCTGGATATACGGCTTCACGGGTATCTGGTTTGCGCAGATGCTGGCCTTCACTCCCATTGCCTTTCTGGTCTTGATCGGCGTCGTCGAAGGCGTCAGTCCGTCCATGGAGGAAGCGGCGCAGACACTGCGCGCCGACAGCTGGAAAACCTTCACCACCATATCGCTGCCGCTCATGCGGCCGGGACTGGCGAACGCGTTCTTGCTGGGGTTCATTGAAAGCATGGCGGATTTCGGCAATCCCTTCGTGCTTGGCGGCAACTACGATGTGCTGTCGACGGAAATATTTTTTGCCATTGTCGGCGCCCAGAACGATCAGGGGCAGGCCGCGGTTCTGGCCATCGTCTTGCTGGGGTTTACCTTGAGCGCGTTTTACGCGCAGCGCCGCTGGCTCGGCACGAAATCCTATGTCACGGTCACCGGCAAGGGCGATTCCGGCGTCCACGCGGAATTGCCGAAACGGCTGCGTTGGCCCGTCTACGGGGTCGTCATTCCCTGGACCTTCGTCATGGTGGTAATCTATTGCATGATCATGTTTGGCGGCTTCGTCGAAAGCTGGGGCCGCGACCATTCCTTCACGCTGCGCCACTATATCGAGGCCTTTGAAATTACCACCGGGCCACATGGATTGGTCTGGAACGGCGCCGCCTGGAATTCATTCTGGAATACGCTGACCATTGCCGCCATCGCCTCGCCTCTGACCGCGGCGCTGGGCCTTTTGACAGCCTATCTTCTGGTCCGCCAGCAATTCACCGGCCGTGATGCGTTCGAATTCGGCACCATGATGAGCTTCGCCATCCCCGGTACCGTCATCGGCGTCAGTTATGTTATCGCCTTTAACGTGCCGCCGCTGGAATTGACGGGCACAGGTGTCATCTTAGTGCTCTGCTTCATGTTCCGGAACATGCCGGTTGGCGTGCGCAGCGGCGTCGCCGCCATGAGCCAGTTGGACAAGCATCTGGATGAGGCCTCGCTGACCCTCGGCGCCAACAGTTGGCTGACCGTGCGCAAGGTCATCCTGCCGCTTTTGCGGCCAGCCATTGTCGCTGCCCTGGTCTTCGGTTTCGTGCGCGCCATCACCGCCATCAGCGCCGTCATCTTCCTGGTCTCGGCCGAGCATCACATGGCCACGGCCTATATCATCGGCCGGGTGGAGAACGGCGATTACGGTCTCGCCATCGCCTATTCATCGGCACTGATCGTCGTCATGATGGTGGTTATCAGCCTGGTCCAGATATTCATCGGCGAGCGTCAATTGGGCCGCCGCCATCAGCAGAAGTCAGAAACCGAGACCTTAACGGAAGGCTCCGCCGCATGACCATCAAAGCCAACGCCGCCTCCGTCACCTTCGAGAACGTGGTCAAGAAATACGGCGCCGTGACCGCCGTCAACGACGTCTCCGTCATTGTCGAGCCGGGCACTCTGGTGACCTTGCTGGGGCCGAGCGGCTGCGGCAAGACGACCATGTTGCGCCTCGTCGCCGGGTTGGAAATGGCGACATCGGGGCGCATCGTAATCGGCGAGCATGATGTCACCCGCCTGCCGGCGACGGACCGCGATGTCAGCATGGTATTCCAGTCCTACGCGCTGTTCCCGCACATGTCGGTTATTGAAAACGTCGCCTACGGGTTGACCGTCAGCGGGGTCGGCAAGGAGGAGACGCGGTCCCGGGCCGAGGATGGTCTTGATCTGGTCGGCTTGAAGGGTTTGGGTGCGCGCCTACCCAGCGAACTTTCCGGCGGCCAGCAACAACGGGTGGCGGTGGCCAGGGCCTTGGTGCTTGAGCCCCAGGTCCTGCTTTTCGACGAACCACTTTCCAATCTCGACGCCAAGCTGCGCCGCCGGGTACGCGAGGAAATCCGCGATATTCAGAAATCATTGGGACTGACCTCCATTTACGTCACCCACGATCAGGAAGAAGCCCTGGCTGTCTCCGACCGGATCATCGTCATGAACGAGGCGGTGATTGCCCAGGAAGGAACACCGAGCGAGCTCTATGAAAGTCCTGCCGATCTATTCGTCGCCGATTTCATCGGTGACGCCAATGTTGTCGAGGCTAAAATTACGGCGATCAACGGACGTATGGCGACGGTCCTGTTCGGGACCTCGACTATTGAATTGCCGCATCGCGATCTGTCCGTTGGCGACATTCATCTGGCCATTCGGCCGGAGGCCATATTGCTTTCCGAGGGGCGTGCCGCGGGCGGAGTCAAAGGCCAGGTTCTAAAAGCGGCTTACCTCGGCGATCATATGGAATATGCCGTTGCGACGGATCTGGGCGAGCTCTTCGTCGTCAGCCCGGACGTCGGCGCACCCATCGCCACCGGTGCGTCCATTGGCATCACCTTATCCAGTCACGGCGTCATCCCGATCGGTAAATCCTAACCACGGTATCAATGCTCCATGGCAAATGGATTGTGTCGGCGAGAAGTCATTGTCGATCCATGCGGCGGATGCGCGTCCATTTCCGCCTGCGGCCTAATCGACAAGGGCGACGTCAATAACGGCGCCGGGCGGATCGGTGCAGATTGCTGCCGTCAGGCGGTGAGGGGTCGTTTTATGGGTAGCGGAGAACCGGCGTCACGAATCCGCTAGATAACCAAGAAAATTGGCGGAGAGGGAGGGATTCGAACCCCCGGAACCTTGCGGTTCAACGGTTTTCAAGACCGCCGCATTCGACCACTCTGCCACCTCTCCGCCGGGGGAGTTACATGGGCCGCTGTCAGGGAGGTTCTAACGCCCCGCAACCGATCCTTCAATTACCCTTT
>Ga0114932_10005146_pt1 | contig 11760 bp, 7 predicted proteins | sample 2SBtaG_2_FD_87286 | JGI IMG/M metagenome (GOLD analysis project Ga0114932, IMG submission 87286) | Deep subsurface microbial communities from Kolumbo volcano to uncover new lineages of life (NeLLi) - 2SBTROV12_ACTIVE470 metaG | ecosystem: Environmental > Aquatic > Marine > Volcanic ... | reverse complement strand
TTTTCTTTTAGTGGAGATGGACCTCTAGACATGAGAATGGATAATTCATTATCCACCACCGCAACAAATTTAATAAATACATTATACGAAGAAGAGTTAGCTAATTTAATATACGAACTTGGTGGAGAAAGAAAATCACGCATAATTGCTAAAAATATTGTAAAATTTAGACAAAAAGAAAAAATAAAATCTACATCAGAATTAGTGGAAGCAATAGGTATAAAGCGGTACAGCGATAAACTTCATTTTGCAACAAAAACATTTCAAGCACTTAGAATTGCAGTCAACAATGAACTTGAAAATATAAAATTAGTCTTGAATAAATTGCCATCTTTGTTAGCGCCCGGTGGCATCATATGCACTGTATCATTTCATTCATTAGAAGATAAGATAGTTAAAGATTTTTTTAAAACTTTATCTAGTGAAGAAAATTTTGAAAAAATAAATAAAAAGGTTATTACGCCACTATATAAGGAAATTAGAAATAACCCAAGAGCAAGATCGTCAAAACTAAGAGCTTTGAGGAGAATAATATGAAATTAAAAATATCAGTATTATTTTTAATTTATAGCACTTTATTGATAGTTATTATATTGACTTTATTTTCTATTAAATCCAAAGTTATTACCCAAAATAAAGAATTGAACTGGCTAAACAGTCAAATTTCACAGGAAAAGAATAACATCCAAATACTTAAAGCAGAACTAGCTTATTTAACAACTCCAGAAAGAATTAATAAGCTACAAAAGAAATATCTAAATCTAAAAAATATAGATAAGAGCCAATATCAAACGTTGGATGAGTAATGAGTAGCATAAAAATAATATACACAAATGAAACATCTGATTGCGAAGTAATTCAAACTAGTCGTAGGCGAATTCAAATCGCATTTTTTAGTATGTTTATAATATTACTTACATTGATATTAAGAATTTTTGACTTATCAATTTTTAATTATAGTGACTTGCAAAGTATCATTCAGGATGAAAATAAAATAAATATTAGAAATAATATTGTTGATAGAAATGGAATTATTTTAGCATCAACTTTACCTACAGCATCCGCTTACATATACCCAAAACATTTCACAAATTCATCTCAGTCTTTGAAATCTATTTCAAAAGTTATAGATATAAATATCACTGAACTGGAAGAAAGACTTATAAAAAACAAACATTTTATATGGCTAAAACGTCATTTAACACCTTTAGAACAACAAGCTTTACATAATTTAGGTATACCAGGGATACATTTTGTGGATGACCAAAAAAGAATTTATCCACATAAAAATTTATTTTCACATCTAGTGGGATTGGTAGATATAGATAATAATGGTATCTCAGGCTTAGAATCTTCTTTTAATGAGCATTTAAAAGACCCAACAAAAACAGATATTCAAACAAGTTTAGATACAAGAATACAATATATTGTAAAACAAGAGCTAAACAACGTAGTAAAACTACATGATGCAATTGGAGGAACTGCAATTGTAATGGATGTAAATACGGGTGAATTAATAAGCTCAGTGAGTCTACCAGATTTTAATCCATACGATACTAGAGAAATCTCAAATAAAAAATTATTTAACCAAGCAACCCTTGGTGTGTATGAAATGGGATCTGTATTAAAAGCCTTAACATTAGCTATTGGCATAGATTCTAATGAAATTAATTTAAGCGATTCATTTGATGTCTCTACTCCCATCAAAATTGATACCTATAAAATTAAAGACTATAGAGGTGGCAAAGGTGGTATTTTATCGATCCCTGAAATTTTAATGTATTCTTCAAATATTGGCGTAGCACATATAATAAAAGAGGTAGGTATTACAAAACAAAAAGAGTACTTTAAAAAATTAGGAATGCTTACAAAAATTAACATTGAAGTTCCAGAAAAATCAAACCCAATTTTTCCAACTGATAGAAGATGGAAAGAACTTCGCTCAATAACCATGAGTTACGGGCATGGAATATCCATGACCCCTATTCACCTAATTCAAACTTTTGCAGCTATAGTCAATAATGGAATTCTTAGAAAAGCCACAATAATAAAAGATAAGAATAACGAAAGTAGCGGAAAGCAAATATTTAAACCTCAAACCTCCTCATTGATGAATAAAATTCTGAGATTATCTGCAACAAAAGGTTTTGCAAAACGCGCTAATGTAGATCAATACTTAGTTGGAGCAAAAACAGGTACAGCAGAAAAAATTGTTAATGGCAAGTATAGTAAAAAATTAAATATAGCGTTATGCGCAGCTGCATTTCCAATAAATGATCCTAAATATGCAATTGTAATCCTTGTGGATGAACCAAAGCAAAATAGTATTAATCATGGATTTGCAACAGGTGGCATGGTCGCAGCACCAGTCGTATCTAGCATAGTATCAAAAATTGCTCCAATACTAGGCCTAGTACCAATAGATCATAACGATCCAAAAATCAGCAAAGCTCTTTATGTAAATTATAAGCCAATGTACAAAAGATTCGCTAAACGTTAAAGCAATTCAAAATAGATGCTGCATATAGGAATGCAACATCACCTAATAAATTCATGTCAATGCACTTAGTTTGACAATTCAAGTTCATCAATAAATAATTTCCCTTCTGTATGATCATATTCATGCTGAGCACACCTGGAAAACCATTTCCAATACTCACTTGAAAATCCATTTATATTTAATTTTTTCTCTTCAAGATTTTCATCTATATAGCTTATCTGTATATCTACAGGTCTTTTAACATTAACTGCTCCATTGTATTCTTTTACTACATACTCCATGGGCACTGATAAACAACCCTCAGGCAAAATTATTTGTTCATCTGAACTATAATCTATCTTCGGATTTAGAAAAAAGTATGGCCTATGTTCTACAATAATTTCTGGTGATGAGCTATAATTTGTTAATTTCTCATCCATGATTCCAACTAATTTTTTATGCCCATTTTCTTCAACTATTTTAGGAATTTTTTTTGTAAATTTACTTTTATGCACCATTTTCTGACCTTCAAAAGTAGGTATAACTTCTTTTATAATCACCACCTCTCCTACTTCCAATTTTTTCCTTAAATATCTTGGATCCTCAAGATTTTTATACTCACCATCTATTAAAATTTTAGAAATAGGTATGTCTACAATAAATGCTTTTATTGGCACTCCAACTTGTATTGCTGCTATTCCAATACCACCCTGATTATACATAGTAGGTAATAATTTATTTATCATAAATTTGGCAACTAACGACAAATCATCTTCATTGATTTTTACTGATTTATATCTTAATACCTCATCATCTTCAGGTTCTTTTAGTACTTTTAAAACTCCCGTTTCTTCATCAATTATACTTTTGAATACCCGACCTTCTACATTAACTTCTAGAAGTTGGTTATCATCCAATGATAATTTATAATTTTTCTTCTCCATATTATTTTTTGATATATAAAAAGCTGCCATCACGCAAAAACAAGTTACTAAAAGCAATTGCAGAACCGTATACCTTTTATTCTGCCAGACAAATAATATTAATCCTAATACTTTTTTAGATCTACGCATATCCACCTAAAACTAAATTGAAATAAAAAAAAGCAGAGCAAAATCAATGCTTGCCCTGCTTTTAAAATTCTAAAAGTATTAGTCTTAGAAGCTTAATTTAACACCAGTCATGAAGATATGACCTTTATTATTATTATCTTTATCAGCTTGAGAAGCTTGATTCATTTTGAATGAAGAGAACTCAACATAAGGCAATATACCTGGAGCCACTTTGTAATCAACACCTATAACTGTGTTTCTAAGTTTGTTGTGCTTCTTGTCGTTTGTTTGGTCAGTTTTTACAATACCTTTTTTACCTTGCAAATGAGTTAAACTTGCAGATACAGGACCATTAGCATAACCAACACCAGCTGTCCAATAGCTTGTTTTGCCAAATTCAGCAGCGTCATCAGCAGTAGAAGCACCATATTTACCCCAGTTACCATAAGAACCACCAACTGTGAATCCTTTGTAGCTTAGGTTTGTACCAACTTCGTAAGCTTTAAGATTTTTCTCTTTATCTTTTTGACTTTTACCAAATTCTCCAACTGCAGCAAATTTCACACCAACGTTTTTGATTTCGCTTGTGTAAGATAAACCTGTTTCAAATACATTTTTAAAACCAGAACCTTCTTTTAGTACGTTAGTTGTTTCTGAAGCAGTACCATGAACTTTAGTATTAGGAGTGAAAGTTGCACCAAATCTAAATCCAGAAAATTCCGGAGTATAATAGTTTATCTTAGCAGCATTAACACCTCTTAAACCAAATGTACCTAGTTCATTTGTTGGAAGATTAGCAGTTTGTAGGAAAGCTGTTTTAGTTTTAACTTTTCCTTTCTTGGCGTCAGTTGAATCATTGTCCTGCATTGTGCTTGCATTCCAATAATATTGAGAATCACCATTAATACCACCTGTTGCACTTGCAAAAGTTCCAGCATTAACTTTCATTGATTCAGAAATACCAGTGTAGTTACCAACTTCAACTCTACCATAGCTACTTTCCATGTATGCCATAACTTGCTCAGCAATACTTGGCTTATCATCATTGTCAAACATTTCTCTTTTTGATTTTGAAGTATTTGCATTAAGTTTGATCAAACCACCATACTTCAATCCACTTTTAACTTCACCTTTGATGTTAAAGTTTAAATAAGCATCTGTGGAAATGTTGTTATTTGCTAGCTTACTCTTACCATCAAGATTCTTATATCTAAAGCTTTCTTTTTGAGTAGTGTTGACAAACTTAGAGTCAATCGAGCCATCTACTGTCATTTCAGGAGTAGCCATCGCACTAGTTGTTGCAAAAGAAGCAACCAATGCTGTTGTTACTAAAAATTTATTCATGTTTATTAAAAAAATATGTTGTTATCTCTCACAAAATATACGAGTTGCAATGCATTTTAAAGCACCTATTGTCAAAAATGGACAAAAAAAACAATGTATTGTTGTATTTTTACCACACCTGATTTTACATGTTCAGCAAATATTTATAAATAAACATCATAACTGATAATTTATTTGTGCCTAAAGCATATTGCCAAATAAAATAGAACATTCTATTTAATTATTTTGATAATTAGATAAACTAGATTAGTATCAATAATTTATGATGATTTAAAATGAATTTTACTAATTATTTATCAACCCTGCACAACGTATCGATATATTTATCTATACCAATATTTACGATTATATTAAGCAGCATCATATTTAAACTCGTTACTTTAGACTCTCACTCAAAAAATATGATTCAGCATTTTAGTGCAGGTGTCGTATTGGCTGCTTTAGCTGTGGAATTAATTCCCGAATTATATGACACACCTTTTAAAATTCAATTGCTCACGGGTTATATAGTTGGAACAATTCTAATGCTTACTATACAAAAGATATTTAGCAATGATCACTCTTCTGGCAGCAAATCAACAGCATCATTATTAATTGCTGTTGCCATAGATATTTTTATTGATGGATTACTTGTAGGGATCGGTTTTGCAATAAGTATCGCAAAAGGCTTAATAATTAGCATCGCTTTATCGTTGGAATTATTATTTTTGGTTTTGTCAGTTGATGCTACTTTACAAAAATCTGGCAAAAAATTTCTATCAATTTTATTAATAAACGTTGGTTTTGCCATATTAGTATTTGCTGGGTCAGCTTTAGGGCTAACATTTTTGAATGCATCAAAATCAACAATGGTGTTAATAACATCATTTGGTGCGGCTGCATTGCTATATCTTGCTATAGAAGAATTGCTTAAAGAAGCTCATGAAGAAAAGGAAACAACAGCCTCAACAGCCATGTTTTTCTTAGGATTTTTAATTGTCCTGTTACTAAAATAATTCTACATAACAAAAACGAAGATACCCATCAAAAGATAGACATGTGTTAGAGAATAATTCGATATAAAATAAATAAAAGTACTAAATAATGATTAAAACCCGTATTAAAAATAAAACTAGCGTTACCAACAATTAGGGAAAAAGGTGGGATCCATTTGTAGCAAATTATGGCATAGCAACTACAACAACAAATTTACATATGCTCAAGTAACAACGATAAAACTGGCTTATAAATCATTATAAAATTACCTTTTTCTCTTCTTTATAATACCCTCACAGCATTTGAACATTTTATCTTCAAGGTGCATTTTGCCATGGATATTTAATTTATCTCCTATGATAGCTATTAATTTTATAAATGTATTACTAGTTTCTTCTGCCATTTTTTGCTGCTTATGAGGCTTCAACCCTTCTATTGTCTGCAGATTATGGCTTCTATCCATTTGCTTTATAAACAGTGCTTCGTGATCACCTATCTTAATGAGTTTCTCTAGCGTTTGCTCAAGTGTGAGCTTCACATGTTTGCCATTTTCAAATCTCACTTTTGTTACTCCATCCACCATTTCAGCTATACGAGTACTAAATTTCTCTTTCACAAGTTCCACAGTACATTCCGAATCCTCAACTACATCGTGCAGTATTGCTGCCACTATCATATCTGTTTTGCAATAGTGCTCTGCCACCATCTCAGCCACTTTAAGAGGATGCCAATAAAATGGATGGTCCCCTGTTTTCCTCATCTGGCCATCATGCCATTTCTTAGCAAATGTAATAGCTTTTGCTATTAGCGCCATATTTAGCTTCACATTTTTTTCCTTACTGAACTCATCCAACTTATTCATCAAATTTGTTGAATACTCACATTTATTAGTAAATGGCTCGTACTTATCTTCTAAGTCATCGCTGTTATAATCCTCTTCATTTACTGCTGTGTCCTCATGTGGTGGATCTTCATGTGGATAATTATGATATCTACCATTTTTGATTTCTAGCTTCCTAAAGTAATACACGCCCCATGTATACCCAATAGTAACGGGTGTAAGCATAACCAACAATCCATAATAACCAAACCAGTTAACAAGTGGAATTAAGCCAAATGAAACCATAAAATATCCTATAGGGTTTGCAACTCCAAATGTTGTTGCAACAGAAGTAAAACGTTTGCTAATAGGAAAATGTCTGTAGCATACAGATTCTAAGAGACCAAATGAAGATAGTGTAAGTGCAAAAGTAACAAATTGCACACATGATAAAACAAACAAAGATGGAGAAATTGTTAATTTGTATAAACAACACGGTACTAAGGCTAGCAACATTACAATCAACAACGTGTTTATTAGTGTGATTTTGATAGGATGATACTTCTTAGCAAGATAAGTTACAGTAATAAGACCAATGATTGTCAATATAGAAATTTTTAAATTTTGATTGATCACTTCCTTAGATGTCATACCCAATGATTCTTTCATAAAATCTCCAAGATATATATACGTTATATAAATACATGCTGGCGTAATAAATTGAGTTAAGAAAAAGGCTAATATAGTTTTTTTATCTACTTTTTCCTCTATAAAAGACCTTTCTTTAAAATTTGGAGTACCCTCTGCGAGAATATCCATTCTCTTTTTGTAATCTGCAAATTCAGCACTTTCTCTAAGTCTCGTTCTTGCTAAAACACCTATTGCAGCTATCACCGCTCCTATCCAAAAAGCATACCTCCAGTCAAAATTAAAATTTTCAGAAATTGCAAATGATGCAACAGCCAAAGCAAACAACCCACCCACATTGCTAAAAATGCCAATAATACTTGCACAAACATACTTATGTGGCATTTTTAAAATCTCAATCAAATATATTTTTGCACCTATTGACTCACCCATAGAAGAAAAGCCTTGAGCCATTCTGCATATGATTACTATAACGGTAGCTGTAATGCCGATTTGTTCATAAGTTTTGAGAGTTGCCATTGTTACACAAGATGCCGCCATTATAAAGGTGGTAAGTAGTATAGTATACTTTCTGCCAAATTGGTCACCCAACCAGCCAATTACAAAACCACCAACTGGTCTTAGCACATAAGTCAAACAAAAAGCAGTTGCACCAAGTAACTTAGCAACCGCAGGGTCACCTTGCGGGAAAAAAAGTTCATTCAGAAGTACTGCCATGTGAACATATAGCATGAGGTCAAAGTACTCGAGGAAAGTACCAATTGAAAGCAGCCCAATGGCCTCTTTTTGTTGTCTTGTAAGTTTATTATTGCTCATAATATCCTATCCCTAATCATATCCTACAGATATTAAGGATGATTTTTATGAAAATTGCAAGAAAAATTTTATTTTAAAATATAATTAGTAAATTAGTGGATTAAATTGAGTGAATTTTGAAATAATTATTGAGAATTATCCCTGAGTTCACCACCTAACTTTTCCTTTATTACATTGATGATTTTATTTGATATATCTTCTATTTCTTCATCGACTAATGTCTTTTGAACAGGTTGTAATTTTATATTGAAGGCAATAGATTTTTTATTAGAAGCATCCTGATTGCTTTTATATACATCAAAAATATTTATCTCCTCTAAAATATTTATTTTTAACGATTTAATAGATTTAATAATTTCCTGACTTTCAACACCATCGTCTATATAAAATGCAAAATCTCTATTTATACTCTGCAATTCAGATAAAAACAGTGGCTTTCTTTTCTCTAAATTCTTTTTTGGCAAATTATCATAGAATATTTCTGCACAAATAATACTTTGTTTTATACCAAATTTTTTAATAATTTTTGGGTGTAATTCGCCGATATAGCCAATTAAATTTTTACCCAAGTAAAATGAAGAGCTTTTACCTGGATGATGATATTCCTTTGCACCTTTCTTCATTATAATGCTATCTGGTGAAATACTTACATCATTTAATATTGAGTAAAAATCATCCTTTAAATCATAAAAATCAAATTTTCTTGGGTCTGAAAAAATATTTTTTTGAGATGATTCCCCACTCCTTATTATAGTCAAACAGTTTTCTTCAATCGTTTCGTCTGCTTTATTTTTGTAATAAGTTTTACCCAATTCAAAGAGAGAGATATTTTTGACACCTCTAGTCATATTATTTTTTGCAATTTTCAACAAACCAGGTAGCAAACTATTTCTCATTATAGCAAATTCATTACTAATTGGATTAGCAATCTTGATAGCTCCATTTTCCTTGAATAAATTTGCAGATTCTTGGTTGATGAAAGACCAAGAAATAACCTCATATATATTTCTGTTTACTAAGGTATTTTTAAAAATAGCTGGAAAATCAGACTCTCTATGCTTTAGATCCTGCGCATTATAGTAAAAGCATCCCATTCCTTGCAAATAATCCGTTCCTTTTATTCTAATTACTTCTTCGGCAATATCAGCATTATCAACAATATCTCCTTGCCTCCAAGTTGGAATGTTAAATAAATTACCCTTAATTTTCACAAAACCTAAATTATTCAGGATCACATTTATATCCTGTTCTTTAACTTCAAAACCCAGCAATTTATTGATTTTATTGCAGTCAATTTCCACTTGCTTTTTATACTCTAATTCTGAGCCTTTAATAATCGTAGAACCAGATATTTTTCCACCACAGTGCTTCGTAACCAAACCACTTACATATTGCATAAAAGACGCAGTATTACCATAATCAATTCTTCTTTCAAATCTAAATGATGATTCAGTTCTGATGTTTAATTTTCTAACTGATTTAGAAATTTGCTCTGGATTAAAATTTGCAACCTCAATTAGGATATTTTTCGTATTTTCATCAACTTTGCTATCTTCACCACCTATAATTCCAGCAATAGAAAGTATTTTTTCATCATCGGCAATTACAAGTATATCTTTTGGTAATTTATATTCCTTATCATCTAATGATTTAAAAAATTCCCCCTCGTCAGATAATCTTATCTCAATATTCCCTTTTATTTTATCTGCATCATACATATGGTTAGGTCTGCCAAATTCATACATAGATAAATTTGAAATATCTACTAATGCACTATGAGACTTTATGTCTAATAAATTAAAAACAAAATTTGCGTCATGATTTAGTGAATTTTTGTTATCTATGTTTTCTACTTTACAAAAAGCTATTTCATGACAATTAGTATTTTTTATAGAAGCATCTAGATGTTTTATTGAACTTCCAAAATCAAATGCACTTTTGTAAAAATCAACAAATTTTGGTTTTAATACCCCAACTTCTGCTGCTAACAAATCCCTTGCTATACCACAAACTGATGCACAATCACCCCTATTAGGAGTAAGATTTATATCAATAACCTTGTCATTTAACCCTGTTGAATCTGCAAAATTCATTCCTGGCTTCAAGTTACTGTCTAAAATTTCTATAATTCCTTCTGAATTATTACCTAGCAATAGTTCCGTTTCAGAACATAGCATTCCACTACTTTCAACGCCTCTAATTTTAGATGCTTTAATAACCATGTCATTACTTGGTATAATTGAGCCAATTGGAGCAAGAACAACTTTAATACCAGCTCGTGCATTGGAAGCGCCACATACAATTTGCAAAATTTCTTTACCATTATTCACTTTGCAAATTTTTAATTTATCCGCGTCAGGATGGCTTGTAGTTTCGATTATCTCCGCAATTGAGAATTGGGAATATACCCTCCCCTTATCTTCAAATTCCTCAACTTCTAGACCAATATTTGACAAAATTTCAATAACTTTCTCTAAATCTACACTTAACTCAATAAATGAACTAAGCCAATTATGGGTGAACTTCATAAATTTTAAACTTGAAAATAATTAAACTACTTTTTTATTCCTAACCTTTTTGCTCCCATGATATTTAATTTTAGGTTTGGAATTTAATTTCACAACATCAGAATCAATAAATATTTCTTTAACGTCTCCTTTATTAGGAAATTCAAACATTAAATCAAGCAATACGTTTTCTATTATTGACCTTAAACCTCTAGCTCCAGTTTTTCTTTTAAATGCAATTTTAGCTATTTCTTCTAATGCATTATCATCAAAATTTAATGCAATATCATTCAATTCAAATAATTTTTGATATTGTTGAATCAAAGAATTTTTTGGTTCTTTTAAAATTCTAATCAACATAGCTTCATCAAGATCATCTATAGTAACTACCTGAGGCAACCTACCTATAAATTCCGGAATCAGGCCATACTTAACTAAATCTTCCGGCTCAACTTTACTAATTAGCTTAGAAAGTTCAATATCCTTATTTTTTTCCTTAACAATAGCTTCAAATCCAATTGAACTAGTTTTCATTCTTTGGCCAATTATTTTTTCAAGCCCTCCAAAAGCACCACTGCAAACAAATAATATATTTTCTGTATTGATTTGGATAAATTCTTGTTGTGGATGCTTTCTACCGCCTTGAGGTGGTATAGAAGCAACAGTACCCTCCATCAATTTTAATAGAGCTTGTTGAACTCCTTCACCTGAAACATCTCTAGTTATAGAAGCACTTTCAGATTTTCTTGATATCTTATCAATCTCATCTATATATATTATTCCCCTTTCAGCCTTCTCTATATTATAATCAGCAGCTTGCAACAATCTAACTAAGATATTTTCTACATCTTCACCAACATAACCTGCTTCTGTTAAAGTAGTTGCATCAGCAATTGCAAATGGAACTCCTAATATTTTTGCCAATGTTTGCATTAACAGTGTTTTTCCACACCCAGTAGGACCAATCATCAATATGTTTGATTTAGCAATCACAACATCATCAAACTTTGTTTTATGAGTTTGTTTATCAAATCTTTTATAATGATTGTAGACAGCAACAGCCAAAACCTTTTTTGCACGTTCCTGACCAATAACGTAAGCATTTAGAATTTCATATAT
>Ga0114932_10005145_pt1 | contig 11763 bp, 11 predicted proteins | sample 2SBtaG_2_FD_87286 | JGI IMG/M metagenome (GOLD analysis project Ga0114932, IMG submission 87286) | Deep subsurface microbial communities from Kolumbo volcano to uncover new lineages of life (NeLLi) - 2SBTROV12_ACTIVE470 metaG | ecosystem: Environmental > Aquatic > Marine > Volcanic ... | reverse complement strand
TTTTGTAAGAAAAAATTCATAGTGTCTATTATTACTTTAGATTTACTTCTACCAAAATAAGTATAATTAGTTTTGATATTATGATTATCAGATTTAAAAAGATAATCAAATAATGCAATTATTTTTTCAGATGTTTTGTTACCCCTACCTGAAATATAATTATTCACAGTTGTTGAAAAATTAAATGAATCACGATATTGCCTTAATTCTTCAAAAGTCCTATTTTTTCCAACAATATTATCTAAATTAGGAGGAAAATCCAAGGTTTCTCCATTTGTAGCTATAATAGATCGCCCTCCAAGTCGTGAAACATACATTCCAAGTACTTTGATTCCTCTTTTTTTACATAAATCATAAAATAATTTAGAATAATGAAGTGGGGGATCATATGTTAAGAAAAAATCAGGTTGTACATCATCTAAAATTTTTTCAAATAATTTACATTCTTGTTCCAAAATTGATAAAATTTCATTTGTTTTAAACTGATGAAATCTATTAAATCGATAAAAAATCCTTTCATTTATAGCCAATTTCCAAAGATCAATATCATATTTTTTTTCAAATTTTGAGAGATAATCAAAATCTATAGGTTTAAAAGAGGAATTAATATGATCATGATAAAACCATGTTTTTTTAAAATCTACAATTTTTTGTTGTTGAAAAAATTTTTTAGGGTTATTTGGGACATCAATTATTGCAAAAAGATCACTATCAAATTCTTTTTGTATATAATTTGAAATACCAAAATGTAGAAAAAATGTATTTATCCAGAATAAAATTTTTGGTCGTTTATTTTTTAAATTTGAATCCATTTTATTATATAATATGATCAAAAATCAATCCCAATAAAAGTTATTTTTGAGGATTAAGTATAATAAAAATCAGTATTAGTTAAGAAATATGATTAAGGGTTTACTAAAAATTGGATTTTCAGATATTATTGGATTATCAATTTCAGCATTATTTTGGTTTTTTTTAGCCACATTAATTGAGCCAGATGAATTTGGGGAGATTTTTTATTTTCTTGGAATTGCAGGCATTGCTTCTTATATTTCACTTATTGGAACACAAAATTCCATCATAGTGTATGTAGCAAAAAAAGTGAAAATTCAATCAACACTTTATTTACTTTCTCTCATAGCAGGCGGAATTTCATCCATAGTTCTTATCATGATTTTTTATCGTGTAGACATTAGTTTGATTCTTCTGGGTTATATCATCAATACTTTAGCATTAGGAGATTTACTAGGTAAAAAATTATACAATAGTTATTCAAAATATTTTTTAATTCAAAAAATTCTTACAGTAATTTTTGGTTTTGGTTTTTATTATTTATTTGATATCGAAGGAATAATTTTTGCTTTAGCACTTAGTTATATTGCATATGCAATTAGAGTGTATAAAGGATTTAAGGAATCAAAAATAAATTTTGCCTTATTAAAACCTCGTTTAGGTTTTATAACAAATAATTATGTAATGATATTAACCCAAGGTTCAACAAAAAATATAGATAAATTAATTATTGCACCATTAGTAGGTTTTTCATTTTTAGGAAATTATGCATTAGCAATACAAGTAGTAGGAATTATGGGAATTTTTACTACTATTTTATTTAAATATACTTTGACCCATGACGTTAATGGGATCTCAAATACAAAATTAAAATTGGTAATTTTATTATTATCTATAGGAATTGCAGTTTTTGCATATCTATTTTCGCCAATAATAATTCCAGAATTTTTCCCAAAATATTCCGAAGCTGTAACTGCAATTCAGATTATGGGCTTTAGCGTAATTCCTGCAACAATTAGTACAATATACACTTCAAAATTTTTAGGTTTAGAAAAAAGTAAATTTGTGTTTATTAGTAAAATTATATCATTAGTTACCATGATCATTAGTATGGTCATTTTAGGTTCAATTTTAGGCATATTTGGTTTAGTTATTGCATTTGTCTTATCTTATTTTATGGAGGCAATAGTTTTTGTTTTAATAAACCAAAAATCAAATTTGAGGTAAGAAATTGTCAGATGCATATTTAGAAAATAACAAATTAAGATTAAATTATATCTTCAAATTAATGAAAAATTCAATTTTTTCTTTAATTATAATTGGATTAATTGGATTAGCAATCAGATTATATTATTTTCCATTTGATTTACCAATAATTCATGATAGTATAGATTATTTTTCATACGCAATGGTTGTAAGTCAATTAGGACAGTTACCTAACGGATGGGGTTTAACAAATAATGGTTGGCCAGTTTTTCTTTCATTATTCTTTTCAATTTTTAATTCAGAAAATTTCTTAGAATTTACTTATTTGCAACGTTTTTTGACAATTATAATTTCTGTTTTAACAATTATTCCAGTTTATCTTTTATGTAATAGATTTGTTGATAAAAAATTTGCAATAATAGGTGCTGCTTTTTTTGCATTTGATCCTAGAATAATAATAAATTCAATATTAGGAATTTCAGAACCTACATACATTTTACTAGGAACTTTTTCATTATTTTTATTTCTAAGTAAACGTTTTACAATAATTTCAATTTCATTTTTCTGTCTAGCCTTATTTAGTATAATTCGCTATGAAGGCTTTTTAATTTTTATACCATTTTTAATAATATTTTTTCTAAGATTTAGAAAAGATGTAAAAATTATTCAGAAAACACTTTTGCTTATCGGAATATTTTTTATTACAATTTCTCCTATGGCTTACGCTACATATGAAGCAACAGGAAATGATGGAATAATTAGTCCAATATTCGGGGGAGGAATTCACTATATTTCAACTCATATTATTGAAGGAGTTCCAGATAGTGATGATCCTATCTATGGTGAAAACTCTGAACAAAACAGATTTTCATTATTTATCAATCTAGGAGTTATTAATTTAACAAAATTTTTGGGATGGGTATTAATTCCAACATTTGTAATATTTGCTCCAATTGGATTTTTCTTGTTGTTTCAAAATAGAGATTATAAAATGATTACATTGATTACATTTGGTATTACAATATTAATTCCAGCATTTTATTTGTATGGAAGAGGAATTGAAGAGACCAGGTATCTATACATATTATTCCCAATTTTATGTGTAATGTCATCATTAACAATTAAAAAAATTTCTAAAAAATTCAAAAAAGAAAATTTAATAATTATTTTAATAATTTCTGGAATTTTATTTTCATCATTAATCTTTCTGGATTATAAAAAAATAAACCATGAACATGAAATAGAATCTTATTTGATTGCTAAAGATATTGTTAGTATTGCAAGTGGAATAAATCATTATTTACCAGAGAGTAAATATATTCATATTGCAGAAATATCAAATAACTGGCCTGTAATACCATTACCAAAAGAAACCAGTTATAATCAATCATTTAACATAAAGAAAATCTCTCCAGATAATTTTGTGACATTATCAAAATATATTGAAAATTCTAAAGATAAAGGATTAACACATATCGTAACAGATGGAAAACAAAATGCAGGGTTTTTGAATGAAGTTTTTGAAAATGATTCAATCCCTTATTTGATCAAAGAATATGACTCTCTTGAACAAGGTTTTCAGTATCATGTAAAAGTATACAAAATTGATTATGAAAAATTTTATAATGAAACTAAATAACATAGTAAATTTTAAAGCATCATAATTTTAGTTTTTCAGAAATTACCATACCTATAGCATATTCATTTTCATGGCTAATAGAACCCAAAACTTTGTATTTTTTATTCCATTGTTTTAGAAGTTTTATTTTTAGTTTAGATTTTGAATGTAAAGTTTCAATATCAAGAAATGATATAGGCTCATTAATTGATTTTTTAATAGATTCCTTTATAGCAAATTTTCCTGCAAAATGTTCTGCAGGTTTTTTAAATTTTAAACAATATTTTATTTCAGAAGGAAGAAATGTTTTCTTGTAAAAACTAGATTTATTTGAAAATGTCACCTTTTCAAATTTTTTTATATAAACAATATCAATCCCTATTCCAAAATTTTCAATCATCTAATTTCGTTTATGTAAATTTTATTCTCGTACAATAACTTTTGCCAAACCATCAATAAGACATTTACCAGTTTGGTTATAGATTGTTGTCTTTAAAGTGATCAATTTCATATTGGACTTTTTTTCTATAATTTCTCCTTCAATGACTGCCTCATCACCAATAAAACAAGGATTTCTAAAATTTAATGTTTGAGAAAAATATAAGGAATTTTTACCAGGTAAATGCATACCAACTAATCTTGAAAAAAATGATGCTAAAAGCATCCCATGACAAACTCTTTTTCCAAACTTTGTCTTAGATGCATATTCATCATTCATGTGTAAAGGATTAAAATCTCCACTAATTTTAGCAAAATTATCTAATAATGATTCATCTATTTTTTGTGTAAAAGTAGCTTTTTTTCCAACCAATAATTTTTCAAATGAATTTTCTAATGGAATTTTAGTCATCTAAAATAATTCCATGATTCTTTAGATGTTTTTTGATATCTGAAACATTTTTTGTTTCTGTTACTTCATCAATAGTAAATTCAGTTTTAAATTCTGATTCCAATTCATCTAATAAAATATAAGAATTAAAAGAATCCCAACTAGGAATAGTTTCTGGACTAGAATCATCATTTATTTCTGAAATTGGAACATCCATAACTCTTGCAATAATTCCATAAAGATTTTCAGACATTATTTTTCTTCAATTTTAATAAAATCAGGACTGTAAAATGTTTCATTTAATATAATTTCCCAAAAATTACCTTCTTTTTTGAATCCACAATTAGGTAGAAAATTTTCAATAGGTTTATTTTTTTGTGTAGGAATGTATTCTGCTTTAATTTTATTCACGTTGTTGTCTTTAGCTTTTTTTATTATATAAGCAAGAATACTTTTTTCAATTTCTCTTCCCATTACTCTACAACTTAAAAGAAATGTATCAAGTACCCATTCTTTTGTTCCATCTTTATGTACAATAAATGCTCCAGTAATGCCATTGTCTCCAAATTTATCTTCAACTTGTACACATCCAATTAACACATTATCATCTTCAGAAAATTTTTGAACATCTTCTAATTGATATCTTTTTGTAGTTAAATTAAACTGATTTGTTTTTAGAATTAGTTGAGAAATTCTAGGAATACTAAATTTATCAGCTTCTTTTATTGTTACTTTAAGTTCCATATTTTTAAGAAAATCTTGAAGGTTAGGAGTTAATTTTTCAAAATCTTTTCGTTCTTTTTGTTGAGTATACATTTTACCTCTTTTTTTATCTTCATCAGTAATTTTTAAGACATTAAAGTAATTCATGTCTTCTAATGCTTTTACATAATTAGATGGATCTTTTGGAAAATCAATGGTAAGAACTTGAGGTAGAGTAGATTTCATTAATTCTCTATTTATGGGATCATCATCAATAAAGACAAAATTTTCAAGGCCAAAATTTAGTTCATGTGATATTTCTTGAATATTTGAAACTTTGTCATTCCAATTAATTTTCATACATGCAAAATGCTCTTTTTTAAGCACCATATCTGGATGTTTTTCAATAACTTCAAGTGCATCATCCAAATTATTTTTACTATTAATAGCAAGTAATATTCCACGATTATGTAAACCTAAAAGATATTTTTGAAATTCAACATATGCATTTCCAGGAGGACCAGAACCTAGCTTAATTCTATCAAATCCATCCTCCCCAATAATTCCTCCCCATAAAGTATTATCAAGATCCAACACAATACATCTCTTGGATAAACCCAAAGTTGCAATTACATATCCCATTAAATCATTTGTTAAATGTGGAATAAAATCAAGTGCAATTTTGATATCCCCAAAAAGAAATTGTTTAGGATCAAATACATTATTTTCACCATATCTAGATACAAACCCATTCATATCAAACAAATAAACAGAATCTAAATCAGAAATATAATCCTGTAAACTTTCATTTAGTTTATTAATCATTTTTTGAATTCCAAATTTTAATTTTGTTTCAAAAATTCCATAATTTGATTTCGTTGGGATAAAGAAATTAGATATTATGAATTTTGATTTTGAATTTTCTGAAAATATTTTTATTAGATTTTGAATTTCTTTGAATTTTTTTTCAACAAAATCTTTTCTTTGTTTTTCATCAATAGAATATGGAAAATACCACAAATCACCTAAAATACTCCTAGTATCTAAAATTAAAAAAGTAATATCAGGATTAAATTGATAAAGTGTACTTTCAGTATTTAGAATTTCTTGATTATATTGATTATATGCTCCTAAATTAGTAATACATTGAATGTTTTTTTCAGCACATTTAACCTGAAAAGTTTCTCCAGTACCATTTAGAGTAAAACTACTTAAAATTGCAATTCTTATTTTTTTTTCTAAATAATTAGGCAATATTTTAGATTTTTTCAAATAATAAGATAGTTTTTCTTCTGTAGGCATGTAATAATATTTTAATTTTTAGTATTTGTTGTTTATGATTAAAAGGAGCTATTATCAGAAAAGTTTAGATTTAAAATTAAGCACAGTTTGGATTAGTTCATGAAAGATAAAAATCCTACATCAGTCAATGAGAAAGAATTAATGGAATATTATGGATATACTGGAAGTTTCGGAAATTTTAAACTAAAAATGAAATTTTTAAGGACATGGATTCTACATTCTTTAGCATACTCTTGTCCACATTCAGAAACTATAGCAAAAATACAACGTTCTAGAGGAGTCAAAATTGGTAAAAATTGTCATTTTTCTTCATATGTTCAATTAGATTTGATTTATCCTCAATTGATTTGTATTGGAGATAATGTAACATTTGGTTCTAATGTAATGGTTTTTGCTCATAACAATCCAGCTGCAAATTTATTTTTAAAAAATGGTGAATTTCCTAGAAAAGTTGCAGAGATAAAAATAAAATCAGGAGCAGTGTTATTTCCAGGTTCAATCGTTACAGCAGGTGTGACCATTGGGAAAAATAGTATTATTTCAGTTGGAAGTGTAGTAACAAAAGATGTACCAGATTATTGTGTAGTAGTAGGTAATCCAGGAAGAGTAATAAAAAAAATAGATCATTAAATTATACTTAAAAAAAATTATTCCATCAAGTTTTCAACAATTTTTCTATATTTAGGATAAATTGTAGCTTCATAATTTTCAAAAACTTCAAAAAATAATGAATCCTCTTTTGCAATTAGTAAATGTGCTATATTAGAGGATACATTAATTATGTTAGGTGAAGAAATTGTGGAAATTTTTTCAATTCCTGTTTTAACATTTTCTTCACGATATTCAATTTCACCAGATATTAGAAAATGGCTTGTATCAGTTTGATGAAAATGTCCACCTCTTGCAAAACCTTTCTTGATTTGAATAAGATTGATATTTTTTCTACCATGTTTTAGAAAAATAATTTTTCCTCTTGTATCTTCAATTTGTTTTTCAAATTCTAGGCTCAAATCTAATCAATTTATGTTATGAGTTGTAAATAAAATTATTTATTCCAATCAAACTCTTGTCCAATCATATCAAACAATTTTTCATTATGTTTTTTATATAAATCTGCTAAGAAGATTCTTGTTTCATTTTTCATCTTTGGATATGATGCAACTTTATGTTTTTCTGGATTTAAAATTATTTGTTTTGGAACACCTAAAAAATCATATATTTTATTTAATGTTTCTTGAGAATTAAATTCAAAGTCTTCTGTGGAAATAATTAATAACTGTTCAGGATTAAATAATTTTTTCCATATTTTTAATTGGTCTGCATAAAATCCCTTTGAAATATATGATCTTGGGATAGTATATTTTTCAAGATTATTTTCATCATCGTCATCAATATTATTCAATTGGATTTGTTCTTCTTTAATAGCATCTTCAAACGATAAATTTTCCGAGCCAGATCGAATACCAAGATGATAATTTGAATACGCTCTATCGATAGGATTTCTAAAAATTATTAATAATTTAACATTTGGGAGAATTTTTAAAATACGTTTTGCTACAATTGGACTCCAAATGTAAAATGGAGTATCTTCACCAGTAATTGCATATTTTTTTTTTAATTTTAAAAACCATTTTGTGATTATAGTTGGGAATAAAGATCTATACCAGTTTAAACCTAAATGAAAATTACTATCAAAAAAACCTAATTCATCATATGCTGCAGGTAATACACAAGGGTGCTGACAAATATTATTGTATAATGATGTTGAACCACTTCTTGCGGTTCCAATAATAATAAAATCTGGCAGTAATCTAATAGGTCCTGTTAATCCAAAAATATTACGTTTGAATAATTGATAATATAATTTTCGAGATAAATTACGAATCAAAATTTTTGAAAAATGCTGACTCTTCATAAGATTTTTGATTTTATTTAAAACGATTAAAAATTTTTGGGTAAATTACCTGTGTAAAAGTATATTTTTTAGTATAATTACAAAAACTCAGTTTGAAAATATGTAATAATCGTGATTTTTCATATGATCACTACGTTCAAACATTAGAAAAAATTAAAACAACCCATAAAATTTCAACATTTGGAAATACTTGTGAAAAAGATGTCATTTTAAGACATGATGTAGATGCATCACTTGAAGCAGCACTAAATTTAGCAAAATTAGAAAATAAAATTGATATTTCATCAACTTATTTTATTTTATTTTCTTCTGAATTTTATAATCCATTTACATTAGAATCATCTCAAATAATTAGAGAGATTTTAAAATTAGGGCATAAGTTAGGTTTACATTATAATGAATTATTTATTATTAAAAATAAATTAGAACCATCAGAAACTTTAAGAAAAGAAATAGAATTACTTGAACAGCATTTTTCAACTTCAGTTGAAGCTGTAGCTGCACATGAATCAAATCTTAGTCAAAAAATTCCCATAAATTTACCAGACGGTGTAATTGATGCATACTCTGATAAATTTTTCAAAGACCGGAAATATTTAAGTGACAGTGCACAAAATTGGAGAGAAGGATGTTTTTGTAAACACATTCAAAATTATGACCAGTTACAAATTCTCACACATCCAATGTGGTGGAGTGAGTATGGAAAACATAGAGATAAAATTATGGATAGTTTCATTAATGGTGAATACGATAAATACACTCGAGATGTTAATATTGCTGCAGATAAACACGCTTTTCATTTTAGAAATACAAGCAATACAAATGAAGTATAATCAATTAATTTTCTAATGTTTTATCATAATGAAGTTTTACATCATTATATGTACAAAAAGTTCCTTCAATTTCTTTTACAATATTATTTAAATCAGAAAAAAATTGTCCTTCTTTATTATAGAAACTAGTATCATATGGATGTAAACATAAACCCAAAAAATAATCTCTATTATTTTCTAGCGAAATATCATATGCTTTTTGTATTAATTTTCTATAATATTCCATGATTTCTTCATATGAATGTGGAGTGTCATCTGGGAGTTTATGAAAATTTGAAATATATTCTGGTTGAGAAAAAACTGTATCTTGCCATCCTATAGAAGGGATTTCCAATAAACCATTTTCATATCTGTAAGGTTGTCGTAATTTTTTATCATTATTTTTTAAATCAGCAAATAAAGAATCATCAGGACCACGTAAATCAGAACTAACATACGTCATTCCCGCATCAATCATTTTATCTAGAAGTTGGTATTCGCCATTTAAGCCCCGATAATGACCTAAAGGTGTTCTAAAACCACGTTGTGGAACATCAATTTCAAGAATTTCTTTAAAGATAGAAGAATTTTGTTTAAATTCATCTTTCAATTGTTTGGGAGAAAGTGGGATTTTATCAGGTCTTGATTCAATTTTCTTGACTACATTATGAGAATAACTATGATCTGCAATCTCTACAGAATCACTTTGTACACAAAATGAATCTTTTAATCGTTTTGATCCATATTTGTAATTCATGCTTTCAAGAAAATGCCCACAAATAAAAAAAGTTCGTGGGATTTTTAATTTTTCTAAATCTTTTGAAATTAATTCTATTGAATTAATTTTTCTTTCAGCCATTTCTAATCCTTTTTGAGATACAATTAATGAATTTCTTGGACGATCACAATCAAATCCTAACATGATCCGTACATTGGGTTCAGTGTTTTTTCCCAAAAATTTTGGGGGTTCTGATGAATGACCCTTAAATGGGGAAAAGGATAATGCATTTTTTAATCTAGTTTTTTTTGCATCATCCCAATAAGGGTTTATTTGACCTGCAAAAGGATAACCTCGTTTAGTGACATTAGTACATGGATGATATGAAACTTGATTTGGATCTTGAGGAATTAGTTTAAAGCTTAGATTATTAAATTCTGAGAGAGTTTGTTTGAATAATAAAAAACCAGCATTAGAAACTTTATCATACATACTAAAACCGGTTTCATTTTCTTCAATTGAAACTTTAGTTTGTGAAACTATTGGTCCATTATCTACTCCAGGTAACATCTTGTGAATAGTTAAACCACCAAATTTTTCATCATTAATTATTGCCCAAGCCATAGGAAAACAACCTCTATTTTTTGGTAAAAATGCCATATGAAGATTAAAACAACCTAATTTTGGAATATTTAAAACAGATTCTTTTAACATTTCAGAACCTTGTGCACAAAAAATTATATCCAAATTCATTTTAGTTAAGGTTTGAATCATTTCTTGTGAGTTGATACCAGATTTTTCGTAAATAGGTATATTGAATTCTGTAGCTTTCTCTTTTAATGAACGGTGATCTAATTCCTTATGCCAAATTTTCATTTCATTTTTATGATCTTCAGAGTATACCCCTAAAACTGAATGCTGTTGTTCAATTAATTCTTCTAGTACTTTGACAGATAGATTCTTACTTCCAATCAAAAAACAACGCATTTAAAAATTCTTTAAGAATATATCATTAATACTTATCAATTTTTATCCAATAATTCATGAAAAGGTTCTTTTTTAATACTCAATTATCTAAATCTGAATAGAATTGATAACTCTTGCAAAAGTAATATCATTCATTGATACAGATGAATATGATTTTCACGATAAAGAAACTTTCAAAATAATTGATTTTAAACCAATTTCATCAGCAAAAAAAGGAGAAATGTCATTTTGTTCACATAATGATAAAAATGCCATAAATATAATTTCAACATCAAATGCATCAGTTATAATTTGTAACAAAAAACTTAAACAAATTCTCAAAAATATAGATTCAAATTTAATTTTTGTCGATAATCCAAGGTTATGGTTCTTTAGATGTGTGAATAAATTTTCAAGAATTGAAAAACCTATAGGAATACATCCTACAGCAATAATTGAATCAAAAATTAATGGAAAAAATATTTTTGTAGGGCCATTTTCGTTTATAGGAAAAAATGTAACAATAGGAGATAATACAGTAATTTTTGGAAATGTGAATGTATATGGAAATACTTCAATTGGAAAAAATGTAACAATAGATGCAGGAACTGTGATAGGAGCTAGGGGTTTTGGATATGAAGTTAATGAAAAAAATAACGTTGAAAATTTTCATCATATAGGTGGAGTAGAAATTCATGATGATGTTGAAATTGGTGCTAATGTTTGTATAGATAGAGGGACTTTGGAAAATACAATTATTGGGAAAAGAACTATTATAGATAATCTTGTGCATGTTGGACATAACGTAAAACTTGGAAAAGATTGTCAAATAGTTGCATTGTCACTGTTGGGTGGAAGTACAATTATAGAAGATAATGTAAAAGTTGCAATGTCTTGTACATT
>Ga0114932_10005143_pt1 | contig 11767 bp, 6 predicted proteins | sample 2SBtaG_2_FD_87286 | JGI IMG/M metagenome (GOLD analysis project Ga0114932, IMG submission 87286) | Deep subsurface microbial communities from Kolumbo volcano to uncover new lineages of life (NeLLi) - 2SBTROV12_ACTIVE470 metaG | ecosystem: Environmental > Aquatic > Marine > Volcanic ... | reverse complement strand
TGCACTGGTTTCAACTCATCACCATGGCTTCGTTGCTGCTGGTTGCCACCGCGTGCCCGCTCATGGGCCCTGGCACCTACCGCGATGAGATCCAAGACGCCGACGGAGACGGAGCCATCGCGGTTCGCTTCGGCGGACTCGACTGCCGAGACGACGACCCGTCGGTCCAACGCTGCGACGACGACGACGACGGCTATGACTCGGTGAGCCTGGGCGGCGACGACTGTGACGACAACGACGCGGCGACCCATCCCGGCGCCGACGAGCGCTGCAATCAACTCGATGACGACTGCGACGGCCTGATCGACGACGACGACCCCGATCCCAAAGTCGGAACCCCAGTCTGGTACGCCGACACCGACCTCGATGGCTTTGGCGACCCCGAATCGACGGTCGATTCCTGCCTGGCTCCCATCGGCTTCATGGCTGACAACCGCGACTGCGACGACCGCCGTGACGATGTCTATCCAGGCGCTCCCGAGTTCTGCGACGACGTGGACCGCGACTGCAGCGGCGACCCACGGGACGCAGTCGACCAGCTGTCCTTCTATCCAGACGAAGATGGCGACGGCTACGGACGCCCCCTCGAGGGCCAGGAAGAGGCCATCAAGGCCTGCAATGACACCCCCGGCCTGGCCTCGAACACCGATGACTGCGACGACGACGACGCGACGGTGTACCCAGGAGCCATCGACACTTGGTACGACGGCGTCGACAGCAACTGCGACGGCGCATCAGACTACGACCAGGACGGCGACGGCGAAGACACCACCGACAGCGGCGGACTCGACTGCGACGACCTCGACGACGAGATTCACCGCGGAGCCATCGAGCACTGCGACAACGGCATCGACAACGACTGCGACGGCCTCGCCGACGACCTCGACCACAACGAGAACCCGGTCAACTCCGCCGAACAGATCGAGTACTTCTTTGATGGCGACGACGACCTGTACGGAGGCGCCGCGGCGACCTTCTGCATCGATCGGGCCCCGGACGGGTGGATTCTGCAGGGCGGGGACTGCAACGACAGCCGTCCCGACATCGCTCCGGGCGCGACCGAGACCTGCGACAACCTGGACAACGACTGCAACGGCGCCATCGACGACAACGCGGTGCAACAAGAGCAGTACTTCCAGGACTCGGACGGCGACGGCTTTGGCAGCCTGATTGTCTGGGCCTGTGATCTGGACTTCGGCCTGTCCGCCGTCGGCGACGACTGCAACGACTCGGACGCCGACACCTACCCTGGAGCACCCGAGGTCTGCGGCGACCTGATTCGCCAGGACTGCAGCACCCTGTCCATCTATGACTGCGACAGCGACGGCCACTTCGACGAGGGCGAAGGCGGAGACGACTGCGACGACAGCCGCGACGATGTGCATCCGGGCGCCAGCGAGGTCTGCGACGGGCACGACAACGACTGCGACGGCCTGTTCGACGACGACGACCCGGGCGTGGACCTGTCGACCATCTCGGACTGGTACGACGACAGCGATGGCGACGGCTACGGCTCCACCATCCGCGTCTTGGTGGCCGCCTGCACCCCCGTTCCCGGCTCGGCCAACAACACCGACGACTGCGACGACAACTTTGCCACCGTCTACCCCGGCGCTCCGGAGCTGTGCGATGACCTGGACAACGACTGCGACTCGGTCACCGACGAGACCCCGGTCATCGACGCGCCCGAGTACCACTTCGACAGCGATGAGGACGGATTTGGCAGCCCGACGGTCTCGTGGAGCCTGACCTGCGAGCCTCCCACCACCGGGGTCTGGACCCTGGACGCGACCGACTGCAACGACCATGACGACGCCATCAGCCCAGTGGCGGTCGAGATCTGCGACGGCCTGGACAACGACTGCGATGGCTTCCTGGACGACGGCGACTCCGACGTTCAGCCGCCGGTCTGGTACCTGGACTCGGACGGAGATGGCTGGGGCGTGGCCACCGATGCCCGCCAAGGCTGCAGCCAGCCCATTGGCTACGTGTCGTCCGCCGGCGACTGCAACGACTTCGACGACTTCACCAATCCCGCCGCCGAAGAGGTGTGCGATGGCGGCGCCGACAACGACTGCGACACCCTGGCCGACGATGCAGACCCGGACCTGGCCAGCTCGCTGACCTGGTACCGAGACGCCGACAACGACGGCTTCGGGGACATAGCCGACGTCACCACATCGTGCGGCCTGCCCGTGGGCTACGTCGACAACAACACCGACTGCGACGACACCGAGAGTGCGGTCAGCCCGGCGGCCATTGAAGCCTGCGACCTGATGGACAACGACTGTGATGGAGACGTCGACGACGACGACCCCAGCGTCACCAACCAGCCGCGTTGGTACCCGGACTCAGACAGCGATGGCTGGGGCTCGCTGACCAGCTTTGTGCGCGCCTGCGAGCTGCCTGCTGGCCACTTGCCACAGTCCGGCGACTGCGACGACACAGCCGGCACCACCTACCCGGGTGCGGTCGAGATCTGCGACGGCGCCGACAACGACTGCGATGGCGAGACCGACGACGATGACCCGAACGTCGACGCGCCCGCTTGGTACGAGGACAGCGACGGGGACAGCTACGGCACCAACGCCACGGCGACCTACGGCTGCGCCTCTCCTGGCAGCGGCTACCAGACGTCCGGAGACGACTGCGACGACACCGACGTCGCCGTGCATCCCGACGCCGACGAGATGTGCAACGGGGTCGACGACGACTGCGACGGCCGCACCGACGACGACGACATCAGCTTGGTCGATGGCGTGACTTGGTACCTCGATGTCGACAACGACTCCTATGGCGGCGCCTTGGTGACGCTCGAGTCGTGCAACCAGCCGTCTGGCTACGTCAGCAACGCCCTGGACTGCAACGACCTGAATCCGGCCAGCAACCCGCTGGGCGTCGAGATCTGCGACGAAGATGACAACGACTGCGACGGAGACTTCGACGACGACGACGGCGACTTGGTGAACGCGCCGACTTGGTACGGGGACGTCGACGGTGACCTGTTCGGCAGCGACACCAACACGACCACCGGCTGCTTGCAGCCCGATGGCTACGTGGCAAATAGCGGCGACTGCGACGACACTCAGGGCGGCATTCTGCCCATCGCGATCGAGCTGTGCGATGGCATCGACAACGACTGTGACGGCGACATCGACGACGACGATACCGCGGTCTATTTCGCGCCCAAGTGGAGTCGCGACGGGGACGGCGACGGCTTTGGCACCAACAGCGACCAGCTGATCGCCTGCATGCAGCCCATTGGCTACGAAGACGAGCAGATGGGCGACGACTGCGACGACGACGACGGGTCTGTGTTCCCAGGCGCCATCGAGCTGTGTGACGGCTTCGACAACAACTGCAACGGCGAGGTCGACGACGCGGCCGAGACCGAGATCTGGCCCGACAACGACGGAGACGGCTTCGGCGACGGCTCGTCTCCAAGCTCCTTTGGGTGTGCAGGAGGAGGATGGGCATCGAACCCGGACGACTGCAACGACTTCGATGCGGCTCAACAGCCCGGCCCCAATGTGCTGACCGTCAACAACCAAGGCGGCGCCGACTACGGCGACATCCAGACCGCCATCGACTCGGCCTGCGACGGCAACATCATCGAGATCACCGGCGGCGTGCCCTATCCAGCGCCCCTCGGCATCTGGGGACGCAGCGTCACCCTGCGAGGCATCGGCACCCCTGTCATCGACCCGCCGAGCGGGCCGGCCATCCAGGTCAACGGCATGGGCCTGTTCGGACAGACCGTCATCGAGAACCTCGAGATTCGCGACACCACGACGTCGGGCCAGGGCGGCGCCTTCTTCATCGACGGCCAAGCCGACGTGCACATCCAAGACGTGAACATCGTCGGCGTCTTTGCGGACCAAGGGGCCGCGCTGATGGTGTTCGACAGCAAGGTCGAGCTGCAGAACGTCAACATCCAGAATGCGACGTCCAACCAAGGCGTGATCTTCGTGGACAACCAGGGCGACCTGACCATGAACAATGTTCAGATCGACAACCCCCAGGGCGGCGTGATTTGGTCTTGGTACGGCACCATCAACGCCACCGACCTGCGCATCTTCAACGCCAACGGCATGGGCTGGAACAACTTCGACCTCAACGAGACCAATGCCTACTTTGGCAACATGCTCATGGCAGACAGCACCGGCGGCATGTTCATCAACAACTGGTCGGGCATTCGAACCACCATCGAGTTCCAGGACGCGCAGTTCTACGGCATCGAAGGCACCGCCATCGCGGCATATGGCACCGATCAAGACCTGCTGCTGACCAACGTCGTCATCGCCAACGTCACCGACGATGTCACCTGGGGCTTCCCCGGCATTGGCGTGCAGCTCGACAGCGTCGCCGCGACGATCACCAACGTCACGGTGGTGGGCACGCAGCAGGCTGGTTTCGAGCTGTTCAATGCGGGCTCGGTCGAGATCAGGAACACCGTCGTGGCCGCCAACGGCTTCGGTTCGATCTACCTTCCAGGCGGAGGCCCAGATCCTCTGGTCCAGTACCTGATGTACGACCTGGCCGCGACGGGCGGCGAGTCCTATATCGACGGCACCAGCTTCTTTGCGACCCCCGACTTCGTGGCTTGGGACCTCAAGGCCCAGTCGGACATTCTGGACATGCACCTGCACAACCAGCCCAGCACCGGCCGGGTCAGCCCCGGCATCGACATGGGCGACCCCGGACTGCTCGACCCCGACGGCTCGCCCTCGGACGTCGGCGCCCACGGCGGCCCGATGGCCGGACTGCTGTACGACTACTACGACGACGTCGATGGCGACGACCTGTACGACGGCTGGGAGCAGCGCTGGTTCGGAAACACCACCGCCGGCAAGTTTGCCGATGGCGACGCCGACTCTCTCTCCAACTTCGACGAGCAGAGCATCGGCACCAATCCAAACAGCGCCGACACCGACGGCGACGCCAGTCAAGATGACTCCGACCCCAACCCGCTCGACCAAGGCATCTTCTAAAGCACCATGACCGTCAACGTTGCCGACACACTGCTGGACCACGCCATGCCCCTGCTTGCCCATGCGGGCTGGGGAGCCCTGCGGCCCGTTGGCTTGCGCATGTACAACGGGCGTCTGTTTCTGACCCTGGCACCGGGCGACAAGGGCCTGATGCTGCTGGTCGGCAGCCGTCAGGACAGCGGCGAAGAGCTGTGGCTGGTCCACGACACGACCGAGGCGCTCATGGAGAGCCTGCGGCGGCTGGTCTTGGTGCAGGAGGAGATGACGACCGAGAACGCCACGTTGCTGGTCCAGCCAGCACTGCTTCCCTGTACCGAGGTGTGGTGGCGACGAGCCGAGGGCTACAAGCAGATCGACCTGTCCCTGGCCGATCCCTATGTGCCGCCGACGCCGGCCAAGCACCCCGACTACGCCAAGCCTCCGGTGCGCACCATCTGGCCTGCCAGCCCGCAGCCTCAGAACCATGGACAGTGGAGCCTGCTGCACACCGCCGTGTTGGGGGCTCGACCCGAAGACGTGCGGCAGTACCTGCGCCGCGAGGTGAGCGCGAACATTCAGTGTCCTAGCGGAGCCAGCGCCCTGCACCTGGCCGTCGAAGCCGCTGCCTGTGACCGCCAACACATCGCTCCCCTCGGCGACGTGCCCACCGCCAAGCGTCGTCGGGCGCTGCGCTCAACGAGCTACCTGCTCGAACACGGCGCCATGGCCGATGTGGTGTTGCCCGGCACCGACGAGTCGCCCATCTGGCAAGCCGCAGCCTATGGACTCGACGGCTTCGTCAAGCTGTTGGCTGAACACGGCGCCGACGCCTCTCGACCCGATTCGATGGGGCGCACGCCGCTGTTCGTCGCCGCCGCACGGGGGCACGGACCCGCCATCGCCGCGTTGGTCGAGCACGGCGCTGAACCAAACAGCTGGTTCGGTGGCCTGTCGCCGCTGCATGTCGCCGTCGCCTCGGGCAAGCTGACGGCGGTCGTGGCCCTGGTCGAGGGTGGAGCGGACACCAACCAAGTGGTCGCCGACAACGCCCCAGGCTTTGTGCTGGGAGACACCGTGGGCGACATCGCCGCCGCCGGCGAGCACCAAGAAATCGCGAAGTGGCTGACCGCCCACGCCAACAATCAGCCCGTGCCCACACTCAAAGACCTGCTCGGACCCGAAGCGCCCGCAGAGCCCGCAGAGCCCGACCTCGACGTCAACTGAGTCGCACCGCGCGAGCTTGCTCGCGCTTGGTGCGGGCCGCTGCCCGAAGGGGGTTGCGCTGCCCGGAGTGTCGCACCGCGCGAGCTTGCTCGCGCTTGGTGCGACCCGGGCATAGCAACCTCCGCAACGGACGATTCCTTCGGCGGAACGCGGCCTAGCCCCGGCCTCGACGGCAGCAGGCGGCCGCAGAGTGCGGGCCGCTGCCCGAAGGAGGTTGCGCTGCCCGGAGCGTCGCACCGCGCGAGCTTGCTCGCGCTTGGTGCGACCCGGGCACAGCAACCTCCGAAGGGCGAGGTCCGCACTCGTCAGGCCGCCAGGAGATCAATTCGAGATCGAAAACTAAACTAGGCCGCGTCGAGTCCGACCTGAAGAGAATGAGCCAGACGCATCCGGGTCCACAGTTCGAAGTCCTTGTCGTCGGCGACGTTGCTCGACAGGTCCTCGATATTGCAGCCTCCGCCTTCGAAGTGACCCGAGTGGCCACCTGGAACGACGCCGTCGCGGCGGGCGGTAACTTCGACTGCGCCTTGGTCCCGCTTCAAGACCACCCGATGACCCTGGGTCGGCTGCCGGTGGTGGCCATCGTGGCGACGGTGGCCCAAGCCGAGCAATGCCTCCAGAACGGTGCGGTCGACGTGCTGCTCGAGGCCATGTTGGACGTGGACCGCCTGATTCGCACGGTGCGCTGGACCGCGCAGCTTCGCCGAACCGCAGCCACGACCTTGTGCCTGCAAGACGCCGACCGCCTGTCGACGGTGGGCCGCATGGCCGCAGGCATTGCCCACGAGATGAACAACCCGGTGGCTTGGTTGCGGGTCAACCAAGCGATGCTGCTGCGCCGGGTCGAGCGCATCGATCTGGCCATCGAAGAGCTGGTCGCCGCCAGCCGCACCTGGCCCACCTCTGCCCGCGACGAGATGGCCCGAATGCTCGGCGCCGCCAACATGCTCAACGGCCTGGGCGACACGCTGGAGATGCTGGACGAGAACCAGAACGGCCTGGACCGCATCGCCGCGGTGAGCTCACGCTTCTCGGCCTTTGTGCGGGCCACCGGCAACGAGGTCGAGCGCCTGGACCTGACTCAGGTCGTGCGCGACGCCGTCGACTTCGCCCGCCCCGAGCTTCGTCACCGCGCGGACATCCAGCTGGACCTGCCTCGCAACCTGCGCTTCAACGGCCGCCGCGGCGCCCTCACCCACCTGCTGGTCAACCTGCTGGGCAACTCCACCCGCGCCCTGGACCGCATGCCGGCTCCCCCGACCGGCCACGTGGTCCGCTGCTCGGCCGAACGCGAGGGCGACGAGATCGTCATCGTCATCGAGGACACCGGACCAGGCATTGCACCCGACTGCTACGAGGCTGTGTTCGAGCCCTTCGTGTCGGCCTGGACCGACCGAGGCGCTGTGGGCCTAGGACTGACGACCTGCCGCGATCTGGCGAACGAGCACAACGGCACCTTGACCGCCAGCAAGTCGGAGTTGGGAGGAGCGCGGCTCGAGCTGCGCCTGCCCAAGAAGAGCGGCCTGATGGTCACCCGCGCCCCCGAGCCCAAGCCGACCAAGGCGGCGGCTCCGTCGGGCAGACTGCGGCTGCTGTTGGTCGACGACGAACCTCACTTCTTGGCGGCAATGACCCGATTCCTGCATCGCCACGATGTGCAGACTGCAAGCTCTGCTGAGGAGGCCTTGCAGCTGCTGGCCGGAGTCAGCGACTTCGACGGTGTGCTGTGCGACCTGATGATGGAGGGCATGGACGGCTTGGCCTTCTGTGCCGCGGTTCGCAACTGGCACCCCCATCTGGCTGACAAGATCGTGCTGTGCACAGGCGGTGCGGTCACCCCCGGCGTGCAGGGCTACCTGTCCGACCACCCCAGCCTCATGCGCCTGTCCAAGCCCGTCGAGCCCGTCGAGCTGGACAGGGTGCTGGCTCACTGGGCCAGCTAGCGCCTATTTCTTGCGCCAGTTGATGAAGCCGCCTGACTGGTCGGGCTGGCACTCGGGGCAGATGAAGGCATCGAAGCCGCGCACCCCGACCGAGCGAATCTTGGTGCCGCAGATGGGGCACGGCTCTCCCTTGCGGTTGCGCACCTTGAGGAAGTCCCGAATCTTTTCGTGAAGCGCGGGCTCGCGTCCGGCAATCTCGTCCCGTGCGTGGGTCAGCACGTTGACGATGGCCTTGTGCAGAATCTTGAGGTCGTCGTCGGACAGCTTGTTCGTGCGCGTCTTGGGGTGCAGACCAGCGGCAAAGAGCACTTCATCGGCGTAGGCATTGCCCATGCTGTCCAGCTGCGTCTTGTCTTTGAGGAACAGCTTCACTTGGTCCCGGCGCTTCTTTGCCAGCTTCTTGAACGCGGCGAAGGTGAACACCTTGGGGTTGAGCACATCGAGCCCGATGGTGGTCAAGCCCGGCACCTTGTCCCAGCCGTCCCGGTCGACGATGTAGAACTTGCCCATGCGCACCTTGTCGCCGTAGCGAAGCTCGCGCCCATCGGACAGCTGCAGGGCGACGGTGGTATCGCCGCGGTCACGCCGGTCTGCCGCATCGATATAGAAGCGACCGGCGAGCATGGGGTGAACCACGACGTCGACCGCACCCAGGTCAAAGACGACGAAATGAGCCCGTCGGCTGACGCTGACAATGGTGCAGTCCACCAGCAGACTGGCGGGGGTCCCGGCGATGGCGACGCGCAGCACCAGCGGGTCGCGGACCCGAACGCCGGTCACGCTCAGTCCCGTCACCTCGCGCTGCAGGATGGGCAGCTGGTACTCGAGGTCTGGACGCTCAGGCATTGCTGCAGGCTACTGCCCGAACCAGCCCTTGACGGTGTCCCACACGCCCGCGGGCTTGGCCTCGCTAGGCGCGACGGCCTCGGCTTGTCCGCTGCGGTCCGAGAAGTCCTCGCCACCCACGACGCGTTCGCCGCGGGCCTCGACGACCGAGCCGACCGCGGCCTTGGCCCAGTCTCGCAGGGGCAAGCCAGGCTGCGTCGATGCGAGCGCCTTGGCACGCTTGGCAAAGTCCGCTGCACTCGGCCGCTCGGTGGGGTCGTAGGCCAGTCCCTCGGCCACCAACTTTGCGATGCCCGAACCACCCTCGCCGACGACATTTCCAATCTGCGTCTGTAGCTTGGCAACCTGCTTGTCGTAGCGGGCGCGTCCGATGGCCGCCTTGGGTGGCCGGGCTCGGGTGACTAGCTCCCACAGCACCTTGGACAGCGCGTACACGTCTTCGGCGCCGCTGGCCTCGTTGTCGAGTGCCTCGGGGGCCATGTAGCCAAGCGAGCCGAACAGCATGGTGGCGTTGGGGTCGACGTTGGCCAGCCCCACCGCACTCATCAGCCCGTAGTCGGTGATGTATACCGTGCCGTCGGCGGTGATCATGATGTTCTGGGGCTTAAGGTCGCCATGGCAGGAGCCGGCTGAGGCCAGCCCAGCCTCGGTCGCCAGGGCAGCAGCCGCCACGATGCCCAGGGCCGCCCGCACGGGAATGGTGTCGGACCCATGCACCTGCGCGATGTCGACCGCATCGGCGACCAGCTGGCTGACCACCGCGCGACGCCCTTCGAACTCGACCAGGTCGAGCGGCCTGGCAATGCCTTTGTGGCTCACCGACGCCAAGCTGTCGATGTTCTTGCGCACGACCTCGCCGACCAGCATGGACTCTTTGTCCTTGTGCGGCACCTTGAGCGCCACCACCGAGCCGTCAGCCAGTGTCGCCCTGTATACGGTGCCAAATCCCCCAGAACCGATGACGCCTGAGGTTGAGATTGTGTCCGACATGGCAGCAGTCTACCGCTTGCTCAGTCGCTCGGGGCGAAGGCGATGTTCATCGTCGAACAATGCCCTGACCGTCAGCATGACCGAGGCGCCCACCCCGATGGCGACTGCTGCAGCGATGAGGAACATGATGAGCACTTGGTATAGGGCGGCCTCGACCGGATCGGTGCCTCCCAAGATCTGCCCGGTCATCATGCCGGGAATGGTGACGAGCCCCACCGCACTCATGGCGTTCAAGATTGGAATCATGCCGGTGCGGGCCGCCTCTGCGGCGATGGGACGTGCCGCCTCCCAGCGCGTTGCCCCCATTGCCAGCAGGGTGTCGACCCGGTCGCGGTTGTCGTCGAGCAGGGCCGTGCACCGGTCCATGCCCAGGGACACGCCCGTGAGCGCATTGCCCAAGATCATGCCCACCAGCGGAATCAAGTAGCGAGGCTCCCACCAAGGATCGACGCCGATGATGGCGGTTCCGATCAGCGCTGTAGCGCCCGCCCCCAGTGTCATCGCCAGGAACGCAGACGGCACCATGCCGGCGAAGCGGCGCTCGGTGCGGCTGACCGCCTCTCGGCCCGCCAGCGTGACCATCACGGCCAGCATGCCGAACACGATGAGCGGCTGATGCAGGGCGAACACAGGCACCAGCAAGTACCCCAGCAGGGTCAGCTGAACGACGGTGCGCACCGACGCCACCAGTAGCTTGCGCTCGAGTCCCAGCCCCAGCCACAGGGACAGCGCCGCGTTCAGGCCAATCAGGCTCGCGGCGACCAGCAGATCGAGCGGAGTGAGGGCAATTGGCCCGGTCATGCCAGCTCCACCACACCGGTGCCGACGCGCTGGGCCTGGGCAGAGTCGTGGGTCACCCACACACACGTGAGCCCGGCCAGGCTCGCTTCGACAGCCGCCGTCGCGTCAGGGTCAAGGGCGCTCGTGGGCTCGTCGAGCAGCAGGACTTTGGGCTGGCGAGACACCGCCACAGCCAGGGCAGCGCGCTGCCGCTCCCCACCGGACAGGTCAGCCCAACGCTGAGACCACGCACGGGTCGGAAGTCCCCAAGCCGCAGCGAGAGCGATGGCATCGGAACACCCACGGCCCCGTTGCGCCGTCAGCTCCTTCACCAATTGCAGAAAGTCAGCGGGGGACCCCGCAAATACGGCAGGGCTCTGCGCCACATAGGCGACCTCGGTCCGCCACTGGGGAACCCCCCACGCCACCGCATCGCGCCCGTCGAGAGTCACCTGCCCTGCATCGAGGGCATCGAGCCAAGCCAGCGCGCGCAGCAACAGCGTCTTGCCCGAGCCCGACGGACCGCGAAGCACCAGGGTCTGTCCGGGCTCGACCTGCAAGGACAGCCCGCTGAACAGCGTTCGCTCGCCGACGACGCGACGCAGGTCGGTCGCTTGAAGGGTCACGCGGCTAGGAAGCCTCCATCCACGTTGAGGACCTCGCCAGTCATGTAGGTGGAGTCATCAGACGCCAGGAACACCGCGACGCCGGACAGCTCGCTCGGCTTGCCCACGCGCTTCATGGCCGCGCGGCCCAGCACCATGTCGGTCATCTCGGCATTGGTGGTGATGGCAGCCGCCAGGCGGGTGTCGACCAAGCCAGGTGCGATGGCATTGACGCGAATTCCGGCTTGTCCAAGCTCGAGGGCCAGGGTCCGAGTCATCGAGATGAGCGCGGCCTTGCTGGCGCCGTAGATGCCCTGGAACGGGGCTCCGCGGACACCCATGATCGAGCTGGTGTTGATGATCGAGCCCGGTGCATTGCTGGCCAACAGCCGCTTGCAGACCTCGCGGG
>Ga0114932_10005142_pt1 | contig 11769 bp, 10 predicted proteins | sample 2SBtaG_2_FD_87286 | JGI IMG/M metagenome (GOLD analysis project Ga0114932, IMG submission 87286) | Deep subsurface microbial communities from Kolumbo volcano to uncover new lineages of life (NeLLi) - 2SBTROV12_ACTIVE470 metaG | ecosystem: Environmental > Aquatic > Marine > Volcanic ... | reverse complement strand
CAATATTCACAATTTTTCCAGGAACAACAATTACTTTTTTAGGTGTTCGTCCTTGTAATTGCTCTTTTGTTTTATCATGCGCTAATACTGTTGCTTCAATATCTTCTTTACTCATATCTAGTGGTAACTCCATAGTAAATCGCATTTTTCCATTAAACGAAATCGGATAATTTTTACTGCTCTCAACCAAATGGCTTTCATCAAATACAGGAAACTCAGCCGTTGATATGGATTCGTTATGCCCTAACAAACTCCATAATTCTTCAGCAATATGAGGCGCATAAGGTGAAATTAAAATCAGTAAAGGTTCCAGAATCTCTTTGCTTGTACACTTTTGAGCAGTAAGCTCATTTACTGCAATCATAAAGGTTGATACCGACGTATTGAATGAGAAATTCTCAATATCTTCTTCTACTTTCTTTATGGTTTTATGTAATGTTTTTAAGTTGTCTTTTGTTGGTGTTGCCTCTGAAATTTTTAAACCATTATCATCAACATATAATTTCCATAGTTTTTTAAGAAAGCTATGTACACCTGTAATACCAGCAGTATTCCAAGGTTTGTATTGCTCTAATGGCCCTAAAAACATTTCGTACAAACGTAAGCTATCGGCACCATAGTCGTGACAAATTTGGTCTGGATCAACAACATTTAGTTTAGATTTTGACATTTTTTCAACATCTCGACCAACAACATATTTATCATTATTCCCTACAATTATCTCTTTATTTTCTCCGATAAAAATTGAATCTCTATATTCACTTCCATATTCAATATCATTTTTCAGTTCATTAATATTTAATTCATCCGAAGAGTTAACATATTTAACCTTTACTCGAATTTGAGCAAAAGTTATTTGGTCGAAATTTGGCTCAGCTATTATACCTTGTGATTGTAATTTATTTTGAACAATTGAAAAGCCATTTTTTATATTGTCATCAATTTCTCCTTTTTGAACTTTATCGTAACTATATTTAGGCACATAAATGAATAACATTTTTACCTTACTTATATCAATTTTTCCATCTGTAGATATGATATTAAAACTTGTCCCTATTCTATAAACAAAAGCACTCGTCCCTAAAATCATCCCTTGGTTAATCAGTTTTTTAGCATACTCGTCATACGGCACTAAGCCTTTATCAAACATAAATTTTTGCCAAAACCGCGAGTATAACAAATGCCCTGTGGCGTGCTCACTCCCACCAATATATAAATCTACTTGTTGCCAATAGTTTATGGCTTCTTGCGAGAAAATTTCATGGTCATTATGCGCATCCATATACCGATTAAAGTACTGCGAACTTCCTGCCCAACCAGGCATGGTGTTTAGCTCTAGAGGAAAAATATTAATGTTGTCAATGCCCTCGTTTTTTGCCAACTCGCCCTTGAGGGCGTCCCAAGCCCAAACTGTAGCGTTTCCTAAAGGAGGTTCGCCAGTTTCGGTTGGTAAATATTTTTCAACTTCTGGTAACTTGATTGGTAAATGTTGCGCATCTATCATTTGCGGCATGCCATTTACATAATACACAGGAAATGGTTCGCCCCAATAGCGTTGACGACTAAATACTGCATCACGCAATCGGTAATTGGTTTTACCTTCTCCTTGACCAATTTTCTCCAACTCGTAAATAGCACGTTTTACTGCGTTTTTATAGGTGAGCCCGTTAAGGAAATCACTATTGGCAATTTTTACACCTTCTTTATCGGCAAATGCTTCTTCACTAATATCTACACCTTCAAAAATATTTGGAATAGGAATCCCAAAATGTTTTGCAAAATCGTAATCGCGTTGGTCACCACAAGGTACAGACATTACTGCTCCTGTACCATAACCAGCCAACACGTAATCGCCAATCCAAATAGGAATGGGTTGTTTTGTAAATGGATGCTCTGCAAAAGCACCTGTAAATGCTCCTGAAATGGTTTTTACATCAGCCATTCTATCGCGTTCACTTCGCTTTGCAGTCGCTAAAATATACGCCTCAACCTCTGCTTTTTGCTCTGGTGTTGTAATCTTAGATACCAATTCATGCTCTGGTGCTAAGGTCATAAAACTCGCTCCGAAAATGGTGTCTGGTCTTGTTGTAAACACTTCTATATTGTGAGAATGCTTCACTCCGTTCGCAATGACGTGAAAGGTGACTGAGGCTCCAACAGATTTTCCAATCCAATTACGTTGGGTCTCTTTAAGAGAATCTGTCCAATCTATAGTCTCTAAACCTTGTAGTAACCGTTCTGCATAAGCTGAAATACGCATACTCCATTGGGTCATTTTTTTACGGATTACAGGATGGCCTCCACGCTCGGAAACGCCATTTACAATTTCATCGTTTGCTAAAACGGTTCCTAAAGCTGGACACCAGTTTACTTCGGTTTCAGCGAGATAGGTTAATCTGTATTTCAGTAATATTTCCTGTTGCTTTTCAGAAGAAAAATTACGCCATGCTTCAGCAGAAAATACCTCAACATCATCATCACAGGCTGCATTTACATTTCCATTCCCTTCATTGGAAAAGATAGTTATTAGGTCCGAAATAGCTTCAGCTTTATTAGTATCGTTATTATACCACGATTCAAATAATTGAATAAAAATCCATTGTGTCCACTTGTAATAATTAGGATTACTTGTACGTACTTCACGAGACCAATCGAACGAAAACCCAATTTGATCTAGTTGTCGCCTATAGGTTTTTATGTTTTCCTCCGTAGTAACTGCAGGATGTTGCCCAGTTTGAATGGCATACTGTTCGGCAGGTAGCCCAAAACTATCGTAACCCATTGGATGCAATACATTAAAACCTTTATGGCGTTTGTAACGCGCATAAATATCGGAAGCAATATAGCCTAATGGATGCCCAACGTGTAAGCCTGCACCACTTGGATACGGAAACATATCCAATACATAATATTTTGGTTTTGGGCTTCCGTTTATGGCTTTGAAGGTTTTATTTTCTCTCCAATGCTTTTGCCATTTGTCCTCGATTTTATTGAAATCGTATCTCATCTCTTCTTTACTCTTTTGAAGTGGCAAATTTACGTTTTATTGTAGTAATGAAAAAACCTTTATTTTTATTAATGTGCACTATTGTGGAATGAAAAATAGATTAGTTAAATATTAGATTTACATTTGATACACATTATACAAAACAAAACCTCTAACCATTGACTAAAAATAGTTATAAAGCACATGCTGCACTTCTTGGAGCGAATATTATTTATGGTGCTAATTACCTGATTGCAAAAAGCATTATGCCTAATAAAATTGGTCCTTCTGCCTTTGTATTTTTAAGGATTTTAGGTGCTGGTATTTTGTTTTGGATTATTAAATCCTTCATTAAAGAGCGTATTGACAAAAAAGATTTTTTAAGATTAATACTCTGCGGATTACTAGGTGTTGCTACCAATCAATTATTGTTTTTTCATGGATTGAGTTTAACTTCTCCTATAGATGCCTCCATAATTATTACATCGGTTCCAGTAATGGTCTTAATTTTTAGCGCGATTCTTTTAAAAGAAAAAATTACGAAGAACAAACTTTTAGGCATCACCATTGGAGGGATTGGTGCTATATTATTGATTTGGTATGGAAATAAATCTGGAGGAACAAGCTCCTTTTTAGGGAATACTTTTATATTCATTAATGCTTGTTCTTATGCACTTTACTTGGTTATTGTAAAGCCAATGATGAAAAAATACAGTTCAATTACTGTTATTAGTTGGGTATTCTTGTTTGGTTTTATCTTTATGTTTCCGTTTGGAATTCAAGATGTATTGCACACAGACTTTGCCGCATTTACGCTTAATACTTATCTTGTTATTGCATTCGTTATTATTGGTACTACTTTTTTAGCCTATTTATTCAACATTTACGCCCTCAATTATTTATCGCCTTCTGTTGCTTCAAGTTATGTGTATTTACAACCAGCAGTAAGTTTTATTATGGTTAGTATTTACGCCTTTGCTCTAAACCATAAAGAATATGCGCAAGATATTAATCTGGTAAAAATACTAAGTTGTGTATTGGTTGTTTCTGGAGTATATTTAATAAGTAAAACGCCAAAAAAATCTTTAATTTAAGGCTCGTGCCTTTTTTTCAATAGGTAATAAGCAATGATAAATAAATGCATTTGTGGGTGTTGTAATATGTAATTCTTTCCCTGTTTTTACAATATAGCCGTTAAAGTTTTCGAGTTCACTAGGGCGTCCTTCCATAATATCTCGTTGCATGGATGCTGTTGTGTTATAATCTAAATTATCTATTACTTTAATTATCATTTCAATATCATCATTGGTCAATGCTATACCTTTTGCATTAGCAACTGCCACAATTTCATTTGCAGTTTGATATACAATTTGTCTCAAATTTTCATCTTCTCTTATCATTCCAAAAACAGAACGCGTGATTGCTCCTATACCACTAATTGTTGTTATAAAAAGGAATTTCTTCCAGATGTCTAAATGTATATTATCGGAAATTTTATTGTTAAATCCTGCTTCATCAAAAACTTCTTTTAATGCTTTTATACGCTCAGACATGGTATTGTTATATTCGCCAAAAACAATTTCAGGTTCAAACACAAAATGATTAATTACTCCAGGAGCTTCAATTTTGCTCACAATTTTACATAGTCCTGCAAGCACGTTTTCTTCAGGCAAAATGGCTCGTAATCTATCAGCATTATCAGCACCATTTTGTAAAGGCAAAATCATTGTATCTTCTGTAATAACTGGTTTTAGCTGTACTGCTATTTCATCAACTTGCCATGACTTAACACCAAGAATAATTATATCCGGATTTTTAATTTCACTGATAATATCTGTAACTTTTGGGTGTACTACAAAATCTCCTTTAATACTTTTTATTTGCAATCCATTGATTTTAATAGCCTCAAGGGTTCTCCCTCTAACAACAAAGGTTACATTAAAACCAGCTTGTGCCAACTTACCACCAAAATAACCACCAACACCTCCAGCACCAATTACAACAATGTTCATATGTTTTAGTTATATAATTGTATTCAAAATTAGTTGATTTTAATATATTAAGCGAATTTCAATGAATAAGATTCCCATTTGTATGGGAATAAAAATTACTTTTTTATTTTTACACCATCAACTTAATACATATATGAGTTCATCTTTTGAAAAACATCAAAAACGCCGCTTAATTTCTTCTTATTTTTCAGTAGTTATCAGTATTGCTTTAGTCTTGTTTTTATTGGGCTTATTAGGCATGTTAGTGCTTAATGCTAAAACCATTTCTGATAATTTTAAGGAGCGTGTTGTATTGACCATATATTTAAATGATTCGGCAAAAAAGGTAGAAATTAATCAATTGGAAAAACATTTGGCCTTATCAAATTATGTAAAGGAAACCAAATATGTCTCTAAAGAAGATGCTGCCGATTTTATGAAAGGCGAATATGGTGAGGATTTCTTGGATGATGTTGGCTATAACCCTTTACAAAACTCGATTGACATAAATTTAAAAGCCGATTTTGTTACCGAACAACGCTTAGATAGCATCTCTGAAGCGACCTTAACCAAAAAGTTTGTGGACGATATACGCTATGATAAAGACTTGGTCTCTATGATGAATAGCAATGTAAAACGGATTACCCTTTGGGTGTTAATTATTAGTGCTTTGTTTACCTTAATTGCTGTGTTATTAATTAATAGTTCTATTAGGCTATCTGTATATTCAAAACGCTTTACCATTAAAACCATGCAAATGGTTGGTGCAACAAAGCAATTTATTCGTCGTCCTTTTATTTGGAATAGTGTTAAACTCGGTGTTATTGGTGCAGTTATTTCATTAATTGGAATGGCAATTGTGCTATATTATGTAAATAAAACATTTCCAGAATTAGAGCTTCTTAAAAATCAGATATTACTTGTTGGTTTGTTTGTCATTATATTTTTAATTGGAATACTCATCACTTGGTTTAGCACTTTTTTTGCTACACAACGTTTCTTGGATTTAAAAACAGATCAGTTATACTACTAGTTTTAGCAAAAAGGTATTTGCAGAAAAGTTAATACGACAAAAAATGAATTATATTTGAAGCAATATATTTAGCTATGGGAGAACAAAAACGAAAAAAAGACAGTAAAGACATCTTTATCTTTGGGAAAAGAAACTACAAATGGATGTTTATCGGATTAGGGTGTATTGCTTTAGGTTTTATTTTAATGTCAGGAGGTGGTAGTGACGATCCTAATATTTTTAACCCAGAAATCTTTAATTTTAGACGAATTCGATTAGCACCAACTTTAGTCCTTATAGGTTTTGGCATCCAGATTTATGCTATCTTGTTGAATCCTGATAAGAAATAATGGACGTTTTAGATGCAATTATTTTAGCAATAATTGAAGGTGTTACGGAGTACTTACCTATTTCGTCCACAGGACACATGATTATTGCATCCTCATTCATGAAAATTGCCACCGACGATTTTACAAAACTGTTTACTATTGTCATTCAATTGGGAGCTATTTTAGCTGTTGTAGTATTATATTGGAAACGATTTTTTCAGAGTTTAGATTTTTATTTCAAATTAATAGTAGCTTTTATTCCTGCAGTAATTTTAGGATTACTATTAAATAATGTCATTGATGAATTATTAGAAAGTCCTGTTATAGTAGCCATTTCACTAATAATTGGAGGGGTTATTTTATTAAAAGTAGATGATTGGTTCAAGGCTAATGAAATATTTGACGACAAAAAACCAACAGCACATACAGAAATTAGTTATGCAACCGCTTTAAAAATTGGCTTTTTTCAAACGCTTGCTATGATTCCTGGGACTTCTAGAAGTGGAGCAACAATTGTTGGAGGGATGACTCAAAAATTGAACCGAAAAACAGCTGCCGAATTTTCATTTTTTCTTGCAGTGCCAACTATGTTTGGCGCTACAGCAAAAAAACTATACGATTATTATCAAGCAGGATTTGAATTGAGTAGTAACCAAATCAATTATCTAATTATTGGAAATATTATTGCTTTTATTGTCGCCTTAATTGCCATTAGATCGTTTATAAATTATTTAAGCAAAAAAGGCTTCAAAATTTTTGGTTATTATCGTATTATCTTTGGTGTCGCTTTACTAATCATTCATTTTTATATTTATAGTCTAACTACTATAAAATGAACACCAGAGACGATTTTCTTTCAGGACAAGTTTTACTTATAGACAAACCACTTCATTGGACTTCTTTTCAAGTGGTAAATAAACTGCGTTGGGCAATTCGGAAAGCATTCGATATTAAAAAAATAAAAGTAGGACATGCAGGTACTTTAGACCCTTTGGCGACGGGCTTATTAATAATTTGTACAGGTAAAATGACCAAGCAAATCAATACATTTCAAGCACAAATAAAAACTTACACAGGGACTATTGTTATAGGAAGCACAACACTTTCTTACGATTTGGAAACCGAAATAGACAAAACCTTCCCGACTAAACATATTACCGAGGATTTAATTAAAAAAACTACCAAACAATTTATTGGAGATATTGAACAATATCCTCCTATTTTTTCGGCTATAAAAAAAGAAGGTAAACGCCTCTACGAGTTTGCTAGAGCTGGAGAAACTGTTGAAATTAAACCAAGAATCATTCATGTTTCTGAATTTGAGATCATAAAAATTGATGGTCTTAATATTCATTTTAAAGTGGTGTGTAGCAAAGGGACTTACATACGCTCCTTAGCTCACGATTTTGGAAAAGCACTCCAATCTGGAGGGCATTTATCGGTTTTAAAACGTACAAATATTGGCGATTTTAATGTAGAAAACGCTGCCTCAATTGAAGATTTTATAAAAAGCTTACCTTTGGAATAGTGCTCTAGGATTTGAAGTTTTTTGACTTTTAATCTATTTTTCATAAATAAACGTATATAACATACCTTTGTTTTTTTAATATATGGCCAATCCAAATACATATAAAGCCTTGATTTTTACCACATTGCTATCCACAGCAGTGGTGTATTTAGGGTTTACCATTCATATTAAGAAAAAATCGGAATTGGTTGCGGAAACCTTTTATGAATTAGATGCTGAAAACATTGAAGAAGTTAAACAAGAAGAATTAGAAGACATTCTTAAAAGTCTTGACAACTTGTTATCAACTCCTTCAACAAATCAAGCCTATAACGAAACTAAAGACTACGAAGAACTTGATGATAAAGCATTTGAAGAACAAATGGATGCTATAAAAAATAGGACTACCATTGAAGATATTAAATCTGCCGTACAAGAAAATAGCGTTTTAACTGCATCTAGGAGTAATTCAGACGATAATAATTCTTCAACATTTAGTACTATTAATGATATTGTAAATAAACGTTCAGAAAATCAAAAAGAAACATCTTCAATTGTCAATAAAAATAGTTCTATTAGCTATTCTTTAGTTGATAGAACACATACCTTTTTGCCAACACCAGTGTATTTGTGTGAGTATGGAGGAAAAGTTGTCATTAATATTACCGTAAATAACGAAGGCAATGTTACCGATGCTTATGTTAATAACTCATCAGCATCAACAAATGGTTGCTTAATAGATAGTGCTTTAGAATACGCAAAAGCGGCAAAATTTAATAGTGATACTACAAAAGCATCTCAAATAGGATCTATTACCTTTTATTTTAAAGGTAAGCAGTAGGTTCTAATTCACACAACTTTTCAGTTAGGTCTTCTACAATACTTTGTCCTTTATCTTTGTTATACCATACCTGCAAATCTTGTTTAAACTCTGGAGTTAGTCTACCGTGTTCTGTTTTAAAATCGTTTACAATTTTAGTTGCTAAATTTGGTCGTGGTCCATAGGTATTTATAACTTCTCCCGTATTATCATCAAGCATAATTAGTTTTGGGATTGATTGATTCCCATCAGTAAGAAACAAATTTATTAAATCTTTATTTTCGTCTCTAAGAACTATTTTAAATGTAATATTGTCATTTAGCTCAGCAATTTTTTTGATCGCTGGCATTATATGAGCTGCGTCTCCACACCAACTTTCTGTAATAACTAACCAAGTTATTTTGTCTTTAAACACTTCAATTTGTGTTTTACTGTTTTCAGAAATCTTCAAAGTTTTATCCCATCGCTTCATGCGTCTATTATTTAACTTTGTATACTCTACTAAATTTTCTGTTTTTTCAGTTCCTGTTGTAGATTCTTGGGCTACTAATTGTGCTACTAGGCTTCTATATTCTTTATAAGAATAACTCTTTTGTATGCTATTATTAATTATATGTTTCATTATTTTATTTTGATCTTGTAAAAATTTTATCCTGATTTGTCTATCTTTAAAACAAAAACTTACAGCCCATAATGGGCATTTATTAATACAGATTTTTAGCTTTTGAAATTTTTATTTCAGATTCATTGTCTGAAAGCCTTTAAAAACTAGTTATATGGCAAAACATAGGTGTGTTTGGGGTGTTGGAGACCCATTGTATGAAGCTTACCATGATAAAGAATGGGGTGTGCCTGTTTATGATGACGACACATTATTTGAATTTCTAATATTAGAAACATTTCAAGCAGGTTTAAGCTGGATAACCATTTTACGTAAGCGTGAAAACTTCAGGAAAGCTTTTGATAATTTTGATTATAAAAAAATTGCCAAATACAATCAGAAAAAGATTGATGAATTGCTCCAAGATGCTGGAATTATCCGCAATAAACTAAAAATAAATGCAACGATTACTAATGCACAAGCCTTTTTGAAAATTCAAGAAGAGTTTGGTAGTTTCTGTACATATATTTGGGGATTTGTTGATGGAAAACCTATTAAAAACAAATTTAAAAGCCTCAATGAAATGCCTGCAAATACACCTTTAAGTGATGCAATTAGCAAAGACTTAAAACAGCGAGGATTTAAATTTGTGGGTTCTACAGTAGTTTATGCACATATGCAAGCCACAGGAATGGTAAATGACCATGAAGTTGGGTGTTTTAGGTATGATGAAGTTTAATTAAAATCTTCAATTCCAACTCGGAGCATTCTTTGGCAATTCCTTTTTCAATTCAGCTAAATGCTCGTGAAAATCTACTTCTACACTATGTCGAGGTGTTTGCATGAATTGAGATTTTATTTTATTAATATCCTTTTCTATTGAAGATTCTATATTGTTAGGCAGTTTATAATTTCCAGTAATATAATTAGCTGTAAGTTTGGAATGAGCATCAGCAAGTGGCCAAATACAACCCATTGGTTGCACAAGACCTATGAAAAATAAGTTTCTATATTTAGGATGAAATACTTTTTTATAAAGTGGAATATAGCCTTCTTCAAAATTAATAAATGATTTGTCAAAAAACGGAAAGGTTGTTTTATAGCCTGTCGATGCGATGATAACATCTATTTCTTCTTTGCTTCCATCTACAAAATGAACCCTATTTCCATCCAACTTTTCAATATCTACTTTTGGTTTTATTTTACCATGTTTAATGAAGTAAAGTAACTCTGAATTTACAACTGGATGAGAACCAAGAAATTCATGATCGGGTTTTTGCATACCATAGTTATTATGGTTCCCTACAGTTAGTTTTAAAAGCAATTTAAAAATCCCATTCCTCACAAACTTTGGAACAAACCCTACACCATCATTGAGTTGATCTACTGGTTTGCCGAGTAAAAATTTAGGAATAAAATAGTACCCTCTACGCATACTAATTAGAGTTTTAGCTGATACTCTGCAAGTTTCGACAGCAATATCACAAGCTGAATTTCCTCCTCCAATTACCAACACCTTTTTGTCCTTAAAAGGGCGATTATTCTTAAAATCATGCGAGTGAATAAATTCTCCAGAAAATTCTCCTGGATATTCTGGTAATCGTGGATTCCAATGATGTCCATTACAAACAATCAAGTTTTCAAATTGTGCAATACTACTATCACTCAATTTTAAATTCCAAATATTATCATCATCAAGTTTAGCAGACTCAACAGAAGTATTAAACTGAATATAATCTGTTACTTTAAATTGCTTTGCGTAATTATTAAAGTATTCATACAATTCGCTATGCGAAGGATAATCTGCATAGCTCTCTGGCATTGGATAATCTTCATATTGAGATAATGGTTTGGAGCTAATAATATGTGTGGTTTCAAATACACTCGAGTGACTTTTGTTTTCGTTATATACCCAATTACCACCTATTTTATCTGATTTCTCATATAAAACAAAATCAGTAATCCCTACTTGAATAAGGTTCTTTGCAGCAGTAATTCCTGAAGGTCCTGCACCAATAATACACACTTTTTTCATGGTTAGATTTTATTATCTTTGGCCAATAGCTTATCTATGAGAATTTCCTTAAGTAGGCTTACACTAGCAATAATTATACATAGTGTTGTGCTTTAGTTATTTATTTGCTCTACTATTAGTTTTCTATAATTATTTTATCAATTTCAGTTATTGTTGACTTTAATTGTTTTAGATACCAATCCATTTGCACATAATGATGATATAAGTCATCAAGAAATTCAGAGAGTTGTTCAGGTTTCATTTCGCGAGTATGCCCAGTTCTTCTTTCATAACTATACTTTTTAGTTATAAAAGCCCATCTTTCGTCCAAAATTTGTCCGTTATCTACCAATCTGTCATAAGTTGAATTATATAATTTAATTATTTTTTGAATTAATTCTTTATTGCGGAAAACAGTAATTTGATTTCCTGATACAGCTGATTCATAAGAGCCAGATATTGGGTAGAATGTGCGTTGACTTTTAAAATATATCTGAAATATGGAATCT
>Ga0114932_10005139_pt1 | contig 11783 bp, 8 predicted proteins | sample 2SBtaG_2_FD_87286 | JGI IMG/M metagenome (GOLD analysis project Ga0114932, IMG submission 87286) | Deep subsurface microbial communities from Kolumbo volcano to uncover new lineages of life (NeLLi) - 2SBTROV12_ACTIVE470 metaG | ecosystem: Environmental > Aquatic > Marine > Volcanic ... | reverse complement strand
CTAGTGGTCCGTTTCGGGAGTTTTGATGAGTTGCCGGCCGCTCGTCGGACCACTGGCTTTCATTTGCAAGGGGCCTCGCGGGGGAGGCCCCTCGGCCCGCGTTGTTCGGCAGCAGTGGGCGTCGTTTTCGTGCCTCACCCCAACCTCCGCTGCGCGGCTGTGTCTCGTCGCCGTCGACTCGTCGTTTCCCCTGCAACGAGACACTGGAACCACGCGGGCATTGGCTAGCGGCAACCTCCAGGTCGACCGATGATCCGGCGATTCGGGCGCTTTGAGAGCCGACGTTCATGTTGCGTTGGCGGCGTGCTGGCGATCGTGGCGCTGGCCGGATCCGTGGTCCCAGCCTCGGCTACAGCGGCGCAGAAAGGGCGCATGGCGGTGCGGTTCATCGTCGATCTCGAAGACAGCCTCACGCACGAAGCCATCGACGCCTATCGTCGCGCGTTCACCAAGACGAAGGCGCGGGCTGCCGTCCACTTTCATCACCTGCCGCTGCGCCGTCACCAGCGCGCACGAATCGCCGCGTTGGCCGCGCTGGCCGCCCGCAAGCAGGGCAAGGAAACGGCATTTGTTCGTCACTTGCTGACCACGCGCACCCTCGATGACAAGGCTCTCAACGCCGCGGCGATCGCCGCAAAGCTCGACCTGGCGCAGTTCGGTCGCGATCGGGTCGATCCGCTGACCGAACGTTGGCTGTCGGCAGAGAGACAGGCGCTCGTGGCGCTGGGCGTTCGCGCGACACCGAGCGCGATCATCAACGGGCGTGGGCTCGGTGGGTTGCCGCCGCGGCGCGCGCTTGAGGCGGCCGTCACCACGCTCTGGTCGGCCGCGAAGAGATGCTTGAAGACCAACAGCAGCCGCGATTGCGAGCTGCGGACGGCCGGTGACCATGCGCAGGCGTCGCTGCCAGCCTACAAGGCGCTTGTCGACGGCAAAGGCGTCGTCGGACAGAACGCGGCCAATCGTCCCGTTGGCCGGCTTGGTCTGCGCTACCGGGTGTCGCTGCGTCCCTGGGATCTGCGCTCGGGGCCGTCCGGCGCTGACGTCACAGCTGTCATGTACCTGGACCCCGCTTCTTCCCGTCAGCGGCGGGCACTTGCTGCGCTGCTGCGTATCGCTCGTGACCAGCGCGATCGCGTCGTCGTGAAGCTGCTGCCTCGCACGACGCACGCCGAAGCCGCCAGCGGATTGCAGACTTCGCTCGCGCTGACCGCGATCGCCACCAAAGGGTCGAAGGCCAGTCACCGCGAGTCCATCGCCGCGCTGGCGGGAGAAAAGCCGCTGCCGCCACAGATGCCGCGCATCGCCGCCAGCGCAGGACTCGTCGGCGGGGCGCTCGACATCGCTGTTGCCGCGCCCCAGACCACGGTCGCGCTCGACGACACGATTCGCTCCGCGGCGCGCGTTGATGGCCGGCCGGGGAGCATCTACATCAACGGCCGCAAGTGGCTCGGTCGTGCCGACGACGATGGCATCGACCAGATCTTCGAGTTGGCGCGCGGTGAGGCGTTCGCGATGCGTAAGCGCGGCGTCAAGCGCAAGAAGCTGTACGCGTCGATGATCCGCCGCGGCCGGGTCCGCAGCGAGGCCGAAGCCGACCTGGACGACCCCGAGGACCTCGGCGACCTGTCGGCCATCCCAACCGTCATCAAGGGCGGCGACGGCGCCGTCCCGGTCTACCTCTTCGTCGATTTCCGCAGCCTGGCGTCGCGCGCGGCGTTCCACATCCTCACCGCGATCGTCGAGGGCGGTGAGGTCCCGATGGCGTTATCGATGGCGTCCATGGCGTCATCTGCCGAACCGGCTGTGACCGCTTCCGGTGCCGCGTTTGTCGCCACCCACATCCGCGGCCGTGGCCTTGCTGGGGCGCGCCGACTGCTCGCCCTGCGCGATCCCAACGATTGGCGCCTGCTGCGGTCGATGTGGCGGTCGATCGGGCTCAACCGCAAGTTGCTGCAGCCGACCGTCGCGGATCCGCGCCTCGCCGCGGTGGTGAAGACCGTTCGAAGGCTCCGCACCGTGTTCGAGATGGACGTGGACCCGGTCATCTACATCGGCGGTCGCCGCTACATCGGCCCGATCGACGAAGCTCGAATCGAGCGAGCCGTGCGGTTCATGGCCAAGAGACAAGAGAAGGCGGCGCCATGAGCCTTCAACTCCGCACGGTTATCCGCGGCACTGCGTTTGCCTCGGCCACGCCAACACTGGCACACCCGTGCGAGCTCGACCTTGTGATCTCGCTCGATCGGCCCCGCGGCCTATCGCGCGAAATCGTCGCCCGCGTCGAAGGTCGCGCCGAGGTGCCCCCGATTGCGCATGACGCCCACGTCGTCGGAGAGCTGCGGCTCAACTGGCTTGTGCGCCCATCGGCGTTGCTTGACCTCGACGTAGCGGGCGGCGACGGCGTTCGTCTGTCTGCGCATCGTCTGTCTGCGCATCGTCTGTCTGCGCATCGTCTGTCTGCGCATCGTCTGTCTGCGCATCGTCTGTCTGCGCATCGTCTGTCTGCGCATCGTCTGTCTGCCCAGTGGCGGCCCGACGCGCTCCATCCGCTCGCATCGTGGACCCGCATGTGGGCGCGCATCGACAACGAGAGCGGCGCCGCCATCGCGTGGTTGCAGCTTCACTTCGACGTGCGCCGTGATCTTGCCACCCTGGTCGCCAGCCTTGATCGCGCCCACGCCGCGCAAGCTTCCTGAAACCTGCGAGCCGCCATGAACACCGCCGAACGCGTGCTGTCCCGCCGCGCTGCCACCGCACCCGCTTCGCCGATCCGCCGGCTCAAGCCGTTCGCCGACGCCGCCAAAGCCCGCGGCGTTCACGTTCATCACCTCAACATCGGACAGCCGGACCTTGCCACCTCGAGCACCATGCGCGAGGCCTACCGCAGCTTCGACGAGAGGGTGGTCGCGTACAGTCCGTCGCAGGGCACATCGAGCTTTCGAACCGCGCTCGCCGGCTACTACCAGGGCCTCCGCGCCGAGCGCGGCGGTCCAGCCATCACCGAGGACGATGTGCTCGTCACTGTCGGCGGGTCCGAAGCGTTGCTCTTCACAATCGCGGCGGTCTGCGATCCGGGCGACGCGATCATCGTGGCGGAGCCCTACTACACCAACTACGCCGGGTTCTCTCACCTGCTGTCCGTCGACGTGGTCCCGGTCACCACCTACGCGTCCGAAGACTTCCTCGTCGATCCCGACCGCCTGCGCGCCGCCGTAACCGATCGAACGCGCGCATTCGTTTTCCCCAACCCCGGCAACCCGACCGGCGCCGTCCACAGCCGCTCCCAGCTCGAAGCCCTCGCGGCGGTGTGCGTCGAAAACGACCTGGTCATGGTGTCCGACGAGGTCTACCGCGAGTTCGTCTACCGCGACGACGAGTCCATGCGACCGGCGACGTCTGTCCTCGAAATCCCCGGCCTGCTCGACCATGTGGTTGTCATCGACTCGGTGTCCAAGCGCTACTCCGCGTGCGGCGCCCGTGTCGGCTGCCTCGTGACCCGCAACAAGCCGCTGTATGCCGCCACCCTCAAGTTCGCCCAGGCGCGGCTGTCACCGCCCACTGTCGACCAATTCGCCGCCGAAGCCGCCATCCGCACCCCGCCCGCCGAGATGTCCGACGCCATCGCCGAATACCGTCGTCGTCGCGATGTGGTGGTGCAGGGACTCAACGCGATCGATGGCGTGTCATGCCCCAACCCGCGGGGCGCTTTCTACCTGGTCGCCGATCTGCCCGTAGATGACGCCAATGCGTTCTGCATATGGCTGCTCAGCGACTTCGAGCTCGATGGCGAAACGGTGATGCTCGCTCCCGCCGAAGGCTTCTATGCGACCGAGGGGGCGGGCCGAAACCAGGTGCGATTCGCCTATGTGCTCGGTGTCGACAAGCTCCAGCGCTGCCTGCAGATCCTCGAAGCGGCGCTGCAGACGTGGGCCTCGCGCTAGCGAAATCGCGATTGCTACTCGCCGGAGTCGGCCGCGACGGGCTGTTCCTTGGCCCTTTCCCGGCGATTCTTCCACCAGACCTTGAGCAAATAGATCAAGAATACGCCGACGATCAGCGCCAAAATGCCGTGTTCGGCCTGCCGCGCTTTTGTGATCACGAGCTCGATCTGCTCGCCGAAATACCAGGCCGAGATGACCAGGGCTGGGATGGAAATCAGCGCCGCGAGGCCGTTGAACACGATGAACTGCGGGTAGCGAATACCCATCGTGCCGCTGACAAAGAACACGACCGATCGCAGCCCGGGCATGAAACGCGCCGAAAACATGACCTTGGGCCCGTTTCGTTTCAGAAACCCCTCGGCCAACTCGCGCCTGCCATCTGCAAGCAGCGACCGAAACGGCCAGATCTTCTCGAGGATGTGCCCGAAGCGCCGCCCGAGCACAAACATGATGCTGTCGCCGATCATCGCGCCGAGGAAGCCGACGGTGGTCGCGACCCAGACGTTGGCGTGCGGCCGCGGTGAGCCGTCTGGCATCGACGCGAAGGTCATGTAGCCGACCAGGACGAGCGTGATGTCCTCGGGGATGGGCAAACCGAAACCGCAGAGCAGCAGCACGCCGAACGCGATCGCGTAGATCGTCGCCGCATCGAGCGACAACAGGTACGTGACGACATCGCCGAACCACTCGGGCATGAATTCCTCCGCGACTTGTCGTCGCTAGTTCGCGACCGGTTTGCCGGCCAGCCGCGCCTTGATCTTCTTGGCGGCGCCGCGCGCCCCGCGGCGAACGTGACCGGGCTGGCTGAAATTGAAGAACGACCCGACCTTCTCGAGGGTCTTGCCGTCTTCCGCCGTGCCGATCTCGCCGAACAGCTCAAACAAGGCATCGAACAAATGCGGGGCGGGGTGATCGAAGAGATCGCGCAGCATGGGCAGGATCGTCGCGGCGTCGCGCTCTTGCAGGGACGTGGCCGCCATCTGGCGCACGTTGGCGTTGGGATCGAGCAGGGCTTCCAGGAGAGCCGCCTCAGCGTCCGCGCCGCTAAATGACCGCAAGCCGCGCGCTGCGTGCCACCGGATCGCCCACTTGCCGTCTTCGATCGCGGTGAGCAGCACTTCGTAGGCTTCTTCGTCGTCGGGCCAGCTCTCCAGCGCACCCACGGCCGTCTGCCGCACCATCAGCGCGTTGTCTTCGGTGGCCTTGAGCACGGCAGCGCGCGCCTTGTCGCCACGCCATGCGCCCAATGCCGCGATCGCCAACTCCCGGTGGACGGCGTTTTCCGACGCTGCCAGATCGAGCAGACGCGGCTCCATGCCCTTTTCGGCGAGCTCAGCGCGTTTTTCAGCGTAGTCTGTCGGGAGCTCGTTGGTCACCGAGTCGGTGCCGAGTCGTCGCGCCAGATCGAGCAAACCCTTCGCGCAGAGGTCGGCGTTGTCCGAAAAGCACAGGCGATGAATCTTCCGAACGGGCATCTTCTCTCCACCGGGCGATTTCCCGGTTCCAGGCGCTTTTCCCGGCGCGGCTGATAGCGTAAACGGCTGCATCATGTCCAATTCCTCATCAAGTCAGAATTCCCTTTCCGATCGGGTTGCGCCGTCACGTCCACCACGTGCACGTCATCCCGACCGCAGCTCGGTCACCATGACCGAGCTGCTCATGCCACAACACGCCAACACGCTTGGAACTGCCTTCGGTGGCCAGATCCTCAGCTGGGTCGACATCGCAGCGAGCATTTGCGCGACCCGTCATTGCGGCACAGACACGGTCACGGTCTCGTTCGACGACGTGCACTTCAAGGTGCCCATCCAGGTCAGCGAGGTGGTCGTGATCGAAGGCCGCATGACATCTGTTGGACGCACGTCGATGGAAATCGAGGTAACTGTGTGGCGAGAAACCCGCACCGCACCGCGCCAACTCGCGCTCGTGGCCTATGCGACATTCGTGAGTGTCGATGAATCGGGCAAGCCGCTACCGGTGCCCGATCTCGTGATCGACAACGAGGCTGATCGCAAACGCCAGGCCGACGCGCTGGAGCGCCGCCGTCATCGCCTCGCCCGGGCCAAGCGGTAGCTGGATTACAAACCAGGCAGCTGTTTTGTCCGCGCCCAGTCTCGGAAGTCGCACTTGAACGAAGGCGTGCCGCCGCCCGGAAGCGGTTTCACTTCGACCTTGCGCTCCAGGTAGTCGGGACACTGCGGGCACTGCGCGCGGTTGGGTTTGCACCTCAAGACGTGTTTGGTGCCCATGATGAGCGTCTTTTTCTTGGAGCCGACGCCGATGCGTTGACCGTTGAGGAAGAGGTGTGCGCTCGGCGGTAGCGAGCCGAGGATCACGGTGACGAGCGTCCCGGTTTCGGGGGCAGGCGGGGGCTCGACGGCCGGGCCAGCACTTCGGGGTGTCGGCGGCTTCTTGCGCGCTCGCTTTGTTCGCCGGGTGCGAACCGCATTGGCGGGTGCGGCCGGGACGGGTTTGACCGCGGCGGTGTCGATCGGCTCTTTCGGTGCTGTTTCGGCGGGATTGGCAGGCGGTCCACCCTGGGCGCTCTCAGCTGGTTGCACGCCGGACGGTTTGCTGTGGGCGATGGGTTCAGCGCGGGGCGCTGGTCGCAGCTGCACCTTGGGCGGGTCGGCCTTCACGCGATCGGCTGTGGGGTCGGCAAACGCCGGGACGTTGAACGCCGTTGCGGGTTCCGGCACCAGTTTGGGCACCTCGCCCGGCTCAAGCAGCTTACCGACGCCCACGCCGACCAACACGACAATCACGGCGATGACGGCGGCCATGCCGGCGGTTCGGAAGCGACGTTTGCGGCGGCTTCGTGAGGTCAGGTCCGACAAACCCTTGCGCGGCTCTGTGGCGTTCGGATCGATCGCGAGCGCGCGGTTGTAGGCATCGATCGCCAGCGCGAGCGAGCCAACTCGAGCCTGCTCCCGCCCCTCTTCGCAGAGCACCTGGACCAGCGCTGGCTTCCACTCCAGCTGGAACTGTTCGGGCGCCTTGAGGAATCGCGACAACAGCTGCGCGTTGTCATTCATCTGGTGATCGCGCAGGTAGGCGGCCAACGCGTCTTCGACAGCCGCCATGCCCGAGAATCTGTCTTCCGGCTCGCGCGCGAGGCACGTCGCCACGATCTCCTCGAAGCGTCTGCCAATCGCCGGGTTGTGGCGGCTCGGTGGGTCGTAGCGGCACTCGAGGATCTTGCGAAAGAGCGCGTGCGGGTTGGACGCCATGAACGGCAGCTTCTGCGTCACCAGGTAGTAGAGCAGGGTGCCAAACGCGAACACGTCCACGCGGTTGTCGATCTCGGCGCCGTCGATCTGCTCGGGTGCCATGTGCGCGGGCGAGCCGAGGATCGCGCCGGTCGCCGTCATCTGCTCAAGGTCGACAGCGGTCGCGATCCCAAAGTCCATCAGCTTGATCACGCCGCTCTTGGCGATCATCAGGTTATCGGGCTTGATATCGCGGTGGATGATCCCCTGGCCGTGCGCATGACGGAGCGCGCCGGCGATGGCATGGGCGATGAGCGCCGCCGATTGCGGCAGAAACGGCCCATGCGCCAGGCAGAACTCGGTCAGCGTGCGACCGTGAACGAACTCGGTGACGAGGTAGCTCTGGTCGTCGTGGTCGCCCGAATAGTCGTAGACGTCGACGATGTTTTGGTGGTGCAGGCGGGCGATCGCCTGGGCTTCTCGGTTGAACCGACGGCGCGCGTCATCGCGGCTGGCCAGGTGCGGATGCAGGACCTTGACGGCGACGGGCCGCTTTAAAACAGCGTCGATACCGCGATACACGGTCGCCATGCCGCCGGAGCCAACTTGCTCCTCGACGCGATATCGATTGCCGAATACGAGGTCCATCAAAGCCTCGGTGCAGGCCCACTCGCCTGGATTCTATTTCACGCCATCGCCGGCATCGGGGCAATGCCCAACCCCCTACAGTCTCTCAGTCCAGCGAATGCAGGCGTGCAACGGCGTCGACTTGACGGTGTCCAAGAGGACTTTGGGCGACAGAAGGGGCCTTTTCGGGCCCAAACCGCGCATCGATTGCGTGCTTTTTTCGGGCAAGCCCGTTCCGGCTCAATGTCCGGCGATTCGTCAACCGGCGGGCGGTTGGTCGGCCGAGCTGTAGCTGTCCGATGCGTCGGTGTGCATGTGGCACTTCTTGTATTTCTTGCCGCTGCCGCACCAGCACGGGTCGTTGCGGCCGATCTTCGGGCGACTGCGGCGCAACGTGACGACTTCACCTTCGGGGGCGTCACCCATCTTCGTGCCAGCCACGGCGGGGGCGCGCGGACTGCTGCCAAAGGCGCTGCTGTCGGCGTGCTTCATCTCCATCTCTTCGCGGGCCTTGCGACGCCGTTGCTCGGCCTCTTCTTCCATCTTTTCGAGCTCTTTGCTGCTCTTGACCTCGACGTGGAAGAGCACGTCCATGACCACGCCGTTGATCTTCTGGATCAGCTCCTGGAAGCGCTCGTAGCCTTCCTTCTTGTAGATGAGCTTGGGGTCTTTCTGCGCATATGCGTTGAGGAAAACGCCCTCTTTGAGCGCGTCCATGTCGCGCAGGTGCTGCTTCCAGTTGTCGTCGATGGCACGCAGGTAAGTCTCGCGCTCGAAGTACCGCCAGTGCTCCTCGGCCGCCTCGCTGAGCTCCTCGTCGGTCAGACCCTCTTCAGCTTCACCGCTTAGCTTGATCGCCTCGAGGATGCGGTGGCGCCGCTCGTCGTATTCTTTGGCAAGCGCTGCACCGACCGCGTCTTCAATGTCCGAGAACTCGCTGTTGACCTCGGACAGGTCGATGTCGATTCCGGTCAGCCGGTACAACTCGTCCTCGAGGCCGTCGATGTCCCAGTCCTTGGGCAGCAGATCCTGGGGACAGTAGCGGTCGATGACGTCGTAGGTCGCGTCCTCGATCACCTTGCTCATCAGCGCCCGCGTCTCGTCTGCGGCCAACACGGTTCGGCGCAGCGCGTACACCGTCTTGCGCTGCATGTTCATCACGTCGTCGTAATCGAGCAGGTTCTTGCGGGAGTCGAAGTTCTGGCCCTCGACACGCCGCTGGCTGCCCTCGATCGCCTTGGACACCTGCTTGGACACGATCGGCTCGTCCTCGGGGATCTTCAGCCACTCCATGATCTTGCGGACGCGATCACCGCCGAAGACGCGCATCAGGTCGTCCTCGAGCGACAGGTAGAACTGCGCCAACCCGGGATCGCCCTGGCGTCCGGCGCGGCCCCGCAGCTGGTTATCGATGCGGCGGCTCTCGTGGCGTTCGGTGCCGATGATGGCGAGTCCGCCAGCCGCGAGCACACGCTGCTTCTCCGGCCCGCAGATGGCCTCGAATCGTGCGAGTGCGGCCTTGTAGTCTTCGTTGTCTTCGTCGAACTCGGCGTTGATGTCGCTGCTTCCAAAAACCTCTGCGCGAGCGAGCAGGTCGGCGTTGCCGCCGAGCACAATGTCGGTGCCTCGACCGGCCATGTTCGTCGCGATGGTGACCGAGCCGACCCGTCCCGCCTGGGCGACGATGTCCGCTTCTCGCGCGTGCTGCTTGGCGTTGAGCACGTGGTGATGGATGCCGCGCTTGGTCAGCAGATCGCTGACAAACTGGCTCTTTTCGACGCTGATCGTTCCGACGAGAACAGGCTGGCCGCGCTCGTTGCACTCGGCGATGTGCTCGATGGCGGCCTTGAACTTGCCGCGCTCCGTCTTGAAGACGAGGTCTTCCGCATCGGTGCGAATGACCGGCTTGTTGGTCGGGATGACGACCGTGTCGATGTTGTAGACCTTCGCGAATTCTTCGGCTTCGGTCTCCGCCGTTCCGGTCATGCCGGACAGCTTTTCGTACATGCGGAAGAAGTTCTGGAACGTGATCGTGGCGAGCGTGTGGGTCTCTTCCTGGATGCGCACACCCTCTTTGGCCTCGACCGCCTGGTGCAGCCCGTCGCTCCACCGACGACCGGGCATTTTTCGGCCGGTGTGCTCGTCGATGATGATCACCTTGTTGCCCTCGACCATGTAGTTGCGGTCGGCTCGGTACAGGTGATGGGCCTTGAGCGCGGCGTGGATGTAGTGCACCCAGGTCATATGCTCGGGCGCGTACAAGTTGCCGATTTTCAAGCGCTGTTCGACCTTGTCAATGCCCGATTCGGTGAGCGAAACATGGTGGCCTTTTTCGTCCACGATGAAGTCGAGGTCCTTCTTGAGGAAGGGCATCACCGTGTTGGCCTTGAGGTAGGGAATCGTCGATTCCTCGGCGCTGCCGGAGATGATGAGAGGCGTTCGGGCTTCGTCGATGAGGATCGAGTCAACTTCGTCGACGATCGCGTAATGAAGCAGCTTCTCGGCCTGCGGGTCGTGCGCGGAAGGCAGGTAGCGGTGGACATAGTTATCCAGCGAAAACTTCATGTTATCGCGCAGATAGTCGAACCCCAGCTCGTTATTCTGGCCGTAGCAGATGTCCGCGTTGTAGGCGTACTTGCGGTCCTGCTGGCTCGCGCCGGTGTGGATGACGCCCGAGGTCATGCCGAGAAAGCCGTAGACCTGGCCCATCCACTCGCAGTCGCGTTTGGCGAGGTAGTCGTTGACCGTGACGATGTGAACGCCCTTGTCGACGAGCGCGTTGAGGTAGCCGGGGAGGGTCGAGACGAGGGTCTTACCTTCACCGGTCCGCATTTCAACGAAGACGCCCTTGTGGAGGAAGTGGCCGCCGATCAGCTGCACGTCGTAATGACGCATGCCGAGCGCGCGCACGCTGGCCTCACGAACCGTCGCGAACGCTTCGACCGCGAGATCATCGAGCGTTGCGCCTTGAGCGAGCCGGGCCCTGAACTTGTCGGTCTGGCCCCGAAGGTCCGCGTCGCTCATCGCCTTGATCGTCGGCTCGAGGTTGTTGACCGCCGATACGAAGGGCTGCACCTTCTTGAGTTCCCGGTCGTTTTTGGTGCCGAAGATCTTCTGAAAGTATTTCTGGATCATGCCGTTTCCTGAGAATCGTCGCGCAATGTAGGGTCGGGGTCGGGACCGCGCAAGGCGCACGGTCGCCGTGACACGATCTGGAGCACCGATGCCCGTTCGCCGAAAACGCAAGGAGCCACCCCGCGACGACGAGCTCATTCGCTTGAATAAACGCCTGTCGGAGCTCGGTTATTGCTCGCGCCGCGAGGCCGACGAATTCATCAAGCGCGGCCAGGTCAAAGTCGACGGCGCCGTGGTCACCGAGCTCGGTACGAAGGTCACGCGCAACCAATATGTGGAGCTCGACCGCATCGCGGCCGCGGTCCAGGCGGGCAAAGTCACGGTGCTGCTGAACAAGCCGACCGGTTTCGTCAGCGGCCAGGCCGAACATGGGCACCGCCCGGCCATGGACATGTTGCGCGACCGAAACTTCGAGTCCCGCTACGGCGACTCTCCTTTCGTCGACAATGAATTCCCGCGCGGATGGCGCAAGGGACTCGCACCCGCCGGACGCCTCGACCATGACTCGAGCGGACTGCTCGTGTTCACCGCGGACGGGACTGTCGCCAAGACGCTGATCGGTCCCGACAACAAGGTCGAAAAAGAATACCTGGTCGGCTTTGACGGGCTCGCCACGCCCGAAGACCTCGACATGTTGCGCCACGGCCTGTTCCTCGATGGCCGCAAGCTGCAGCCGGCGCGCGTGCAAAGAGATGGCTCTCACCGCCTTCGCATCATCTTGCGCGAAGGGCGTCGCCGTCAGATTCGCCGCATGCTGAAGCTGCGCGGGCTCGAAGTGACGTTTCTGCATCGGGTGCGCATCGGAAAGGTGCACCTGGCGTCGCTCCCCAAGGGCAAATTCCGGTTTCTGCGCGACGGTGAGCTGTTT
>Ga0114932_10005137_pt1 | contig 11786 bp, 9 predicted proteins | sample 2SBtaG_2_FD_87286 | JGI IMG/M metagenome (GOLD analysis project Ga0114932, IMG submission 87286) | Deep subsurface microbial communities from Kolumbo volcano to uncover new lineages of life (NeLLi) - 2SBTROV12_ACTIVE470 metaG | ecosystem: Environmental > Aquatic > Marine > Volcanic ... | reverse complement strand
CAGGTAGCCGTTGACCGGATCGTGGGCCGAGGTCTGGTCGGTGACCATGTCGGGGCGGATGCCGCGGGCGACCATTTCCGGGAACACGTCAGCCGCGTTGCCCAACAGCCCGACGGAAACGGCGCGGCCGGCGTTCGTTGCCTGGCCGATGATCGCCAAGGCGTCGTCCAGGGTTTCGGCTTTTTCGTCCAGATAACGGGTGCGCAGGCGGAAATCGATGCTGTCGGGATTGCATTCGACGGCAATGCACGAGGCGCCCGCCATGGTCGCCGCCAAAGGCTGGGCGCCGCCCATGCCGCCAAGCCCGGCGGTCAAAATCCACTTGCCCGTAAGATCGCCGTCGAAGTGCTGTCGGCCGGCTTCGACGAAGGTCTCGTAGGTGCCTTGAACAATGCCCTGCGATCCGATGTAGATCCACGATCCGGCCGTCATCTGGCCATACATCATCAAGCCCTTCTTATCCAACTCGTTGAAGTGATCCCAGTTCGCCCAGTGGGGCACGATGTTGGAGTTGGCGATCAGCACCCGGGGCGCATCCGCATGGGTGGTGAAAATACCGACGGGGCGGCCCGACTGGACGACAAGAGTCTGGTTGTCTTCCAGTCCCTGCAGGCTGGCGACGATGGTGTCGAAGTCGTCCCAGGTGCGGGCCGCCCGGCCGATGCCGCCGTAAACCACCAGCTCATGCGGGTTTTCGGCGACGTCCGGATCCAGATTGTTCATCAGCATGCGCATTGGTGCTTCCGTCAACCAGGATTTGGCGCTGAGGTCTGTGCCGTGCGGGCTGCGGACTTCGCGGATGTTTTTGCGGGGATCGGACATGGGAGTTTCCTCAAATAGGGGACGGAAGATGGCCGTCGAGCGCCAATCGCTCGAGGCGGGAGAGAATTTCCTTCAGGTGGGCGCGGACGGCGGCGGCGCGCTCGGGCCGATAGGTCCAGGGCGGCGCCTCGTCCATGTAGACACGCTGCGCCAATTCCATCTGCACGGCATGCACACCTTTGTTTGGCTGACCATAACGGCGGGTTGTCCAGCCGCCTTTGAACCGGCCGTTCACGGCGTGGTCGAACCCGTCGGCTTTTTCGCAGACCGATTTGACGGCGCTCTCGATCCGTGTATCGCAGGTCTCGCCGCCATTGGTGCCGATATTGAAGACCGGCAACCGGCCCTCGAACAGGTATGGAATGGTCGAACGGATGGAATGACAATCATATAGTACGCAGACACCGTGTTTCGCCTGCACGCGGGCAATCTGTTCGGACAGGGCCGCGTGATAGGGCGCGTGAAAGGTTGCGGCCCGTTCGGCAATCTCATCGTCATCCGGCTCTTGGCCCGCTTCGTAAATGGTGTCGCCGTCGAAAGTCGTTGTCGGGCAGACGCCGGTGGTGTTTTGACCGGGGTAGAGGCTGGCCCCGGAGGGATCGCGGTTGGCGTCGATGACGTAGCGCGAAAACGTCGCCCGCACGACCGTCGTGTCCGCCAAAAGGCCGTCATACAACTGGTCGATCCACCAATCCGTATCGGCGATGGCCCGGCCCTTGGCATTGAAGCGCGGCGCCAGGGCTTCGGGAACATCCATGCCGACGTGCGGCATGCCGAGCACGATGGGACTTGTTCCTTCGCGGACAACGAAGGCGTTCATGCGGCCAACTCCAAGGTCGGCAACAGGCCCGATGCCAGGGTGTCGATCAGTGCGCCGGATCGGATCAATGTGCCCGCCTTCTCGATATCCGGCGCCAGATAGCGGTCGTTGCCCATGGTCGCGACATCCTCGCGCAATCGGCTTATCACGCTGTTGAGCGCCGGGCTGGTCGCCAGCGGCGCACGAAATTCGACGCCTTGCGCGGCGGTTAGAAGCTCAATACCGACGATTCGGCTCAGGTTGTCGGTCATGTCGAAAAGCCGCCGTGCCCCATGGGCGGCCATGGAGACGTGGTCTTCCTGATTGGCGCTGGTGGGGGTCGAATCGACGGAACACGGTGCCGCTTTCTGTTTATTTTCGGACATCAGTGCCGCCGATGTCACTTCCGCAATCATCAGGCCCGAATTGACGCCGGGATTAGGGGACAGAAAGGCCGGCAGGCCGAAGTTCATGGCCGGGTCGACCATCAGGGCAATGCGCCGTTGGGCGATGGCGCCGATCTCGGCGATGGCCAGGGCGATCTGGTCGGCGGCCAGGGCGACGGGTTCGGCGTGGAAGTTGCCACCGGAAACGATGGCGCCGTCGTCCATCAGGACCAGCGGGTTGTCGGTGACGGCGTTGGCCTCGATCTCAAGCGTGCGTCCGGCCTGGCGCAGGATATCGATGCAGGCGCCCAGGACCTGCGGCTGGCAGCGCACGGAGTAGGGGTCTTGGACGCGGTCGTCATCGTCGCGGTGCGATTCGCGGATTTCCGAACCGGCCATCAGACCGCGCAGCGCCTTGCCCGTATCGATTTGGCCCGGGTGCCCGCGCAGGGCGTGAATTTCGGCCCGGAACGGTGCCGACGATCCCATGATGGCGTCCGTCGACAAGGCCCCGGTAATCAACGACCCCATGGCACAGCGCCAGGTTTCGAACAGGCCGCCCAGCGCCAAGGCGGTTGACACCTGGGTGCCGTTGATCATGCCGATGCCTTCCTTCGGCCCCAGTACCACCGGCGCCAATCCGGCGGCGGCCAGCGCGTCTTTGCCGGACATGCGGCGGCCCTCATATGTCGCTTCGCCGTCGCCGATCATCACGGCGGCAAAATGTGCAAGGGGTGCGAGATCACCGGACGCACCGACCGAACCCTGGGCCGGGATCATGGGCAAAACGCCACGCACCAACATGCTTTCGATCAGTTCAATAATATCCCAACGCACCCCCGACGCGCCGCGGCCAAGAGAAATCAGTTTCAGGGCCATGATCAGGCGCACGATGCGTTGCGGCAGGGCTGGGCCGACGCCGCAGCAATGCGAGAGGATCAAGTTGCGCTGCAGGCGCGTTGTGTCTTCCGGGGCAATCCGCGTGCTGGCCAGCTTGCCAAATCCCGTGTTGACGCCATAGACAGCCTCGTCCCCCTGGGCAGCAGCATCGATGCAGGCCTGGGCGGCGTCAATGCCGGGGCGCATGGCCGGGTCCAGGTGCACAACGGGATCGTGCCAGTAAAGGTCGGCTAAATCGCCGAGTGTTACGGAACCGGGAGTTAACGTCATTGTAGCCGTCATTCGGAGCCTCCGTAGATGCGGCGATGCAGTGGGTTGAAGCCGATGGCGTAGGCCAACTCGGCCGGGTGGTCGATGTCCCAGATGGCCAGATCACACGCCTTACCGGCGGTGAGGGTGCCGACCTCGTCGGCTAGGCCCAGCGCCTGGGCAGCGTTGCGGGTGGCCCCGGCCAGGGCTTCTTCGGGGGTCATGCGGAACAGGGTGCAGGCCATGTTGAGGGCTAGCAACAGCGACGTCAGCGGTGATGAGCCCGGGTTGCAGTCGGTGGCGACGGCCATGGGTACCCCATGGCGGCGCATCAGCTCGATCGGCGGCACTTGGGTGTCGCGCAGGAAATAGAAGGCGCCGGGCAAGAGAACGGCAACCGTGCCGGCGCCAGCCATGGCGGTGATGGAGGCCGCGCTGGCATATTCCAGATGATCCGACGACAAGGCGCCGAACTCCGCCGCCAGCGCCGCGCCAGACAGGTCCGAGAGCTGCTCGGCGTGCAGCTTGACGGGCAGGCCGGCGGCCTTTGCGGCGCCAAAAACGTGCCGCGTCTGCTCAAGGGAAAAGCCGATGCCTTCGCAAAACGCGTCGACCGCGTCGGCCAGGCCGGCCTCGGCGACGGCCGGCAGCTGATCTTCACAGACGCTGCGGATATAGGCGTCCTTATCGCCATGGGCTTCCGGGGGCAGGGCGTGGGCGCCGAGGAATGTCGTCGCGACGCGCACCGGGCGTTCATCGGCCAATGCCCGCGCGGCGCGCAGCATCTTGCATTCGTGTTCCGTGGTGAGGCCGTAGCCGGATTTAATCTCCAGCGTCGTCACGCCTTCGTTGATCAGATGATCGAGGCGCGGCAGGGCTTGCCCGACCAGGGCATCCTGGCTGGCCGCCCGGGTCATCGTGACGGTGGATAGAATACCGCCGCCGGCCTTGGAAATTTCTTCGTATGAAACGCCGTTCAGGCGTTGTTCAAACTCCTCAGCCCGGTTGCCGCCGTAGACCAGGTGGGTGTGACAATCGACAAGGCCGGGGGTTATCCAGCGGCCATCGAGGTCAATGACCTCGGCGGCGCTCATTGCCGGCGCGTCCGCTTCCGCGCCAGCCCAGGCAATGCGGCCGTCCTGCGATGCGATCACGCCGCCGTCGATGGCGCCGTAGGCAGGCCCCCCGGGTTCCATGGTGGCGATGCGCGCGTTGCGCCAAATTTTGTCCGCTTGAATGGTCATGCCATCCCCCTACATGAATTGTCTATACAATTATGTTGGACAGGATGCAATCTATTTTGTATAGACAATAGAACACTCTTTTGGAGACGCCGTGTGACTTCACTGTTTTTCGACGCCGCCCTCTTGCCCGACGGCTGGTCCCGGGACGTCCGCATTGAGATCGATGGTGAGGGTTGGATCACTGGGGTGACGGCCGAGGCAGCACCGGACGGTGCCGATCACCACGGCACCATCGCCGTTTCCGGCATGCCCAATTTGCATTCGCACGCCTTCCAACGCGCCATGGCCGGTTTGACCGAAGTGCGCGGCGCCGGCGACGACAGTTTCTGGACATGGCGCCAGGCCATGTACCGGTTCGTCGACCGCCTCAATCCCAGCCACCTGCTGGCCATCGCCGGGTTGTTGTACGCCGAAATGCTGGAAGCCGGGTTCACATCAGTGGCGGAATTCCACTACCTGCATCATGATCCCGACGGAAATCCCTACGCCGACATCGGCGCCATGGCCGCTGCCGTTGCCGAGGCCGCTTCGGAAACCGGCATGGGGCTGACCCTGCTGCCCGTCTTCTATGCGAACGCCGGGTTCGGTGGTCAGCCGCCATCGGACGGACAGCGCCGCTTTATCAATTCGCCCGACGGGTACGGCAAACTGGTCGACCGGGTCGGGGAGATCGCCGCCGGGCTCAATGATGGCGCCGTCGGCATCGCGCCGCATTCCCTGCGCGCCGTCACGCCGGAATCCTTGGGCGATATTCTGCCCCTCGCCGCCGGCGGCCCCATCCACATCCATATTGCCGAGCAAACCCAAGAGGTCGATGAGTGTCTAAATTGGTCGGGCCAACGGCCCGTCGCGTGGCTGTTCGATCACGTGGCGGTGGATGACACCTGGTGTCTGGTCCACGCCACCCATATGACCGACGGAGAACGGCGCCAACTGGCCGCCGGTGGCGCCGTTGCCGGTCTTTGCCCGATCACCGAGGCCAACCTGGGCGACGGCATATTCGACGGCGCCAACTTTGTCGCCGAAGGCGGCACCTTCGGCATCGGTTCGGACAGCAACGTCTTCATCAGTGTCGCCGAAGAATTGCGCCTGTTGGAATATTCCCAGCGTCTGCGCGATCAAGGGCGCAACCGGCTGGCTGGTCATGGTTCAGTTGGCGCCGCGATCTATGCCCAGGCCCTGAGAGGCGGCGCCCGGGCCACGGGCCGGGCCGTCGGCCAACTGGCCGCCGGGCGGCGGGGCGATGTGGTGTCGCTGGACAGCACCCACCCGGCCCTGGTCTGCCGCGACGGCGATCAGTGGTTGGACGGCTGGCTGTTCGCCGGTGACAACCGGGTCGTCGCCGATGTGTGGGCCGGTGGAAATCACGTGGTCAAAGAGGGCCGCCACGTGGCCCGCCAGCATCACCGCCAAGGATTTGCCAAGGTTCTGGCCGAGGTCCTGGGCGCATGAGCGGCGGCATGACCTACGTCCTGGACGGCAATGGCCCGCTGTACCGGCAGATTAAGCGGGCGATTTCCGAACCGATCCTCGCCGGCCGCCTTGAGCCCGGCGCGCGGCTGCCGTCGGAACACGATTTCATGGCGATCTTTCAAACCTCGCGGATGACCGTCAACCGGGCCCTGCAGATGCTGGCCGACGACGGCCTGGTCCGCCGCCACCGGCGCAACGGCACCTTCGTCGCCGCCCAGGTCGCCGAACACGCGGTCATGGAACTGCGCGACATCATCGACGAAGTGGAAAGCACGGGCGCCGAATATGCCTACGAACTGCTGCAACGGGCTACCGTGCAGGCCGGTAAATCGACGGCTGAGCGCCTGTGCATCGTGCGCGGCGGCAAGACGCTTCATCTGCAATGCCGCCATTTCGCCGACGCAGCGCCGTTTGTCTTGGAGGACCGCTACATCAATCTGGCGTCCGTGCCCGGCGCCCGCAATGCTGATTTCAGCGACGTGCCACCCAGCAAATGGCTGCTTGAGAACGTGCCGTGGTCGCGGGCCGAACACACGATCCTGGCGCTCAACGCCTCTAAGGCCGTGGCGGCGAAGCTGAATATCGAACCGGGTGCGGCTTGCCTTCAGATCGAACGAACAACGTGGCACGCGGAACGTCCCGTAACGTTTGTCACCTTGACCTATCCCGGCAGCGGACATCGTCTGATCGGGAGTTTTACGCCGGGGAAATAACGGTTCTGCAAGCGCCGAGTGATAACATAGATTGAAAAGGTTGAAGAAAATGCCGTGGATTGAAACCATTGCCTACGACGACGCCGAAGGACGGCTGAAGAAGCTTTACGACCGGGTCAAGGGCCCCGACAACAACGTCGACAACATCATGATGATGCATTCCTTGCGGCCGCACTCCATGGAAGGCCACATGGCGATTTACAAATACGTGCTGCATCATGCCAACAACACGGTGCCGAAATGGTTCCTGGAAACGTTGGGAGTCTGGGTCAGTTCCCTGAACAACTGCGCCTATTGCGTTGATCATCATTTCGGCGGCCTGAAGCGCCTGTTGGATGATAATGCCAAAGCCGACGCCATCAAGGCCGCCATCGAGGCCCGCGATATGACCGCCGCGCCGCTGGATGAAAAGCAGAAGCTGGCCATGGGCTATGCGGAGAAATTGACCCTTGCGCCGTCGACGCTGACCGAGGCGGATGCCGACGCGCTTCGCGGTGCCGGGTTCGACGACGGCGAAATTCTCGAGATTAATCAGGTTGCCGCCTATTTCGGTTATGCCAACCGTACCGTGCTGGGGCTTGGCTGCTCCACGGAAGGCGATATCATCGGCCTGTCGCCCGGCAATTCCGACGACCCCAACGATTGGTCGCATACCTAGGAACAGCCCCCACCTTAGGAACAGCCCCCATGTCATCGACATTTCCGATCCGGCGCATCAAAGAGATCAGCTTTCCTCCGCCGCCCGTATTCGCCGAGCCGGACGCCCGGGTCGACCCCTCATGGCGGCGCTTGAACCTGAACGAAAGCCGCCTGGCACCATCGCCCAAGGCCTTACACGCCATGCGCGATGCCATCAATGACATCAACAACTACCCGGACCACGGCTGCGCGGCGCTGGCCGAGCTCATTTCGCAACGCATGGGAGTTGATCCGGGCCTGCTGAGCTTCGGCAACGGCAGCGGCGAATTGCTGGTGGCGGCGGCGATGATTTCCGTTCAGCCGGGCGATGAGGCGATTTTTCCGTCGCCGACGTTCCCGACCTGCCCGAAGGGCGTGCAGATTGCCGGTGGAACCATCGTTGATGTCCCGGTCACCGATGACGGAACCCTGGACATTGACGCCATGCTGGGCGCGATCACGCCGAAGACCCGGATGTTTTATCTATGCACGCCGAACAACCCCACCGGCGGCGTGGTTTCGGCCGAGGACCTGCGCCGCGTCGCCGAAGAGGTGCCGGACGATTGTCTGCTGGTGGTCGACGAAGCCTACTATGAATTCGCCGTCCATGAGGGCAGCGCGGATGTTCTGGCCCAGTTGCGTACGCGCACGGGCGCCTGGGTGGTGACCCGGACTTTTTCGAAAGCCTATGCGCTATCCGGGATGCGGGTCGGCTATGTCATTGCCAGTGACGCGGACATCAAGCATGGGCTTTGGCAGTTGCGGCCCAATTTCAATGTCAACCGGCTGGCCCAGGCGGCGGCCCGGGCGGCCATGTTGGACGAAGACCATTTGGCTTTCATTTTGGATTCAACCATCCGCGAACGCCGCCGGCTGGCCGACGCGGTGGCGGAACTGGGATGGCGGGCCTTTCCGTCGGGCGCCAACTTCCTGACCGTGTCGGCGGACAGGGCTGCAGGGGAAATTGTCGATAAGTTGCAAAAGTTCCGAATCTTGGTTCAGGAGGTCCCCTGGCCAGCGGGGCACGGATCCATACGGATCACCATCGGCAACGAACAGGAAACCGGCGCCTTGATCGACGCCCTTCGCGAGATTGCCGGGGCGGCGGCGTGAGCCCGGACCTGCAAGACCTGCGCGCGTCGCTGGGCGGCAAGGGCCTTCTCACAGCGCCAAACGATATGGCGCCCTATTGTGCCGATCTGTTGGGCGCCAAAGCGGCGCATGTATTGGCTGTCGCCCGACCGGCCAATACGGATCAGGTGTGCGAAACCCTGATCTGGTGCCGGCGCAACGGCATCGGCGTGGTGCCCCAGGGCGGGCTGACCGGGCTGGTCAACGGCGCCGTGCCGGCGGGCCAGGCCCCGGAGGTCATTCTGTCGCTTGGACGCATGAACAAGATCGGTCCGGTGGATACCCTGGACAACACCATGATCGTCGAGGCCGGCGCCGTTTTGGCGACCGTCAAACAGGCCGCCGAAGCGGCCGATCGGTATTTCCCCCTGACCCACGGCGGCGAAGGATCCAGCCAGATCGGCGGCAATCTGGCGACCAACGCCGGCGGCAACAACGCGCTGCGTTACGGCACCGCCCGCGATCAGGTGCTGGGGCTGGAGGTTGTACTGCCCGACGGCACCGTCTGGAGCGATCTCAGATGCCTCCGAAAGAACACTGCCGGCTATGATCTGAAGCAATTGTTCATCGGCGCCGAAGGGACGCTGGGGATCATCACCAAGGCGTGCCTGAAGGTGCGGCCCTTTCCGCGCGCCCGGGAGACGGCGTTCACCGCCATTCCCGGCCCCGGTGCGGCGTTGGCGTTCTACCGTGATCTTGAACAGCATGTCGGCGAAACGATTGCCGCCTTTGAATTGCTGTCACCCAATGCGGTCCGGCGCGGATTGACCATCGAAGGCGCGCGCTGCCCGTTCGACCGGACGGACAGCTGGCTGGCGTTGGTGGAATTGGAGACGGCGGCCGAACGGTTCGATCTGAAGGGCGCCTTGGAAGATGCCATCGGCCAGGGATTGGAAGACGAGCATATCGTCGACGCGGTGATCGCTCAGTCGATCCAGCACCGGAGCGAATTTTGGCGCCTCCGCGAGGCCATCGCCGAGGCCTTTGTCGATGAAATTGACAGCCTCAAATCGGACACCGCCGTGCCCGTCGGCCAGGTGCCGGCGTTCATCATCGCCGCCGGCGCGGCGGTCGAGGCGGCCGTTCCCGGCGCCGAATGCAATCCCTTCGGCCATCTCGGCGACGGCAACATTCATTTCAATGTCCGCCGGCCGGACCATATGGCACCGGCGCAGTTTCGCGAGCGTTGGGGTGTGGTGTCCGAAGCCATCGAAAAGGCGGCACTTGGCCTCGGCGGCACGATCAGTGCCGAACACGGCATCGGCCGGCTGAAGAAACGCGGTTTTGCGGCCTCGGCCAGCGCCGCCGATCAGGCCTTGCTGCGGGCCTTGAAAAAATCAATTGATCCACAGATGATGATGAACGAAGGCGCCATTCTGGATCTGGATGGGTAGCACGCCATGGGGGAACGGGCCGTGATCAACCTCGACCAATTGGACTTCGTCGGCGTCGGATTGCAACGCCCGGAATGCGTGTTGGCGCGCGCCGACGGGTCGCTGCATGTGGCCGATGTGCGGGGCGGCGTCTCGGTGATTGCCGCCGATGGCGGCGTGCGGACGGTGCTGGCCAAGGGTGACTACAAACCCAGCCCCAACGGCATTGCGGTGCTGAACGACGGCGGGTGGCTGTTGGCGCACCTGGGCCGTGATGACGGCGGGGTCTACCGGCTGGACGACGACGGCAAGCTGGCGCCTTTTTTGCTGGAAATCGGCGGCGAGGCGTTGCCGCCGACCAATTACGTTCACGTCGACGGCCACGGGCGGACCTGGGTGACGGTCAGCACGCGGCTGCATCCCCGCGACCTGGGCTATCGGCCCGACTGCAGCGACGGGTTCATTGTGCTTGTTGATGCGGCCGGCGCGCGGATTGTTGCCGATGGCCTGGGCTATACCAACGAATGCCTGGTCCATCCGGAAACGGGGCAGTTGTACGTCAACGAGACCTTCGGACGCCGCCTCAGCCGGTTCGATGTCGGCGCCGATGGATCGCTATCCAACAAAACCACGATGGCCGAGTTCGGGTTCGGTGATTTCCCCGACGGCCTGACCTTTGATGCCGAGGGCGGGATTTGGATCACCAGCATCATCTCCAACCGGGTGATCCGGGTTGGACCCGATGGCCACCAGCAGATTATCGTCGAAGACAGCGATCCCGATCATCTGGCCTGGGTTGAAGAGGCATATCTGGGGGGCACGCTGGGCCGCGAACATCTGGATCAGGCGGTCAGCCGCAAGCTCAAGAACATCTCCAGCCTGGCCTTCGGCGGGGAGGACCTACGGACCGTCTATCTGGGCTGTTTGCTGGGCGCCGAGATCGCCACTTTCCGCTCCGACTGGGCTGGGCTTCGGCCCTATCACTGGGATGTCGCCGGATTTGACGCGTCGCCGTCATGAGTGCGTCGCCCTTGAAGGTCGCGGCTGTCGGCACAGGCTATTTCAGCCGGTTTCATTATGATGCCTGGCGGCGGTTGGGGGTTGAGGTGGCCGGGGTCTGTTCGCTGTCCCAGGGCGACGCCGACACCATCGCCGAAACCTTCGACGGCTGCTGCGGTTTCGTTGATGTCGAACAAATGTTGGATGAGGTTCGCCCGCAGTTGCTCGACATCATCGTGCCGCCGGACGCTCACATGGCGATTATCGAAGCTGCCGCCAAACGCGGAATCGCGATGATCTGTCAAAAACCGTTCACGCGATCCCTTGAAGAGGCCGAGGCGGCGGTTGCCGTTGCCGCGCGGGCCGGCGTGCCATTATTGGTGCACGAAAACTTCCGCTTCCAGCCCTGGCACATGAAAATTAAGGAGATGATCACCGACAGCATGATCGGCGAGGCCTACCAGGTCAGTTTTCGGCTGCGGCCCGGCGACGGGCAGGGGCCGGATGCCTATTTAGGCCGCCAGCCTTATTTTCAGAAGATGCCACGATTCCTGGTCCATGAGACGGCGATCCATCTGATTGATGTGTTCCGTTTCTTCTTTGGCGAGATGACCAGCGTCATGGCCGATTTAACGCGGCTCAATCCGCACATCGCCGGCGAAGATACGGGGGTCATTCTGTTCCATTTCGCCAACGGCGTGCGCGGCCTGTTTGACGGCAATCGCCTGGTTGATCATGTGGCTGAAGACCGGCGCCGGACAATTGGCGACATGCTTGTCGAAGGCTCTGGCGGCGTTATTCGTTTGAACGGCGATGGTGACATTTTCTATCGGAAATTCGGTGAAAACGACGAGACGCCCGTGATCTATAGTTGGCGTGACGCCGGTTTCGCGGGCGACAGTGTATTCCATCTGCAAAAGCATATTGTCGATTATCTGGAAAACGGCGGCGATGTCGCCAATAGGGCCGCCGATTATCTGACCAATCTTCGTATTGAACAGGCGGTCTATCATTCGGAT
>Ga0114932_10005136_pt1 | contig 11791 bp, 9 predicted proteins | sample 2SBtaG_2_FD_87286 | JGI IMG/M metagenome (GOLD analysis project Ga0114932, IMG submission 87286) | Deep subsurface microbial communities from Kolumbo volcano to uncover new lineages of life (NeLLi) - 2SBTROV12_ACTIVE470 metaG | ecosystem: Environmental > Aquatic > Marine > Volcanic ... | reverse complement strand
TGACCGACGAGGACTTTCTGAACCGTCAGCGCTACCTGAACCTGTCTGCGGCACTCAGCCGCCTGTTGATGCTGGGTGCGCTGCCCATCATCAACGAGAATGACACCGTCAGCACCGCCGAGCTCGCCCTGGACAAGGGCATGGTGTTCGGGGACAACGACCGGCTGTCCGCGCTGGTCGCAGCGGGTCTCGACGCCGATCTGCTCGTCATCCTGTCCGATGTCGATGGTCTGCACACCAAGCATCCCTCGTTTGAGGGAGCCGAGCGTATTGCGGTCTTCGGTGATCACGACTTCGAGATCGGCAGCACAGGCTCGCGTGGAGGCCGTGGTGGCATGGGCGCCAAGATTTCGGCGGCGCGCATCGCCAACAACGCGGGGGTCGACGTCGTGGTGACCACCGGCTTCCGAGCCACGGCGCTGCGCGAGGCCGTCAATGGCGATGACGTCGGCACGCTCTTTCCGGGAGCGTCGATTGGCAACAAGCGTCAGCGCTGGCTTGCATACGCGACGCTTCCAGCGGGCCAAGTGGTGGTCAATGAGGGAGCCCGTGTCGCGATGGTCGAGCGCAAGGCCAGCCTGCTGCCAGCGGGCATTGTGTCCATCGAGGGCGAGTTCGCGTCCGGGTCGGTGGTCAGCGTCGTCAACGAGGCCGGCAGCGAATTCGCCCGCGGCATCTGTGCCCGGTCCAGCAGCGATGCGAGGTCCGAGCTGAGCGACGAGGGGCGCGGCAAGGCGCTCGTTCACCGCGACAACATCGTCATCCTGCGGGAGGGCCCATGACCCCCAGAGAACAAGCCCGGGCTGCCCGAGAGGCGGGCCGTGTGCTGCAGTCCCTGTCCAGCGAGGCTCGCTCTGCTGCGCTGCATCGCGTCGCCGATGCGCTGCTCGAGCGACAGCGTGAGATTTTCGCCGAGAACGCACAGGACCTGATTGCCGGCGACGCCGCTGTGACTGCGGGCACGATGAGCTTGGCCCTGGCCGCCCGACTCGAGCTGACCCCGGGCAAGCTGCAGACGCTGTCCGAGGGCGTTCACTCCATCGCCGACGCCGATGAGCCCATCGGCCGCGTATTGCGTCGGACCGAGCTGGCCGATGGCCTGGTCTTGCGGCAAGAGACGTCGTCGATGGGCGTCGTCATGGTCATCTTCGAGTCCCGTCCCGACGCGGTTCCGCAGATCTCAGCCCTGGCTCTGCGTAGTGGCAATGGACTCATTCTCAAGGGCGGCAAAGAGGCCCTTCGCAGCAATCGCGTGCTGCACCAGGTCATCACCGAAGCGCTCGCTCCGGACGTTCCCGCCGAGGTCATCGGCCTGGTCGAGACCCGCGAGGACGTGTCGGATTTGCTTGCACTCGACGACGTCATCGACCTGGTCATTCCTCGCGGAGGCAACGCCCTGGTGCGGCACATCCAGGCGAATACTCGCATTCCGGTGCTGGGTCATGCCGATGGCATCTGCCACGTCTATGTCGATGAAGCGGCGGACCTCGAGCAAGCGGTCAAGGTCGTGCTCGACTCCAAGGTCGACTACCCCGCAGCCTGCAACGCGATGGAGACCCTGCTGATTCACGGGGACTTCGACGGCAGCCACATTCTCCTCCTCGAGCTGTCCAAGGCGGGCGTGAAGGTCTTCGGCGGCCCCAATGCGGCCGATGTGTTCGGGCTTCCCCAAGCTCCTGAGCTGCGCCACGAGTACGGCGACATGTCCTGCACCGTCGAGTTGGTCAGCGGCGTCGATGCCGCCATCGACCACATTCACGCCTACGGCAGCGGGCACACCGAGTCCATCCTGACCCGCAACGAGGCGACCGCCGCCGAGTTCTTGGACCGAGTCGACAGCGCATGTGTGTTCCACAACGTCAGCACTCGCTTTGCGGACGGCTACCGCTTTGGCCTGGGGGCCGAAGTGGGCATCTCAACCAGCCGCATTCATGCCCGCGGTCCCGTCGGTGTCGAGGGGCTGTTGACCACGCGCTGGAAGCTCGTCGGGCAGGGCCATACCGCCGCCGAGTTCAGCCGCGGCGACAGAGTCTTCACGCACAAGAAGCTGTGAGCGCTCAGCGCAGCCACACCTGATGCAGGGTCTGGGTGCCCGAGTTGCCTGCGAAGTCGTCGCACTCCCAGCGGTGTCCCGTCCCTCGGACGCCCCAGTGGTGGGCGCCCCAGATCCAAAAGGGAAAGTCCCACAGGCCGCCGGTGCCGGTGAACACATTGGTGACGCCACCGGGGATGTTGGCGCTGTGTCCGGACAACGGGGTCCATCCAGAGGTCCAGTCGGCCACGCCCCAGCTCTGTGAGGCGGTCACGGCACCCGCGATGATCTGCGGATCGGACGTCTTGAAGTGGATGATTCGCGAGTGGCCCTGGGTGTCGCAATAGAAGCGGAGCTCGGACACGTCGCCAGCGGACATTCCCAGAGTGTTCAGGTCGACGTGGCTGTACCCGGTTGTGGGGCTGATGGGCAGGGTTCCGTTCACCAGCGCATCATTGGCGCCGGCAGCATGGGCGTAGGCAAAGAACAGCGTCCAACCGCCCGAGTCTGTATTCATGTCGCAGTAGCCCAGCCGTCCATCGCTGGGGTTGCCGTCGTCGTCCAGGTCCAGCCAGTACACGCCGCTTGTGGTGCTGGGCAGGTCAGCGAGCAGCGTCGCGCAGCTGGTGGCGGATCGAGGACGGGTCGTGCCGTCGTAGCAGCCGAGTGAGCAGCTGCCGTCCAGGTCATTGCGGTCTTCGCCGCCAGAGGCCTGGCGGTCTTCGCCATCGCCGTCTTGGTCGTGGTCCGAACCACCGCTGCAGTCGCTGTCTACGCCGTCGTACCAGGTCTCGGGGGCGCCCACATAGATGGCACTGTCGGAGTCGGCGCAGTCTCCCTCGCAGATGCTCTGGCCGTCGCCATCTCCGTCGGCTTCATCCGCGGGCAGTGAGCCACTGCATGCATCGTCGACGCCGTTGCACTGCTCGATGGCACCGGGAGAGCGCGACGCGTCAGAGTCGGCACAGTCTCCTTGGCAGATGCTGTAGCCGTCGGCATCGTCGTCGCCTTCGTCCGAGGGCAGGATGCCATCACAGTCGTTGTCGACCCCGTCGCAGAGCTCGATGGCACCCGGTAGGCGCGTTTCGTCGAAGTCATCGCAGTCCGTCGGAGCGGGGGCGTATCCAGCGGGCCTGACGCAGATCTGCTCCACAAGCGTATCGCCGGCAGCGCCGTCACCATCTGCGTCCCCGTACCACAGGGTCTCGGGGGAGACATCGAAGTCCCCATCGTCGCAGTCCGTCGCGTCCAGGACGTAGTCCACGGGCTGATCGCAGGACTGGACAGACGATGAGGGGTCGCCGTAGCCATCACCGTCGGAGTCGGCGTACCAAGTGGTCAGTTCGGTGGCGTCGGTGTCCACGATGCCGTTGCAGTCATTGTCGAGCCCGTCGCAGACCTCGGTTGCAGCCGGGTGGATGGCGCCATCGGTGTCGTCGCAGTCGGTCGAGTCTGTGCTCGCACCCTCGGCAGGCTCGCAGCCCTCGAACAGTCTCGAGGCGTCTCCGAATCCGTCGTTGTCGACGTCCGCGTAGTACACGACGGCGTCGCTGGGGCGATCGTCGATGAGGCCGTCGCAGTCGTCGTCGGCGAGGTTGCAGACCTCTTCGGCGCCCGGAAAAATCGTGTCGTTCGCGTCGTTGCAGTCTTCGCTGCCCAAGAATCCGTCGCCGTCCGCGTCGACGGCCCCGGGTCCGTAGTCTGCGTTGTTGCACGCGAGCACAAAGAGCCACATGCATGCCGAGAGGAGAGGTCGCACATGGTGACTATGCATGAGGAAGGAACGATTCTGAAAACCGATCGAGCGTTCGCTGCGTAGGGTTGTGTACAAGGAGTTTGAATGTCGCTCTTGTTCCTGTTCCTTCCCTTTGCCTTCGCAGAAGACTGCGCTGGAGGAAGTTGCCCGATGCCACATGCCCCCATCGAGTTGTCGTGGACGATGCCTCATGATGCGACGCCGCCTCCAATCGATTCCCGGCCGGCGGGCCATCTACGGACCGCGACCTTTGCCCTTGGTTGATTCTGGGGACCTGACTCCCGGTTCGGGAGCATGGATGGTGTGGTCCGCACACGAGTCGGCTACGCCGGAGGCAGCAAGCCAGGTCCGACCTACCGGGCAATGGGGGACCACACCGAGTCGATCGAGATCGTCTATGACCCTCAGCGCGTCAGCTATGAGCAGCTGCTGGACGTGTTCTGGTCGGCCCACCGACCGGTGAGCAAGCCGTGGTCTGTGCAGTACCGGTCGGCGGTATTTCCCGCTGACGAAGCGCAGCGTGCCGCGGCCGAGAAGAGCAAGCTGGCCCGAGAGGCGCAGCTGGGCAAGCCACTGTTCACCTCCATCGAGGACGATGCGGTGTTCTGGTCCGCCGAGACCTACCATCAAAAGTACCGATTGCAGGGCAACAGCGACATCATGGCCGAGATCGCCGCGATGTATCCAGGAGAGGACGCGTTTGTCGGATCGACCGCTGCCGCGCGCATCAACGGCTACTTGGCGGGCTACCGCGATGCGGGCACAGAGGACACCCTGAAGCAGTTGGGGCTGTCTGACGAGCAACTCACGGCGCTCAGAAGTCGCCTGGAGCGGTGAAATCGCGTTGCGGATCGACGCTGGGGCCGGTACTTTGCGCGCCTCCCTCTGGAGCATCTCATGGTCCGCAACGCCGTTCTTGTCCCGATCGCAGCCCTTAGCCTCTTTGGCGGGTTGGCTTGCTACACCCCGTGGGAGCCGCCGGACACCGCAGATCCCGACACCGCGGACACCAACGCGACCCAGGACTGCGGCGCTGACCCGAGCGATCCGCTGGCCGACGCCGACGGCGATCTGCTGAACGACGTCGACGAGATCGACCGTGGCACCGACCCGTGTGACCGAGACACCGACGGCGATGGCCTGTCCGACGGCATCGAGGTCGCCGCCGGCTCCGATCCGAACAATGACATCAGCAAGGCCGACGGCATCTACATCGAGCTACCCGAGGGCGAGACCGCACAGACTGTCCTGTCCTTTGTCATCGAGATCAGCCGAGCCGACATCGCGTTTCTCATCGACACCACTGGCTCGATGGGCAGCACCGCCAATGCCATGGCGTCCGAGTTCGCCAGCATCGTCAGCGAAGTCTCGACCTCGGTCCCCGACGCCACCTATGGCGTGGCCACCTACGATGACTTTGCGTACGCCGGCTACGGCTACCCAAGCAGCGGCGACAAGCCGTTCATTCTGCGCCAGCAGCAGACCGACGACATCAGCTTGGTCCAGAATGCACTGAATACGCAGGTGCAGCTGCACTTCGGCGGAGACGCCGAAGAGTCCAGCATCGAGGCTATTTATCAGGCGCTCACCGGCGTTGGCTACGACCAAGGCGACGGTGCCTGCGGTGGCTATGACGCCCTGACAGATGTGCTGCCCTTCAAGGCCAACCCAGCCGATGCTTTTGGCGGTGGTGCCGGCGAGTCCTACGTGCCCGGCGTTGCCGGTTCAGGCACCTCGGGCGGCATGGGTTTCCGACGCGGTGCGCTGCCCATCATTGTGTACGCAACCGACAACTCCCTGCGTGACCCGGATAACGGCTACGGCGTGCCCCCCTCCTGTGGCACTGGCGCTGCGGCCGGCTCGAGCGATGTCGTCACCGCGCTCAACGCGCTTGGTGGCCGCTTGATCGGCATCAACGTCAGCACCTTCGGTGGCGGCGCGCGCACCCAGATGGACGACTTGGCCTACGCCACAGGCTCCACGGGCGACCTCGACGGAAATGGCATCGATGAGACCTTCGTCTTCGACTGGAATGGCTCCTCTTCAGCAGCCTTCCGCACGACGGTCGGCAACGCCATCAAGGACGTCGTCGGCGCCCTGACCTTCGCCACCGTCGATCTTGACTACGACGGCACCGGCGCGGCATTCGTCTCGGTGGTCGACCCGATCGCCTACTACAACATCGACTCGACGGACTTCGGCACTCCGCTCGACTTCACCATCCACTTCGACGGCGTTGTGGCGGCGACCCAGCAAGACCAGGTGTTCACCGTCAACTTCACGCTGATGGGTGACGACGCCTTGGTGCTCGGCGGACGCACGATCACCATCATCGTGCCTGGCACCGGCTCGAACTGACATGCGGCTGCTCTTCGTCGCGGCCCTGCTGCTGACCGCCTGTTCCGATTCGTCCAGCGTCGATGTCGACGGTGACGGCTACTGCGGCGACTTCAAGAACAATGGCAACCCGGTCGAGTCCTGCTCTGGCGATGCATTCGTCGGGGACTGCGACGAGTCGGACCCCGACGTGCATCCCGGTGCGACCGAGTACTGCGATGGCATCGATACCGACTGCGATGGCCAGCTCGACGAGCCTGAAGCCATCGACGCGAGCGCCTGGTACCGCGACCTGGACCAGGACGGCTTTGGCGACCCTGCGGGATTGGCAAAGGCCTGCGACGACCTGCCTGCTGGATGGTCGACCAACAATCTCGACTGTGACGACACCGATGCGTCGGTCAATCCCGACGCCGGCGGCTGCTGAACTCCAGCGGTCCCACAGTTCATGGCAACCACCCTCGGCATCTTGATGCCCCTTCGAGTCGAAGGCGCCCTTGGGGACCCAGAGTCCCTGCCCATCGGCCGGGCGATGCTGCGCATGGCCATCGAGGGCATTCGCATCATCTTGGGCGACCAGGTCGACAACGGAGTGATGACGGGCTTCGACGTCGTCAGTGGAGACTGGCGCAAGGTGAGTCTGCCGCTCGATGTGGCCTATGACCGGTTTCCCAGCCAGTCGCGTCCGGACGACTACGCTCAGCTGCTCGCCAACCTCGGCGACATTCCGCTGGGCAATCCGCCGGAGCTGACTGAGCTGTGCCGCGACAAGCTGGCCTGTCAGCGAACCCTGGAGCGAGCAGGTGTGCCCATGCCGCCGGTCTGCGTCCGCTGGATGAACAGCATGCTGGGCAAGTGGGGAGCCGGCTTTCTCAAGCCCCGTCATGGCTCCTTTGGGCGTGGGGTGGAGTACGTCGACTCTGCCAGGGTGCAGGGACTGCCCACGCGGGCCGAGGGTGCCGTGCGCGGACAGCGGGACCAGATGCTGCTTCAGAGGGCGGTGGCGCCACCTTCGGGCTGGGCCGGAGTGAGCGTGCGTCAGCTGGTGCAGCGCGATCTGTCCGGCCGCTGGCTGCCGTTGCCTGCGGCCGTACGCCGCTCGCGCACAGATCGCGTGGTGAATGTCGCCCGCGATGCCGAAGTGGTGCCCGCCGCCGATGTGCTGACCAAGGCGGCTGTGTACCGCATGGCCGTCATCTCTGAACAGGTCACCTCGGCGATTGCCAGGGACGCCACGGCGGTCGAGCTGGGCCTGGATTTCTGCATCGACCGAGACCACATTCCGTGGTTGATCGAAGTGAACTCACGGCCCCGCGGTCGCTTGCGTGTGCTGGCTGAGCAAGACCCTAGGCGCTTTGCCGACGCCCATCTCGAGGCCTGCTGCAGGCCGTTTCGCTGGCTGGCCTCACAGGTCTGAGGGCTGGCTCCGGCGCGTCTGCACCGCGGTGACGCTCATCCAAAAGGCGACCAGGCCCAGGCCCAGGACCTCGCGGACGACTTCGTGGGCGAGCACTCCACCGGGGCCGTGCGCCATCGGCGGCCCGACATCATCCGTGGTGGCCACCAGGACGATGGCCCAGGCTATGGCCCCGAGTGCGATTGCAGCGGCGGCCTCCCATCGGACCCGCTCGGCAGCACCGAACGCACTGACCAATCCCGCTGCGGCATAGATGGCGAACCACACAATGGGGTCGGCGTCGTTGAGTTGTACGAACGCCGACAGTGCGAAGAGTAGCGTCCACAGGGCATGGGCAGCGCGCCAGTACACAGGAGTCTCCGTTGCCCTGTGGTAGCCCTTGACGGTCCACTCGCCCAGCGGGGATTCTGTTCGAGTTGACCGGAGCGTCTTGATGCGTTTGTTCCCCCTGCTCTTGTTGGCGTTGCCCGCCTCGGCGCTGCAACTTCAGCTCGATGATGCGCAGCTCTGCGGTCTGTCGAGCCACGTGGTCGTTGGTGAAATCACCAGCTCGGAGGTGCGGTGGGCCGAGGGAGACGAAGGCGGCATCGAGACCCACGTCTGGCTGGCTGTCGACGAGGTGGTTCGCGGCCCACAGACCGACACGATTCACATCGTTCTGCCCGGAGGCGAGATCGATGGACTGCGGCACTGGGTCGAGGACGTGCCGATGCTGGTCGAAAACCACAGCTACACCCTGTTCCTGTTCGATACGCCGATGGGCAACATGATTGTTGGCGGCGATCAGGGCGTCCGCTACGTCAAGCCAAGAGCTGATCGGACTGCGGTCGCCGAGTCGGTCAAGGACTCTGTCGGGAGCTGTGTTGCGCCGTAGTCTGGCCATCATGGCGGCCTTATCTGTCGCCATTCCCACGAGTGCCTATGTGGTGACTGGGGACGATTGGACGTGGATGGGGGCTCCGATCAGCGAGCCATTCCTCGTCAACGCAAACAGTTTCCCCGGTTCTGCTGGCCCCACGGCGGACGTCGACGACCGCATCCACGACGCGATGGACGCGTGGACGCTCCAAGGCGGAGCCGACTTTGCCTATGTGCACGGCGGCACCACCAATACCTACTCTTGGGCCGATTCCACCGACAACGTCAATGTGCTGCAGTACGTCCCGTCGACCACGCATCCGACAGCGGTGGCCCTCGCACAGACTTGGATCGCTCCTCCCAATGACACCGTCGATTGCGATGTCCGGTTCTACGGGGCCAACGGGGCGGGTGCGATCGACTGGGGCAGCAACGACGCAGGCGTCGGCGCGCTCGAGATGGACCTTGAACGCATCGCCGTGCACGAGCTGGGTCATTGCCTTGGCTTGAACCACTCTGCGACTCCGACCGCTGTCATGTTCGCGACGAGCCCAACGGGGACCCCTCCGGCACTGCGCCTGCTCGATCCCGACGACATCGCCGGTGTACAGGCGATCTACGGCGTGCCCGGCGCAGACATCATCTACGACTCCCACATCAACGACGATGACAGCCCCGGGCCATCGATTGGTGATGATGATGGCGTCCTCGAGCCTGGCGAGCGCATCGAGGTGACCATTGACGCTCAGAATATCGGTCCCGGCTTGGCACCGGGTGTACAGGTCACGCTGTCGTCGTCGGCCTTTGACATCTTTCCGCTGACCGCGACCCAGACCATCGGCGACATCGCGTCGGGTGCTGTCGAGACCACCAGCTCTCCGCTTCTGTACATGATTCGCTGGGTGTGCAGCACCAACCAGACCGTGACCATCGACCTGCTCTTCGAGGACACCAACGGCGACAGCTGGACCGACAGCTACAGCCAGGACATCGTCTGCGACGCGGACGGCGACGGCGATGGCTTTGCCGCCAGCGCCGACTGCGACGACACCAACGCCGCGATCAACCCCGGCGCCACCGAGATTTGGTACGACGGCATCAACCAGAACTGCGATGCGGCGTCCGACTACGATCAAGACGGCGATGGCGACGACCGGGACATCGACGGCGGCACCGACTGCGACGACACCGACCCGACGATTCTGGTCGGGGCCCTCGAGACCTGTGACGGCGTGGACGAGAACTGCAACGGCTCCACCGACGAAGGCTGGACGGCGGACGGTGTCTTCTTCTACCGCGATGCCGATGGCGATACCTTTGGCGATCCCGGCAACCGTCGGCGCCGATGCTTCGCCGAGCCCGGCTTTGTCCCAGACGACACCGACTGCGACGACACCGACATCTCGATAAGCCCAGCAGCCACCGAGATCTGCGACGGCGAGGACACCGATTGCGACGGCATCGTCGACAACGGGCCCGGGTTCACTTGGTACCGGGACGCCGATGGGGACCTTCTGGGAGACCCTGCCGACACGGTCAGCTCCTGCACCCAGCCCGCTGGCTACGTCGGCAATGACCTCGACTGCTTGGACACCGACCCGCTCGTCAGGCCTGGCGGCGTCGAGACTTGCAATGGCCTGGACGATGATTGTGACGGCACCGTCGACAACGGGTGGGTTCCCGACGGCACGTTGTTCTACTTGGACTCTGATGGGGACGGCTTCGGCGACGCCAGCGTCTGGCGCAGAAGGTGTGCGGCCGAGCCCGGCTACGTCGGCGACGCCACGGACTGTGACGACAGCGACGCCAGCGTTTCCGGTGGCGTCGACTACTACATCGACAGCGATTCCGACGGCTATGGCAACCCGGTGGGGCCGGTGAATGAATGCGCCCAGCCTGCGGGCAGGGTGGCCGACGGCACGGACTGCAACGACAGCAATGCGGCCATCAATCCGGGTGCGGTCGAGGCGTGCAATGGCACGGACGACAACTGCGACGGAGCGCCTGGAGCCAGCGAGGTCGACGCGGACTTCGATGGATTGGCGGTGTGCGATGGGGACTGCGACGACGCCGACCCCAACCGCTTCCCCGGTGCCCTCGAGGCCTGCGATGGCGTGGACAATGACTGCGACGGGCTCGTCCCGGGTTCCGAGTCCGACTCCGACGGCGACGGCGTGCTGACCTGTTTTGGCGACTGCGACGACACCGACCCGCTGACGTGGCCCGGGGCGACTGAACTGTGCGACGGCATCGACAATGACTGCGACCTGGTGACAGACGAGGGCGCGACCTCGGTGACTTGGTACGCGGATGCAGATGGCGACGGAGCCGGAGATCCCAGCGACACCACCGACAGCTGCTCGCCGGTGGCTGGATATGTCTTGAATGACGACGACTGCGACGATGCTGACCCTGCGGTCACAGACAACGTCGTCTGGTACCGCGATGCCGACGAGGACGGATTCGGCGATGCAGCGGACACGTCGGTCAGCTGCCTCGAGCCCACCGGCTACGTCGGCGATGACACCGACTGCGACGACGACAACGCGTCAGCCAACCCCGGTGCTGAAGAACAGTGCGATGGCCAGGACAGCGACTGCAACGGCATCGTCGACGATGGAGACTCGGACACCACCTGGTACGCCGACCTCGACGGCGACGGCTATGGCGACCCCGATGACGCCATCACCGAGTGCAGTGACGGGATCAAGCGCGTGCAGAATGGCGATGACTGCGACGACACCGAGGCCTTGGCGAATCCGGGTCTCATCGAAGTCCCCTATGACGGCATCGACAACGACTGCGACGGCGCGGACCTGTGTGATGACGATGGAGACGGCTTCAGCGCGCTGGCCTGTGGCGGCGAGGACTGCGACGACGGCAACGACTCGATCTACCCTGGCGCTCCCGAGTACCTCGATGACCGGGACAACGACTGTGACGGTCTGGTCGACAGCCAAAGCGGCGACGACACAGACGACCCAGGCCCCGACACAGACCAACCCGGCCAGCGCTGCACATGCAGCTCACGTTCGGGCCCGCTGGGCGCCTGGCCCATGCTGCTGGGCTTGTTGGCCTTGAGGCGCAGGAGCGTTCGGGAGTAGGCTCTGCCCATGGTGCGTCGCGACGACGAGGATGAACAGCTTGGAATGCCTTTCGGGCTGCGAGCCTTGTCACGCTGCGCTTCTCCAACGGGTGAGAGTCCCGTCCCGGTAGGCGTCGGAGCGCCGGGTAGCAGATCCCAGGCTCGGGGCGAGAGCGCCGGGACCCAAGCGGGATGTCACAAGCCTCTTCGGAGGGAGCGACCGCACGGGCCGCAACATGAAGTGAACGCTGCAGCGTCGTCAGATTCACAATGGGAGAGCCGAGCCGCTCATGTCACGGCGAAGGC
>Ga0114932_10005135_pt1 | contig 11794 bp, 7 predicted proteins | sample 2SBtaG_2_FD_87286 | JGI IMG/M metagenome (GOLD analysis project Ga0114932, IMG submission 87286) | Deep subsurface microbial communities from Kolumbo volcano to uncover new lineages of life (NeLLi) - 2SBTROV12_ACTIVE470 metaG | ecosystem: Environmental > Aquatic > Marine > Volcanic ... | reverse complement strand
TCACAGCGACCTTCACCGACCAATAAACGCGGTACACTGCCCGTCAGGGGTTGTTTCGGCGTGACGAGTTCGAGCCAGCTGACAGGCAGGGTGCTGCTTGTCGAAGACGATGAGGTGATTCGACGCACGGTGTCCGATCACCTGCTCGAGCTGGGCATGCAGGTGCGAGAGCTCGCGACCGGTGACGCGTTCCTGCGGGCGGTCTCAGAGTTCGACCCGGACATAATCCTGCTTGATCTTGGTCTTCCCGATGGCGATGGGCACGATCTTCTGTTCAAGCTGCGGCAGATCTCAAGCTGCCCGGTCTTGGTGATGTCCGGGCGAGACGACCGACACAATCGACTCAAGAGTTTTGGCTTGGGCGCCACCGACTTCCTCTCCAAGCCGTTCTACGTCGAAGAACTCGCTGCCCGCATTCGCCTGCGCATGCGTCAGGTGGCCGCCGGAAGCCAGCAAATTGGGCCGATGATCATCGACAGAGCGGCGCACCGCGTCTTGATTGCGGGGGTGCCCGCCGAGCTGACGCCACTCGAGTTCGCCATTCTGTCCCTGTTGGCCGAGCGCGCTGGGCGAGTCGTGACTCGAGATGCCCTCGCGGTCGACCTCGAGGGCTTCGATCCTCCCTCGGACCGGGCGCTGTCAGTTCACATCAGCCACATTCGCAAGAAGATCGGCACCCAGTCAGGCACTCACCTCGTCACCGTGCGCGGAGTGGGGTACCGACTCGATCCATAGCTTTTAGTAGCGCTCGTCAACAGGTCCGGTGTCCAACGGACAACACTGGAGACGACCCCTATGACTCGCCTTGGCCTTCCAATTCTTCTCACGCTGCTCGCCAGCGGCTGCATCGTGGTTGATGGTGACCCCTTTGGCGGTGAGCTGACCACCGAGACCGCTCGCCTGACCTTCGACGGAGAGCTCGACACCGTCACCTTCGACGTGGGGTCGGGCACGTTTGAGCTTCGACAGGCGGACGTCGATGTGGTCACAGTCGAGCGCACGACTCGATGGAGGAATGAACCACCGGTGCTGACCGCACAGCTCGAGGGCGGAACGCTGACACTCAGTGCCGTCTGTGAGGGCTTTGCGCTGAGCTGCGGTGCTGATCACGTGGTCCTGGTACCGCTGGCCGTGATGGTCGAGGGCGAAACGGGCTCGGGAGATATCCACGTGACCGGCGCGTCTGAGGTGGACCTTGCGACGGGCTCGGGCTCGATCCAACTGTCTAACGTCGCGGGCGACGTGTTTGCCGAGAGCGGGTCAGGCGACTTGACCATCGATGGGGCGGCGGGCGACCTGGTGCTCGAGACGGGCTCGGGCTCGATTCGCGGTCTGGACCTCAATGTGCGCACACTGTTGGCCGGCACTGGCAGTGGGGATGTGAATCTGTCCTTCACCGACGAGCCCCTGCTCGTCGACGTGGCCACAGGCTCGGGCTCGGTCGGCTTCGACGTGCCCAGCGGCGAGTACGACATTGACTTGGCAACCGGCTCGGGCTCGATCACCCTCATCGGTGTCGTCAACCACGAGCAGTGCGAGGCAACATTGCGCGCCGAGACTGGCAGCGGCGACATCCGCGTCATCGGCACACCGTAATCGGCGGCCGGCAAGCTTCCGCCTACGGTACGATTTCGGGAGCTGCTTCCATGAGGCGCTCGGCCTTCTTTTGCTGCCAAGGCCTCTCGCCTCGCAGCTCGGCGGCCAGGTAGGTGGACATCTGGCGCAGCGCATCGTCGGATTCTGGGTCTTTTGCAACCCGGTCGAAGAGCACCAGGGCCTGTTCGGGGTGCTTGCGCCGCCGCAAGAGGTCGGCGAGCAGATAGGCTGCGCCCAGGTCGGTCTTGGCCGGATCGGCAAGGCGGGCAATAGCCTTGTCTTGGTACGTGGCTTCGACGGCCGCCAACGTCGTCAGTGCCACGATGGCGTCTTGTTCGGCTTGTGTGTGGGGCTTCAGCTTGCCGATCTCGGCCACGAACTCAGCTCGGTCGCCGTCCAGACCCGCTCGGTGAGCGATTTTGGCCAGGTTGAACAGCAGAATTTTGCGCTGCGAGGCGGGCAGGTTTTGGGTCAGCACCGGCCGGGCCTGTTCAAGCATCAATCTGGCGTGGGCCGGGCCGCGCAATCCCTCCATGCCGCCGACCACGATGGCGTCGCGGACGGACCACGAAGCGCGGAGGTAGGCGTAGGCCACCGTCTTGTCGTCTCGTCCGAGCGCGTCATAGGCGCGGGCTGCCAGCTCGTAGCGTTGCCATAGGGCCAGCTTGTCGGCGTCGATGCCCTCGGTCTGCAGCCCTGCCAGAAAGGGTGCGAGTCGCGTCGTGTCTTCGGCTGGCAGTTCTTTGCCCATGTCGGCGCTGTAGAGAGACAACAGGTTGTTGGGACAGGTGGCGATGTCGTAGCTGCGCCACTGGCCGTCGCTTGCATAGCGCGCACCGTCGCTGTCCCAGCCCGCCGTGTTGCGTGAAATCAGCCGGTGAATTCGGACCGGTTCGTCGCCGATAGGGCACTGGACCATGTCCTGTTCGACCTGGGTCGCAGAGGCACTCAGGGCCAGCCAGAGCCAGATCAATCCAGTTCTCCTGCGGCCGCGACAATGGCGGCGTTGTGGACCTGAAACAGGGGTGCGTCATGGGTGTTTGCGCAGCGAGCCACGTCCTCGAACTCGGGGGCCATGTGCCAGGACCGGCCGCCGCGGCCTGCCACTTTGACCCGAATGTCGCCATATTTGGTCTTCACGGTCACCATCCATCGGTCCAACACGCGTCGCTGACGGCTGTTCCGTCGCACACCCAGGGTGCTGCTGTGGCGCAGCAGAACATCGGACAGCCGCTCTGCGTCCTCTGGCCTCGTCAACGCTTGCACGCACAGTCCGGGGCGACCCTTCTTCATGATCATGGCGGTGGCCCACGCGTCGAGGGCACCTTCGGCGAGCATTCGCTGCAACAATGGGGGAACGTGTTCGCCGGGCATGTCATCGATGTTTGCTGCGAGCTCGACGACGGTGTCCTCGACCGAGAAGGTGCGCTCGTCATGTCCGACGATGACGCGAACCAAGTTGGCGACCTCGGCGCTGTCGCGGGTGCCGGCGCCGAAACCGGTGGCGTCGATCACCATGGCTGGCGGGGGCCCATGCTCGGCCAAGCCGGCAATCAGCGCAGCCCCCGTCGGCGTGACCCACTCGCCTGGCCACCGTGCGGGCTCGACGGGCCAGCCTTTGAGTACCTCGACCGTCGCCGGAGCTGGAAGAGGAAGGGGTCCGTGTGCGGTCTGTACGGTCCCGGTGCCCATGGGCAAGGCGGTGGCGACAATGTCGTCAATGTCGAGCTGCTCGAGGGCGAGGCAGACCCCGACAATGTCGAGAATGGCGTCTGTGCTGCCGACTTCGTGCAGTTCGACGTCGTCGACGTCGACGCCGTGAATGCGCGCCTCTGCGTGGGCCAGCAACCCATAGACGGCCAAGGCGCGCGCTTGCGCACGAGCTGGAAGGGCGGCGTTCTCGATGCGGCCTCGGACGTGTGCGTAGGGGCGGTGAGCCGCGTGGTCGGCAGGTTCACGGCCCGTCAGGTGCAGGCCGCGCATGCCTCGGCGCTGGACGGGCTCAAAGGCGATCGTCCAATCCTCGTCGGGCACGACGGTCTGCAGGCCCTTGGTGATGGCCGCAACGTCGGCACCCGCGTCGATGAGCGCGGACAAGAGCATGTCGCCGGCGACCCCAACTGTCGCGTCGATCCAGAGTCGCTTCACCTTCGCCCCGCTAAGATCCGATAGGCAAGTTGTGCAGCCCCAAAGCCATTGTCGATGTTGACCACTCCAATGCCTCCGCTGCACGAGGTGAGCATGGCCAACAGTGCCGTCACTCCCTCGAGGTTCGCCCCGTATCCGACCGATGTGGGCACCGCGATGACCGGAGTGGTCACCAGGCCGGCGACGACGGTGACGAGTGCGCCTTCCATGCCAGCGACTGCGATGATGACATCGGCCTCGCGCACCTCTTGCATCCGCGACAACAACCGGTGCAAGCCCGCCACTCCGACATCAAATCGGCGGGTCGTGTGCATGCCAAACCACTCTGCGCAACGCGCAGCTTCCTCGGCGACGGCGAAGTCTGAGGTGCCACCGCTCAATACGATCACCCGGCCTTGCACGGTGGTTTTGAACGGTTCTAGGCCCTGGGGACACCGCCAGAGAAGGCGTGGAACCGGCTCATATGTGCAGCCTGACAAAATAGTGCGCACCGCCTGTGCAGCGGCGGCGTCCAACCTCGTGACGAGTGCTGGATGCCCACGTTCGTTCAAGTGTTCTACGATGGAGCCGATTTGTTGAGGAGTCTTGCCCTGTCCAAACACCACCTCTGGCATGCCCGTACGCTCGGCGCGGCCGTCGTCAATGACGGCGAAGCCAAGGTCGGTTTGATCGTGTTCGGAGCTCATGGTGGCCAGACGTATCCTGACAACTGCATAGATGCCGATCAGCCGGTGAGTGGGCATTGATCGGTATCGTGTCGAATCTGCGCATACCGCTGCTTCTGAGTCTGCTTGCTTGGCCGTTCGCGGCGGCTGCCGAAGTGTCCGATCGCGCCTACGATCGGGCAGTAGACCTGATTGATCGCCTCTACCTGTACCCCGAAAAGGTGGGGGCTCCAGTGTTGCTGCAGTCCGCGGCGGAAGGGGTCTCAGAGCGCATGGATTGGCTGATTGTTGAGCCCGATGGCGATGCAGTGCACCTGCGTCACGGAGACGGCAGTGCCATTGGCAGCGTCTCGGTGGCATCGATGGAGACACTGCCAGAGGCTCTGCGCGCCCTCGAGAGCGTGGTGCGCGACGCTGGGCAACCGATCGACGAGGATCTGGACCTGCGCCTGGCCATCATCAAGGGCATGACCCAGTCCCTGGACCGCTACTCCCGAATCTTGGCGGGTGAACGTCTAGACCGCTTCGACGTGCGTCTGAAGGGCACCTTGGTGGGCGTTGGCGCCACCCTGACGCTGCAGAATGACGAGCTGTGGGTCAAGGCACTGATTGCTGATGGGCCGGCAGCCAAAGGCGGCTTGCAGATCGGCGACATCATCGTGCGCATCGATGGCACGTCGACGGTGAACATGCCGTTGAGCGAGGCGACCAGGCGTATTCGCGGCGATTTGGACACCATCGTCACGATGGAGGTCAAACGCGGCGAGGCGACCTTGGACGTCCCGCTGACCCGGGCCAAGGTGATTGTGCCGAATGTGCGCCACGAGGTGCTCAGCGGCAACATCGGGTACATCGAGATCGACCACTTCAGTCAGAAGACAGTGGTCAATCTGGTGGCCTCTATGCGCTCCCTCAAGGAACAGGGCGCGCTGAGCAAGGGGCTGGTGATCGACCTTCGCGGCAATACCGGCGGCTCGATGAAGGAGGCTGCGCGGTCCGCTGACCAGTTTCTGCAAGACGGCATGCTGCTGCGCACGGTGGGTCCCGATGGCGGACGCGTACAGAATCTACAGGCGCGCATGGATGCTATCGACGCGGGCAATGAGCCCCGGGTAGCGGTGGCCATTCTGGTCGACGAGCGCACGGCTTCGGGCTCTGAGATCTTGGCCGGTGCGCTGTTCGAGCTGGATCGGGCAGTCCTGGTCGGAACGCGCTCCTATGGCAAGGGTACGGTCCAGAAGATCTACAACCTGGACGAAGAGAGTCGGCTGAAGCTGACCGTCGCTCAGTACCTGCTGGCGAACGACCGCAGCATTGCCGACGCAGGCCTGGTTCCGGATGTGGTGCTGCGGCCGGTCGAGCTCGATTCCTTTGGAGCCCGCTTCCGTGGCTGGACGACCGAGGAAACCGGAGTGGGATGGGAGCAAATCGTGCCCATCGTCGACGAGGGCGCTGGCTGGCGAGGCGAGGAACATGCGACCGGCGAAGATGCCGTGCTCGACGTGGCTCGACGAGCAGTCCTGCGCTCTGTGGGGCCTGAGCGTGACTCGGTGTTGTTGGCCATGAATGAGGTCATCACCGAGGTGCGTGCCAGCCAGGAAGCGGCGCTGTTCGATGCACTGAAGGCCAAGGAGATCGACTGGTCTGTTCCCGAGGCGTTCTCTGAGACCACACCCGATGCGTCAGTCAGCTTGAGCACGAGCACCGATCCATCGCGGCCCGATGCCATCACCTTGACGGCCGACATCGAGAATCACGGGACCGAGCCGCTGTACCGCGCCGTGGTTCAGCTCGACTCTGACAGCTTCTCGCTGTGGGAAGGATTGGTGGTGCCCGTGGGTCTGGTGCCCGCCGGCGAGTCCGCTCAGGGTCAGATCACCGTGCAGCTTCGGCCGGGGGTCAAAAACCGCGAAGACGACGTCACCATGGCCATTCGCAGTGCTGGCCAGCCGGCCATTGAGGCGGGCGCAGACGTACTCGGCGCGTTCAGTTCGGAGCGGCCCCGGGTGTCTGTGACTGCCAAGTTGACGGGTGAGGGAGCAGATCGCATCGCCTCCATTGCCGTGCAGAACCTGACCGCCATCAGCATCGCCGGGCTCGAGGTGGGCTTTGGCTTCCCCGGAGACGTCGATGTCGAGCTGCTCGACCACGCGCGACGGGTGCCGCTGTTGATGGGTCGAGACAACGAGACCATCGAGCTTGCCGTGCGAGTGGGCCCCGAGGCGCCCGACGTGCTGCCGCTGCATCTCAACGTGCGCGGCGAGCGCTTTGGGCGCGTCGCGAGCCTTCCCCTTGAGCTGCCGCTTTCGGGGGCAATGGTGTCCATTGAGGCGCCCGTAGTAACCATTGGAGAGCACGCGCTGTCGGCCGCCGTTGGCGAGTACCACGTGCCCATCACCGCTACGGACGAGACCCGCATCAAGCACGTGGTGGTCTATGTGAACGGCAAGAAGATCTCTTGGGAAGCCGGCACCGATGGACCGCTGTCGATCGACGCGGCGGTGACCCTAGAGGCGGGGCCAAATCGCATCGTGGCCATCGCCGAGGACGAGCAGGGTGTGCGCACCCGCAGGTCGTTTACCGTGCGCGGCGAGACCCCGGCTTCCGTGGATGCCGAGTAGTCTCATTATTGGGGGCGGCCCACCTCGCGAGAGCGTCGTCCCTTCGCTGCGTCGGCCGGCGCGAGCGAGCTCGCTTGCCTCCGCAAATTTTGGGGCGGCCCACCTCGCGAGAGCGTCATCCCTTCGCTGCGTCGGCTGGCGCGAGCAAGCTCGCTTGCCTCCGCAAATATTGGGGCGGCCCACCTCGCGAGAGCGTCATCCCTTCGCTGCGTCGGCTGGCGCGAGCAAGCTCGCTTGCCTCCTCGCTGCAGGGACGACGCCTCGGCGGGCCGCTAGGGCAGCGCCTGTGGGGACGACGCCTCGGCGGGCCGCTAGGGGGAACGCCTGTAGGGACGACGCCTCGGCGGGCCGCTAGGGGGAGCGCCTGCAGGGACGACGGCTCGTCGGGCCGCTAGGGGGAGCGCCTGCAGGGACGACCGCTCCCCAATAGCGAAAGGCCGCATGCGAGCCTTGCGAGCTCATAGCGGCCTTTCGGGGTTCTAGGGGCAGCGCCCCTAGAAGTGAGCGCAGCGAACGCCCGATATTGGAGCGCAGCGCCCCAATATTGCCAGTCTATGGCGTTCCCATGAAGACCCAGCCGACCGCGTCTTGCGTGCCGGTGAGTGCGTCCGAGGCGACTGCCATGCCCACGCGGTTGTCGTCGACGTGCAGTGTCACGTAGAGCGGATTCTGCGGGGTGGCGGAGCCTTCGTAGGGGAAGACCACGTCGGTGAGGGTGTCGGTCTTGGTGCCGTATGAGAGCACGACGTCGTTGTTGCCGTCGCCGCACCACTCCGGGTCCGAGGTATCGCAGACGGTGGTGCCGTCGGTGGTGGTGATGTCCGAGACCACGCTGGCGATGTACAGGATGCCACCGTGCTCGACGGCATCGGTGTACAGCACATTGTAGGAGCGTCCAGACTTGGTGTTGGTGCCCGTGAGGTGGCTGTAGGTGGTGCCACCGTCGCTGACTTCGACACCCAGTGAGCCCTGCGACCACGAGAACCAGTCATCGTGGGTGACGGCTGAGATGGCCTCTGGCACATTGGCGAGCGCGCCGCTCGGGGCCAGAATCTGCTCGGGATCGGGCTGCAGCTGGTAGCTCTCGTTGCCACGGGTATCGCTGAAGGTGTTGACGTAGGTGTCGCCGCCGCTGAAGTCAATCCAGCAGCTCTTTCCACCGAAGTCGGTGCCGGACTCGGTGCACGGCGTGCCCGCAGTCGTCTCGCACATTGCAGCGTCGGCCAGAGGGGTCAGCTTGTCGACCACGCCGCTGGTCGGCTGAATCTGCGACTGGGTGAAGTGCAGCATGCCTTCGCCGCAAGCAGCGGCCCAGAACATGTACTCGCCTGGCTCGGTCGGCGTTGCCGGATCCATGCGCAGGTCGATGCCCGTGTAGTCGACGTCGATGCCGACGTTCGCGTAGACGATGCCGCCTTGGCCGTAGTTGTCGCCGGTGCCCAGAATGAGCTCGCGAACCAGCAGCCAGTTCTTGCTCTGGCGGCGGTAGCTGTACGCCGCGAAGATGCGGTCTTCGTTGGCGATCATGTCGATGGTGGTCGTCATGGGGCCGCCGTTGACGTTCTGGAAGAACGCGTCCTCGGAGACTTCGGCCTCGAAGCCGGCATCGAGCGGGAACAGCAGCACAAAGCCCACGCCGACATCGTCGACATTGATGGGAGTGATGTCACCGTCGGGGTTCGTCATCTTGTCCGCGGCGACCGCGAGCACCAGGTGGTTGTCGTTGGCATCGAGAACCGGATTGCGCAGCTCTTCGTATTTGTAGCCGCCGTACGCGAACGTCGTGGTGTCGATGTTGCCGTCGCAGTCCTGGTCGTAGCTGTCGTCCAGGTACTCGAGCTGTCCTGGCTTGACGGTGTCGTCGTCGTCGTTGCAGTCGCCGTCCTCGAGGTCGAGGTGCCACGGCATGCTGCCGAAGCCGTTGTACTGGGACACGTATTCTTCGGGAATGAACCCGTCGCCGTCGAAGTCGAAGTCGTCGGCGTTGTCGCAGTTCTCGTCGATGCCGTTGTAGGGGATGTCCGCCCGTGACGGGTTGCGCGTGGCGTCGGTGTCTTCGCAGTCACCGCTGGCGTCGACGTTCGGGTAGGTCAGCTTGCAGTCGACGTTGTAGCCGTACTTCAGGTTGAAGGCGCTGCACTGGTTGGCGTATTCCTCGGGGATGTAGCCGTCGCCGTCCTGGTCGAAGTCGTTGTTGCCGGCACAGTCCTGGTCGATGCCGTCGTACCACTCGCTGTCGTTGCCCTCGACCCAAGTGCTCTCGTTCTCGACGATGCCCGGGTTGACGTTGGCCTTGGAGTCGTCACAGTCCCCGCTTGGCAGATCGGTGAACCAGCTGGCGTCGGAATAGGTCTGGTACAGGTCGTACTGATCGGGCGGCACGTAGCCGTCGCCGTCTGCGTCAAAGTCGTCGTCGTTCAGGCAGTCGCTGTCGATGCCGTCGTAGCGGCTCTCGACCACCTGCGGGTTGATCGTGTCGTCCTCGTCGTTGCAGTCGAGGCTCAGGGCGTCTTTTGGCAGGTTCTGAGGCCAGAGCTTTTCGTAGCCCTCGCTGACCCAGTCATCGAAGCTGATGCCGGGGAAGCCGTCGTCATCGAAGTCGAGCACGTCGTGTTCGGTGCCAACACCGCTGAAGCTGCAGTCGTTGTCGAGTCCGTCGTACCAAAGGCTCGGATCGGAGCGTTCGTCCGTTCCCGGCACTTCCTCGCTGCCTCGCAGGGTGCCATCGTCGTTGCAGTCTTCGACTGAACCGGCAACGTCGCAGCTGGAACCGAAGTTTGCACCGTCATTATCCTTGTCGAGACAAGCGATAGCGTTCTGGTACGTGGTTGTGTCGATCCAGTTGCAGGACACACCCAGGCCGACGAGGGCGGCGATGGTGAGGACAGAGCTGTTTCGAAGCATCCGCATGTTTGGACTCCTCCAAGGCCGGACTCTAGCACGGCAATTCGTGCTCAAGGGCCTTGTAGTGCTGTTGTTGAGAGGATCACTCATCGAGCACCGCACCCGCTAGTTCGATGTAGATGAAGTGTTCAATATTTCCAGCCTTTGCACCTGCTAGGACGCAGTCGCGCTGGTCGAGAACATGGAAGCCGGCGGTCTGGGCCTCGGCCACCACACCGGCGATAGCGTCGGCTCGTGCGGCGTCTGAACGGACCCTGCCACCCTTGGCAATCTGATCGCGACCCGCCTCGAACTGAGGCTTGACCAGCAAGACGGCTCGGCCGCCGGGACGCAGAATCCGGGCCACGGTCGGAAGAATGAGCGACAGCGAGATGAAGGACAGGTCGCCTACGACCAGATCCATTGGTTCGGGTAGTGCGTCGAGGTAGCGCGCATTGACGCCCTCCATGACCACCACCCGGTCGTCCGTTCGCAGGGACCAAGCCAGCTGGTTGGTGCCCACGTCGATTGCATAGACGCGTACTGCACCTTTGTGCAGCAGGACCTGGGTGAAGCCGCCGGTGCTGCTGCCCAGGTCGGCACAGGTCATGTCGGTCGGGTCGACGCCCATTGGCTCGATGGCGCCCAGCAGCTTGAGTGCGCCGCGGCCGACCCATTGGTGGTCCTCGCGAACCAGCGTCAGAGTCTGTTCAGGACGCACCTGCCGAGCCGCCTTGGCGGACACGATGCCATCGACCATCACGCTGCCCTCTTCGATGAGCTCGCGTGCTCTTGCACGGCTCGCCGCCAGGCCCAGCTTGACCAACAGGGCGTCGAGTCGCACAGGCTTGCTCATCGCGGCAACTCCGACGTGGTGGGGGCGCTGCGACGCAGCGAGCGCTGAATTGTCCGTGCGTGATTGCATAGGGGGGTCTGTGTACTCCAACACCACCCCAGTACGCCCGTGTCACCTCGAGCGCTCAGATCTTTCTCTCGACAATAAATTGGGCCAGGGCGGTCAGCGTGTCTGGTCGCTCGAGTTGTTGGGCCAGTCCGATTGCTTCGTCGCAGAGTTCGACAGCCCGGCGGCGGGTTTCCTCGGCGCCAAGGAGCTTGACGAAGGAAGGAGGGCCACCCTCTTCGGCATCTTCCTCTTCGTCCAGCAAGTCGTCGGCCAACTGAAAAGCCAGGCCCACTGCCGCGCCGTACGCGTCGAGTGCCGCAAGATGAATGGCATCGGCGCCGCCGCACACCGCACCCATCCAGCATGATGCCTGGATGAGGGCGCCGGTCTTGCCCCGGTGCAGGCGTGTCAGATCTTCGAGCGTCTGTACGCCATTGATGTCTGCGACCTGTCCGCCGATCATGCCGTGGTAGCCCGCGGCCGTAGCCAGGCGACCGATCAATGCGGCCTTTGAGGCGCTGGACCAGTGCTCTTGCACGGCGAGCACCCGAAATGCCTCGGTCAGCAACGCATCGCCCGCCAAGATGGCGGTGGGCTCGTCATAGGCGATGTGGACCGTCGGGCGTCCGCGCCGCTCGTCATCATCATCCATCGCTGGCAGATCGTCGTGCACCAAGCTGTAGGTGTGCACGAGCTCGAGCGCGGCGGCTGCAGGCAACACCTGGCCCAGTGCCTGAGGATCTGGTGCTACCGCCTGGTAGGCCGCGACGCACAGGGCGGGTCGAACGCGCTTGCCACCGCCAAACAGGGCATAGCGGGCCGGTGCCGCGAATCCGGACGGCCACGCATCGTTGAACAGAGGGTCCATCCATCGGTCGAGCTCATTGCTCACGACAGACAGGAATTGAGGTGCTTCAGACATGCCGCGCCCCGTAACCATGCGGGCCAAGGAGGGGCGAGCTTCGTCTCGCCCATTC
>Ga0114932_10005134_pt1 | contig 11795 bp, 10 predicted proteins | sample 2SBtaG_2_FD_87286 | JGI IMG/M metagenome (GOLD analysis project Ga0114932, IMG submission 87286) | Deep subsurface microbial communities from Kolumbo volcano to uncover new lineages of life (NeLLi) - 2SBTROV12_ACTIVE470 metaG | ecosystem: Environmental > Aquatic > Marine > Volcanic ... | reverse complement strand
TGACCTTTGTATAGAACACGATATCAAATACTGGAGGGGTGGCACTGCACAAGAGCGAGAAAGTGCTGACAGTGAACTACGAGAAGGTGTGAACGAACGCGTACCGTTTATGGGAGATGTGATGTATCTTGGTGTACGTATTTTTGGTCATCCTCGTATCCCGATGCCGTGGCGGTGGGGATACGGATCTCCGTATCCGAGTGCGTACTGATTTCTTACCTTTCCACACTACACACGCCAGGAGTCCCCTAGCGTGTTTTTGTCAAGTTTGTCCAATACTAGATGTTGGACAAAATGGCTAACACCAGGTGTTGGACAGAAAAGTTGTGAGAAAGGTGTTAACAAACCGGATGAAATTAAAGATTTGGAAAGAAAAAAAGAAAAAAGATCTTCTCGACTTCAAGACTTACTATTGTCTTTTGACAAAAATAGCGACTAAAAATAAATCCCACGAGCGCGATGCGCTCGTGGGTGTTTTTTTTGAAATTAAATCATCGTCGTTTCCATGCGCGTTCTTGTCGTACGAGAAGTTGCGCTTTCTGTGATGGGTGTAACATTATTTCTCCAACGGTGCGTTCCGTACGTATAAGCTGTGAACCTTTTATCAAAACGACATCCCCTTCTTCAAGGATACTTTCAAGCTCCTTACCTGCACGTCGTGAGTCTTCGTATTGCAATATCTTTTTTTCACTCATACCACCTGCGAGCGCGCCTTCTGCGATATAGCGTGCGCGTATTCCTACAGTAATTAAAATATCGCACACGCCTACTGCTTGTTTTCCGATCTTTTTATGCTCTTCTACTGTATACTCTCCAAGCTCTGTCATATCTCCAAGTACAGCAATCTTTTTTCCTTCTACTTCAAGCTCATTTAATGTATGGAGTGCTTCGGTTGCAGCAACAGGAGATGAATTGTAACTATCATCAATAATATATGAGCCTTTAATACCATCAAGAAGTCGCATCCTCCCTGGCGATGACTCAAGTTTTTTTAAGCTCTCTCCTATTTTTACAATATTAATATCTTGTGAAATGCCGAGTGCGAGCGCGGCGAGTGCAGGATAGACATGTTGTCTTCCAAGCACGCCTCGCATCTGAATTGGTATACTTTTTCCATCAACACCTACACGGAAACGTACTCCAATTGGCTTTTTATTCCGATACATATTTGTCACTTCTCCTGAAACTCTCACGTCTGCACCTTCCAAAAAACCAAAGGTGATAACTTTTCCAAGTACGTCTTTCTTAAACTCCATCACTTTCGTGTCGTCATGATTAAACACTGCGATACCATCTGACTTTAATGCATCAACGATATATTTTTTCTCGGCAACTACTTCTTCTGGCGACCTAAAAAACTCAACGTGAACCGGCACGTTCGGTAGACGAGTTACCACAACAATATCGGGTTTGAGCCATTTGGAAATGGTCTTAATGTCTCCCGGTCTATCAGCACCCACTTCTATCACGAGCCATTTCGGATAGTGGTTTTTTAATATAATAAGCGCGAATCCTTCTAATAGATTTGTAATCCAAATAAATGGATTAGACCAACCATTTGGACAGCCTAAAATAGTGAGTGGGATACCGACTTCGCTATTAAAACTTTTTTCACTCTTTCGTACAAAAAATTTAGTACATAATACTGCGTAGAGTGCGTCTTTGGTTGTTGTCTTCCCCACACTTCCTGTAACCGCGACTATTTTTGGCTTGTACTTCCATAAAATAATACGCGCTTCAAGAATAAGTAAAAAAACGACAATTGTTTTGAAAAAGGATTTCATTTTAAATTTTATTATAAACAAAACTGTTAACGGTCAGGTGGTATTTCATAATAATTTATCAGAAATGTTGCAATATCCATAAATGGCTTGGTGAGTGTTCGTGATGCATACCGTACCTCTTTTGGCTCAAGAGTAAACAAAAAGACAAGAAATTTTGCATCGTATGCTGGAAAGTATCCAAAAAATGAATGAAAGAACCTATCATCATAATACCCACGCGCGCCGCTTTGTGCAATTTGAGCAGTTCCTGTCTTTGTTGCAATGCTGTATCTCGGCTTCATTACTGTACCACCTAAAAGTGCATTATCCACGACATGTACGAGCATACGCGTTATTTCGTCTGCAGTTTCTTTTTTAAGAACACGCTCTTTCTCATCTTTGTCCCATTCTATATTTTTTGTAACTCCAGACGTATATTGAATTTTACTCACAAGATGCGGGGTCACAAGCTCACCACCGTTGGCAAGTGATGAAAGTGCACGCACCATACTCATTGGCGTTACGGCTATCCCTTGTCCGAATGATGCTGTGGCGTATTCGATATCACGTGGACTGTATATGTTTTCTACCAAGCCTGCGCTTTCGTTCGGAAGGTCAATACCTGTCTCTTCTCCAAGACCATACGCGAGCACGTAGTCACGAAATATATCATTACCCATTTCACCAACAGCATATACCACACCCGTGTTAAGTGATTCGTTCAAAACACCTTGCATTGTTGTTTTGCCACGTCCTCTTTTGTCAAAATTTGAAATTGTTGACCCATTTAAGGTTACACTTCCATTGTCGTAATACGTCGTATCAGCAGTAACTGCATTTACATCTAATGCTGCTGCCATGGTCAACGGTTTCATAATAGAGCCCATTTCAAAAACGTTCTCTACTAACGGATTGGAAAAAATGGCTGAACTTCCTTCATCTTTGAACGTGTTCACATTAAAGTTCGGATATACACCGAGTGCATATATTTCTCCTGTTGATGGGTCAATGATGACTCCAGCAGTTTGTCGTGAACTCCACTCCTCTTGTGTTTGTTGTAAAATATTTTCAAGAAAAATTTGTACTGATGGTTCAATGGTTGTTATGATGTTCCCTGAACGTTTAGACGGAGTAACGAAAAGTGTTTTATTGAGGTTGGCGAAAATTTCTGCAAAAAAGTTTACATAGACGCTATTTTCACCTCGTCCAAGCACGTCTTCATAATATCGCTCAAGACCATACCTACCACCGAGCTCATCTCCACGATATCCTATGAAGCCAAGTGAGTGTGAGGCCATACGATCACCTGGATAGTATCGCCACTTGGATTTATAAATATTGAGGCCATCAATATCAAGTGCATCAATGTTCATTGCTGTTTTTTCGTCAACACGTTTTGCTATTTCTTCGTAAGGGTCGTCTTTACCTGCGCGTAGGAAAAATGTCTCGGCATCTATAGATGGAAGAACGGGGATTATTTTTTCATATACGTCTTCTGGATTTTCTAATATCCGCGGATTGATAGCTACTGTAAATCCTGACTTTATTGTTGCGCCAGAGATGCGTCGTCCATCTTTGTCTTCAAGATAAATAAATCCTCTATCGTAAAAGTTTTCATTTGGTTTTACATACTGTCGATCTGCCTTATGACTGTATGCTTCTCCGTGAATAATCTGAATGAAATATAGATTACCAACAAGTATCAATGCGAGCAGAAATATGAAAGAAAATAAAATATGTATACGTTTAATAAACTGACTTCTCATTATTTTAATTATATCCCAAAAGTCTCAATAATTTATACACGCTATAAGAGTATGCGCAAGAACTCCCCCTACACATACTCTACCCTCTAAATTATGAAACACCGAGTGTTTGATAATTTGCGTTTGGTAATTTAGAGAGTGTAATAAAAAATACTCCAGTATACTGGAGTATCTTAATTACTGGACATCCGATGTCCAGTAATTAGATGTTTTGTGGTTAGATGTTTTGTGGTTAGATGTTTTGTGGTTAAAAAAGAAAACAAATAATCTATCTCGTCTAGACGAGATAGATTATTTGTGTCATAAAAAATACCCTATTAATCTTGCGAGACAAGCTCCACCACAGAGATATGGACTATTGATTGAGAGTGAGTTCGTTTCGTGTAACTGATGTGCGTGTCACAAAAACCTTATTTTGTATATCAGAAAAACCAAGCTCATGAGCAAGAGATGGTGTAATAGCATTTGTAAGCAAAAGATATTCTGATTCAATTTCACTCATACGAGAGTATGAACGACTAATTTCTTGCTCTATCTCCTTGCGTACGACCACATTTACAATTGATGAACTCACTAAAAAACCATACATTCCTGCCAAAAACAAGATGGTGCCCACAAGAAAAACAACAACGTGTTTTTCAGATATGCGAATGTATTTGGTAATATTTTTCATGATAATCTTTATTTTTTAGTGTATTTTTCAAAAATCCTTAGTTTAGCACTACGCGAACGAGGATTTTTTTTGATTTCTTCTTTACTTGGTGTTATTGGTTTTTTGGTAATAATTATTCCTGTTCCCTCTTTCTTTTGTTGTATAAAAAAATGTTTAATGATTCGGTCTTCTATGCTGTGAAAAGAAAGTACTGCGATTCTTCCATTCTCATTAAGTGCGTCTGTTGCTTTTGTAAGTCCTTCTCTCAATGACTCTACTTCGTCGTTGACTGTTATGCGGAGAGCTTGAAATGTTTTTGTTGCAAAATGTGTTTTTTTCTTTGTGTACCATGTTGGTACCGCACTCTCTATAACACGCAAAAGGTCGGTTGTTGTTTTGATAGGTGTTTCGCTTCGTGTTTTTACAATCTGACGCGCTATCTTTCGTGAAAATCTTTCTTCACCATAACCGTATAAAATATCTGCAATATGTTCCTCGTCCCACGTCATTACAATTTCTTCTGCAGTAATATCGTTTTCTGTAATATTCTCACGGCGTTTGAATGTCATCAAAAGTGGTTCATCTTTAAGAAAACTGAATCCTCTTCCTGATTCTTCAAGCTGATTGCTACTCAAACCTAAATCAAAGAATGCTCCATCAACCGTTTCTATTCCAAGCTTTTCAAGAACGCGGTTAATGTTTCTGTAGTTGGACTGTTCAAGATATACCTTACATAAAACATTAGCTAATCTGTCTCGTGTGTTATCAAGTGCATTTTGGTCAAGGTCAATTCCAATATATATTCCTTTTGGTCCGAGTAATTTGGTTATTGTCTCGGCGTGTCCTCCGCCGTTTACTGTTCCGTCAACAACTATTGCATTCTCACGGACACAAAGCGCCTCAACCATCTCTTTTTCAAGTACGGGAATGTGTTTCATATTTTAAAGTTTTAAAGAACTCCTATGTCTCCGAGTTTTTCTGCAAGTTGATCAGCTTGTCCTTCAATACGTTTCTTGTATTCATTCCATCGTCGTTCATTCCAAATCTCAACACGACTATGTATTCCTGCGAGCACTACTTTGTTTTTTAATCCTGCAAAATCTTTAAGGAAGTCTGGTATTAAAATTCGTCCAACCGAATCAACGTCGGTCTCTGTCGCGCCTGCAAGCATAAAACGGTTAAAACCCCTTGTGTCTGCCTGTCCAAATGAAAGTTCGCCAAGTTTTTCAGATATTTTCTCCCATTCTTTTCGTGGATAGAGAAACAAGCAGTTGTCGAGGCCTTTGGTCACGACGACCGTCTTTCCGAATTTTTTCCGGAATTTGGATGGCAAAGAAAGGCGCTTTTTGGCATCCATTGTGTGTACATATTCTCCTATTAACATATTTTTTCTTCATTTGTTATTGTACCACTTTATCCCACTATTCTTAAATTATATAACACTTTACCCCACTTCACTAAAACACTTATCCACACTGTAAATGTCCTAGGAGTCTCCTAGGACATTTGCAAATTACTGGACATCCGATGTCCAGTAAATATGGAAAGGATTTACAAAACAAGATCTAGATGATATATTGTGTTTAGAAAAAATCGTCAAATAAGGAGAAGAGAAGGTGTCCAATATTTTTATTTTTGTAGCGACAGTTACTGCGTATTCATGGTTTTTGTGGATATGTGTGGATGAGAAGACAAATACGATAAAAAACATTCTCAAACGTATACTTATCCTTTCGGTGCTTTGTATGCCACTAAACATTGATGGAAATATTTACACCGTCTTTGGAAATGCGAAAAGTGAAAAGAGTATATATTCGGTTTGGTCACTCTATCAAGAAGCAAAAAAAGACGCTGTATCACTTATTGGTCTCACGCCCTATCAAAAGGCAGGGGCTTCGGCGAGTGTAGTTGTAGGTCTTGCTGGATATCAAAATGCTGGAGATGATGTTCTGACCATGATTGGAATCTCTGGGTATCAAAATGCTGGTCATGATGCGCTGAACATATTTGGAATCTCTGGGTATCAACATGCTGGTCGTTATGCGCTGACTATAGTTGGAATCTCTGGGTATCAAAATGCTGGTCGTGGTGCGACGACCATGGTTGGAATCTCTGGGTATCAAAATGCTGGTCGTAGTGCGACGACCATGATTGGAATCTCTGGGTATCAAAATGCTGGTCGTAGTGCGGCGACCATGGTTGGAATCTCTGGGTATCAAAATGCCGGGAATTGGGTTAGCATTATGGGTATTGCTCTGTATCAGAAGGTGCATGGCGCTGAAAGAAGCTTTGGAGTTGGTGTACTCACTGCAGTGTCTGACGAAACAGTGGATACACTTACGTCTCCGTCTCCGTATTAGATTGATCTTTATGAAATATACCCCCGTCGCGCGAAGCGCGACGGGGGTTTTTTTGTTTATTATTGAGATACATCGTCAAGTCGTCTTTCTAGAAATGCTTTATCTAGCACACTCAAGAACCATCCTGCTTTGGGACCACTTTCTTTGTCAAGAAATGTAATATAAAGCGCGGTGAAAAAATCTTTCGGCTCTATCTCTGCTTCTGCACGTATTTCGTGAAGCTTGCTGTGTAACTCTTGTCCGTCTAATGTCTTTTGTGGCTGTGTGTATTCAAGAACATCGCGGAGGGCGCTTTTTTGTGTGTCGCTAAATGTGAGCGCACGCTCGGGTACAGTATCTGTTTGTAATTCGTATTTGAAGTTTTCTGGAGCATATGTATCAAGCCAACGCTGTGCGTAGTCAAGTCGTAAACGAAGCTCTGTGGTATCTTCGTCAGTCAATACGTCACCTTTCATTTTTATAACTTCTTCATACGCATCCATATGAGGCATCTGTGCAATAAAAGATATTAAAGAAAAGCGCGGTAAAAATCGCTCTACGAGTGAGGCTCGCTCATGAGGAAGATGCGTGAGTGAAAAGAGTCGCGCATCGTCATCATCCACATTTTCAAAATATTTTTGAGCAATCGTATCATATCGGTCAAAGAGTGTTGGTATGGTATCACCATCTGGAATAAAATCTATCGTTTGTTTTGGATTTTTTCCTAAAAGAGCGAGACGAAAGATTGTTGGTGGAAGTAGTTGTCCTATCTCGTACGCAGAACTTCCTGAACCTTTTGACGACGACATCTTTTTACCTCCCACCAAGAAAAACTCGTATGGAATATCAAATGGTGGTTGATAATCAAACACTTCTCGTGCAATATGGTTGGCAACATCTCGCGCACCACCTTTGGTAGAGTGATCTTTTCCTCCACCTTCAATATCAACCTTTACGACCTTAAACTTTGCCGCCCATTCTACTTTCCATGGGAGTTTGGCATTGCCGTTGTATGGTGAAATACTTCCGCTCTGTCCGCATCCTTTAGCCCATGACACCATATCTTTTTCACATATATATGAGACCTTTTCTCCGTCAAACGATGTAGCTTTTGTTGTGCCTATTTTTCCGCATTCCTCGCAAACAACACTAATTGGCAACCAATCATCTGGCTTGTCTGAACCAGACACTTTTTTATATATCTTGCGTATGGTGTCAGCATTTTCAAGTGCTTGCTGTATCACTTCATTCATCTTTCCTGAAATGTATAAATCGCTTGAATAATAAAACTCAGGAGTGAACCCTGTTTCTTCTATTACTTTCTTGTATTCATCTGCATAATATTCGGCAAAGTTTTTGGCCTTACCGTCTGGAGACGGTACAGTACAAAGTGGTTGTCCCATATATTTTCCAAACTCTTTTTCGTCTAAATATGAAGGCATACCATCCATTGGATCAAAGTCATTTATTTCATATAAAAAAGTATTTGCTATTTCTTCTTCATATAATATTTCAGAGACTACACCGTGCACTGCTACACCTCGCATTGAGCCAACATGCACCCTTCCTGACGATGTCTTTTCGTCACGAATAACAAGCGGTTCTTTCGCTTGTATTTTGTCTTTGTGCTCAATTTTTATTTTTTCAACAATTTTATCTGCCCAAAACATTTTTTTAGATTTCCCTACCACAGTAGGGTAAGTTAGCTTTTAGATTATGCTTTTAAGTTATAATAGCATAATTATAAAACAACAAAAAATGTGCAAGGTTGGACCTTGCACATTCGTACATTTTCTCGCACATTTTACTGGTACGCTAGGAGTCCCCTAGCGTATAAAAAATGTGCAAGGTTGGACCTTGCACATTTGTACATTTTCTCGCACATTTTACTGGTACGCTAGGAGTCCCCTAGCGTATATTGACAAATTGGTGGAATTATGTATAACGTATATAGACTATTCAAATTAAAAATCGCAAAAAGAAAAAGGAGGATATGATATGTCCAGCGATACAACGTGCGTCATCCTAAAAACGACGGCTGGCGGAAAAGATGAGTTTCGCGTGCGGATTGTTCAAAATGCCGAGGAGGTGGATGCGGGAGACGTCACTAATCTGGAAAGTGTGGAACGATTTTTTGGGTTTGTGGGGTTTTACTTCTGTAAAATTACCGACGAACACTATATCTCGAACTACATCGCGAGCAACTTCATTGATACGCCTGTCACAAAAACACGTGTTGCACAGGCGGTCGGAGCGTTACTTCGCCGTAAAGGAAGTCTGCCGGTCTTCAATTCAAAACAAGACGCATCAGTGGAAGCGGAACGTCTTGAAAAAGAATTTTTGGAAGACCTTGGTCTGTCGGTTGAATACGGCACGATCATGGTGGATTACTCCAAATCTGCCGCGATGGAAAACGCTTAAGTCGTCTCGGACCAAAACGACACTCGACCAGTCCCGCAAGGGACTGGTCGAATTTTTTGTTATTAACCACCACTTAGTCGTCGGACAACTAAGTGGTGGTTTTGTTTTCTACTTAACGCTAATGACTTTATATTCCATCTTTCCGTTGGGGGTTTCAAAAGAAACCGCATCTCCTTTCTTTTTGCCCATTATTGCTTCGCCAAGTGGTGATGTGTATGAAATTTTGCGATCGTGTATGTCTGCTTCTTCGGAACCGACAATTTGGTATTCTCGTTTTTCTTTTTCGCCACTTTTTTGTATTTCTACTGTTGAGCCGAGATTAACGACATCTGTGTGTTTCGGAGCAACGATTTTTGCTGACCGCAACATTGACTCTACTTGTCCAATACGGTCTTCGGTTGCTGCTTGGAGCTCACGAGCTTCTTGATATTCTGCGTTTTCAGAGAGGTCGCCGAGTGAACGCGCGTACTCAAGACTCTCTGCTATCTCTTTGCGACGAGTTGTTTTTAAAAAATCTAGTTCATCTTTTAATGCATCAAACTTTTCTTGTGTTAAGTATTCTTTTTGATCTGACATAATATAGTTTGTTCCACCGTGGTGGAGTGTATTACTGTTTAATATAAAATATGACTCCTATTGTACTAGAGGAGTGCTAGAGAAGTCAACTCACCCTACTGTGGTGAGGTAGAAAATGTTGAATCGTTTACTCTATCTACTACTTTCTAAATATTCTGGAGTGTGAACGCTCATCCATTCAAGTAGTTGTCGCATTACGTAGAGTCCTCCGATGGTGTTGTTTTGTGGTCCTCGTTCCATGATTACAACAAATGCAAACCGTGGTTTCTCGTATGGAAAAAATCCAACAACCCATGAATTGACGAACTGCTTTTTTGAGCCGAGCTCTGCTGTCCCTGTCTTTGCGGCAACTTTCACTTGTGGAATATATAAACCCTTTCCAGTGCCGTCGGTAACTGCTTGTCGCATTCCTTCGTGCACAATATTAAAGTACTCTTTTTGTATTGCGATTTTGTCAAAGGAGACCGTGTCATCATTGACAAGTGTCGGCACCAAGAGTTTGCCGTAATTAGCAATAGCTGCTACAGCTCGCACTGCTTGAACTGGAGTAACTTGAAATCCGTACTGACCAATTGCGGTATGATACGTGTCCCCGAGTCGCCACACACCATCTTCAAATGTTTCTTTTTTCCATGTTGGGCTTGGTATTGTTCCCTCTGCCTCCGGTCTAAGCTGTATACCTGTCTGCTCACCAAAACCAAACAGTCGTACGTATTTTTCAATATTTGCAATTCCTAAACCCTTTTGTTCTCTCCCTGTCTCTGATGTAAATCCACCGCCAATTTCATAAAAATATACATTGGACGACACCGCGAGCGCATCTCTCATATCTACTGCACCATGTGCCTTCCAGTCGGTAAAGACTGAATTAACTCCTTCAAAATATGGGTGAGGAACAACGATTGACCCTGTACTGATAATCTTCTTCTCTGGAGTAATAACTTTTTCTTCTAATGCACCGAGTGCAATAAAGGGTTTAATAATAGAACCAGGTGTGTAAAGTCCTGCGACAGCTCTATTTAAAAATGGTTTCCGGGAGTCTTTTTGGTATCTCTGTAATGCACTCTTCTCTGCATCAACAACCGCTTGCGAGCTGTATTCAGGGAAACTCACGAGTGATAAAAGCTCACCGTTCTCCACATCCATAAGTACTCCTGCACCACCTACAAAACCGACATCGTGTGCAAGGTTTTCTATAAAACCATACAAAGCGTTTTGTACTTCTACATCAACCGAGAGTGTTACGTTCTTTCCGTTTCGTGATGGCTGTATGACACTTTTTGATTTTTGTTCTCCGCGCGCATCGGTCTCTACTATCGTCAAACCGTTCTCACCATCAAGTAACTCGCCAAGCGTTTTCTCTACCCCCGCCCTTCCAACTGATTCTTTTTTATAAAAATTACCCGAACTGTCTTTGAGTGGATATTGGATATATCCGAGTACGTGGGAAACACCTGAACGGTTATCATATGCACGCTCTGAAAATTCGTCCGATGCTCCTGCAATGTTCCACACAAGCTCAACACCATTACGGTCAAAGACTACACCGCGTTCGGCAAAAATAACCGAATGGTCCAAACGATTGTTCTCCGAGAGTGTGCGATACTCGTCAGCTTTTGTCACCTGTAAATACCAAAGTCTCCCGACAAAAACTAAACCGACACATAAGAATACAAAAGCGACAATATATATTGTGTATTTTGATATTGGTTTTTCAAGACGTCCTTCAAACTGACTGGTATCAAAATCTGGTAAGTTACTTGAATCAAGGAAAATCTCGTCAGGATAGATTTCCTTGTCTGTGCGAGACTTGAGATATTCGCGTATTTTTTTGAAACGATATTTAGGGAACATTATAGAAAGTTATTATACATACATTATAGTATAAACACGGCTAAGTAGAAGGTGGGGTGGAGAGTAGAAAACTGGTTACTTGGGAGTCATGCTCTCAAGTAGTATGTCATTAAAATATGAGAAAGGAATTATGAACTTTAAGTACTTGATTAACTCAACCGGTTGAGTTAATCAAAAAACCTTACGATATATCGTAAGGTTTTTGGTAAATACGTGTAGGACATCTGATGTCCTGCATCTCACACAATCGTAGTCGTCCGACAACTACGATTTGTTGACATTTTAAGATATATAAGGTAACGTGTGGTCAGATTGAAAACATAATACAATAAAGGAGAAGAGAATGGTTTGTTCTGTAGGAAGACGTGTACAAGAGATCGCACGAGAAGTGGGATTTTCTAAAGATTTTGTTGAAGAGATTTCT
>Ga0114932_10005132_pt1 | contig 11798 bp, 10 predicted proteins | sample 2SBtaG_2_FD_87286 | JGI IMG/M metagenome (GOLD analysis project Ga0114932, IMG submission 87286) | Deep subsurface microbial communities from Kolumbo volcano to uncover new lineages of life (NeLLi) - 2SBTROV12_ACTIVE470 metaG | ecosystem: Environmental > Aquatic > Marine > Volcanic ... | reverse complement strand
GTGCCGTAAATATCTGCATCACCACAAACATTTAAGTTCTTAGAAATACCTACACCACCAGTAACTATCAAAGCACCTGTAGTGCAGTTCGTAGATTCTGTTGAGGATTCAATCTTTTGATCACCGCAAATATTTAAATTCTTAGAAATACCTACACCACCAGCAACCGTTAAAGCACCTGTAGTACAACTTGTAGATTCGGTTGAATCTTGTACTCTTGCAATTCCACCAATATAAATTTGTTTTACAACACCTAATCCACCATCTAACTGAACAGATGCAGATGTTGGTGATGTTGCATCAGTAGTATTATTAAAGGTAGTAAGACCATCAACATCTAAAGCAGCATTTAAGAAGGTTTCACCATCAACATTTAATTGTGAATCAAAATCAACATCTTGAGTTACATGAAGTTCTCCTGTTACATCCAATTCTGTACTAGGATTATTATTCTTAATACCAACCTTAGTCATCCTATAGATTGGAGAATCATTAGCACTATTAGTATGACCCCATAGATCCTGTGTTTGAATCTTTGCAATAGCAGTTGGGTTTGCTGGATCTGGAATTGGAAGTAAGGTATCTACTCCAAGACCTTGACTATCTAATTGTACAAAATTCAACCACTGGAATAATTGTGCTGTTCCATTTACAGGTAAATCAGCACCTTCATCCTGAACATACATTCCATCCAGAGATATTGGAGATGCTTGTACCCAACGGATACCATTTCCATCTCTGTTCAAATAATATCCATTTACACCTGGAGAATCAGCAGAGTCAATTATATTTCGATCAATCTTAACTGATCCTTCTACATTTAATTTTATAATTCCATCTTGACTTGGATTATAACCAGGAATCGCAGTAGGATCTAAACTACCAATACCAACATTACCAGTATCAGTAATAACAAATGAATTATCTGTTGAATTTACTTTAAAGACTTCTGTCCCTTGGAACATTGATGTTCTTACACCAACTTGTCCAGCATCACTTATGACTGCACCAAGAGTTCCATATTTAACTTGGAATTTTTGTGCAGGTAAAGTTGTTCCTATTCCTACTGAACAAGGATCAGTATTAACAATTAAACACTCAGTTCCAACTTGGAAACGTGCTCCAGGTGTCGTAGAACCCAAGCCAACATTACCGTCAGCAGTAACAATAAGAGATTTAAGTTGTTCACCAACTTGCAATAAAGCGTCTGGTCGTGTACTACCAATTCCAACCCGACCTCCTATCTGCCCTTCACCATTCCTTCCATCAGTGGTGGATATAGCAGTAAAAACTGTTCCACCAGCACCAACATCTAATCTTTGAAAAACTGTAAGATAATCAGTATCAAGGAGTCCTTCTACAGATACATCACTTAAAAAAGTAGAATTATTATTAACAGTTAGAGCATCAACCGTTAATGCACCACCATCACCACTTAATCCACCAACTAGATCAGCATATAATTTTCCATAAACATGGACATCATTATAAAATTCGGCAACATTACTGACACCGAAATTTTGTCCATCATTTATATCAAAATTCTGCTCTTGTGTCATTAGGTTCCCCACTCCTTAACTTCTGTACCACCAAAAGCAGTAAATAAGAATCCCAATTCTCTCACCATAACATCACCTTTCTTGACATTTCCATTAAATCTACCAGGATCCACATCCAAATCCCTAACATGAAAGTGAACATGATCAGCATCGTGAGTAATTTTCTCTGATGCTTTAAAAGTTATATTAGTATTTGAATTAATTTCTATATTCTTAGCATTTATCTTAAGAGTTCCTTTCTGACAATTAAGAAGAATACCACCTTCCATCGAGATAATCTCAACTCCATTACCACCATCAGGTCTCTGATTATTGGCAGCACCAGTAATCTTTACAGTCTGATCAACAATAATATCAAACGTTCCACTTTCTCTCAGTCCAAGTTTACCAGTTCCACCAGCACCATTACCGATTAAACTGAAAACAGCAGGTCCACCCAAATGGTTTGATGGATTACCATATTCAACCTTAAAATTACCAAACGAATCAACCTGTCTCTTTTGCCAACTTGGTTGTTTTGTCATATTCTAATACCTTACCATTCTATTTATTTCAACTAATACAGTCGATAACTTGCTTGACTTCTCCTTGATATGGAGGTCTTGGTTTCAACTGTGCTCTTAGTATTGCACCAAAACCAGTAGATGGTGAACCATCTTTAGATACCACTGTAAGTACAGGGAACTCAGTTACCTCTGGAACATTAATTATAGTGCTATCTGGTGCAACCACATTAACAATTCTACCAAAGTCGTCTATAAACGTAGTATATTCATTACCATCAGAATCAATTACCTTATCATCCTTATCATAATCTCCACCAGTAGTAATAACAGTTACATGATCAACTACAACAGGTTCATTCTGTTCACCATCAGTATTTCTAACTGGATAATTCTCACCAGGAGTAAGAATAATAACATCAACTACTTGCTGATAAGTCGGTGATTCTGGATCAGGATCTATTACTACTCTAGCAGAAGCACCATACCCCTTATTACAAGTATCAACGATTTCAATAAAAGGTGCAGCGTTGTAACCAGATCCACCACTCTTTAAATCTACACCAATTATACTACCAACTGCTTCTACACCAGAACCAATAACATCACCAAATATCGCTCTTACTTTTGCACCTGTACCACCGCCACCAAAGATATTAAGTTTCACACCAGCACATCCTAGTGGAGGTCCACTATAACATTCTCCAAGTGGACTCTTAAATCCAGGAACAGATACGCTTGGGTTCATAAAATCAAATACACCTAAACTACCCGTTATACCACCAATATTTAATCCCTGAACAGCACCAACTAATCCTCCTGTTAGAGAATCTGCTGTATTTGCTACAGATAATATATTATCTACAAGAGAATCAAGTGCCTGTGCTGGTCCTCCACCAATAATATACTGTTGAACTTCTACAGAGTCTAATTTTGATTGGGGTAAACAATCAAACATACTTGCAATTGCTTGTAAATTCCCTGCCTTACCTCTAAGGAAATCACCAGGACTAAATCCACCTAAAATTTTAGATATCCCACCTAAAGATGGCATAATACCTTTTGTAAGACCTCCAATTACACTATTCATCATACCACCAATCGCCTGATCCATAATACAATCAGTAAAGTTAGTCACATTAGATACTAATTGATCAATTATTCCATCAATAGAATCTCCTAGACCACCTAAAACATTCTGCATTACACAAGGAATACCTTCATGGAATGACTTAAGTGGTTTAATAAATGCTGCTTGTGCTGCTATACCAGCTTGTTTTGCTTTACCTCTACTCTTAGTTGCTGCAAAAACAGCACCGAATACCTTATTATATGTCTTTTTCAATCCACCATTCGCATTTTTAGCAACTTCAGTTTGTAATTTACCCATCATATCTTTAGCCATTCCACCACCTAAAGATTTTATTTGCTCCTTCGCATTCGCAGTTCTCTCTTTTATTTTTAGTTTTACTATACCCTGAAGTTCTTTTGATTTTGCTTTGAATGCATCAGTATCAATTCCACCAAGAACATCGGCAAACTGAGCTTTAATCGCATCCTTATCAATTGAATCTGTTAATATTTTCAAATCCTTCTGCATATTTTTCATTTCAGTCTTCATTTGCCTACTGGCAAGTTTCATAGTTGGTATCATAGAAGATACCGTAGGACTATCAATTAGACTTCCCAAAGCAGTAAAAGAACTTTGTATCTTTTGTTTATCAAATTCAATTTCACCTAGTTCCTCACCCAACTTACCAACTAATTGACTAAGTTTAGCTGTGTTTACCTTATCTGCAATATCTTTAGGTATATCAATAGGTAATGGTGTAGATTTAGCACCCTCCTGAGCACCAATTTCCTTGTTTAAGAAATAAGCACTTGGTGGATTTTCTTTCGTATATCCAGTATAAGGTACAAATGGGCGTGTATAAGGTCCAAGTGGAGTTGGACTTGAAGGTCTACCAAATATTCCTAATATTACAGGTAATTGTGCATCATCGCCATCAAGGAAGAAACCAAATACACTATCTCCTGGTGTTAGTCTAGTTGATCGATATACACCTGCACCACCAGATCCTGCGGTTGCTGGTAATAAAATCTGAGCCCAAGGTAAATCCTTATCAGGTAATTCAATTGGATCTTGGGGATGATAACCCATAATCCTTACTTTAATTCTATTTCCCCATGCATCACCAGTTTGATTGATCTGATCGCCTTGGCAATCTTCAGGTCCAATTTGACCGATCCACCATCTAAATCCATCTCTTCCTGCAAAATTACTTTTTAATATTGATTCTTCTATCATTTCGCTTTAGTTCCGAATGTATCTTTAATTAGTGTTAATGAAGTATATGAACCACTTGGATCAAAATGATGGCACAGTTCTTTAATCATATATAGACCACTTTGCTCAGTATCAACTGTATTCTTTGCCGAAGCAAGAGCAAATTCACATTCAATAATATCACCAGCTTCCAAATTAGTATTGGATGGTACTGTCATACTAAGTTTCTGAGAAAATATAGAATTATATCTCATTAATGCTTGAGATTGACTGAGAGTCGGATCAGCATTTTCTTTCTTAGATGCACCTTTCTCCATAGTTCCCCTATCCATAACAGCAGTAACATACCTACTAGGAGATTCACCTAAATTACCAGGCAAAACAACATCTTTACCTAAAGTTGCAGCACTTTTATAATCCTCTAATTTAAATGCACCTTTAGTTGGATCTGTATAATTAAAGGTTAACGGATCAAAAAATATTCTGTAACTACAATAAGCACCTCTTTGAAGTTTACCTAGTACATCCTCATTTAAAGATGTGCTATACCTTATGATTTTAAAATCATTATTAGTTTTATCGATAACTTCACTTGAATAATATTTTGCTACTGGTTTGCTATCTATTATACTATCAAGAGATCTAAAATGAAATCCAGTTACAGTCTCATAAAATAGATATCCTGCAGTAGCATCATCTTTAGATTTTTCAGGTACAGATTTTGATGCCAACCATATTAAAGTAGTGAATGGTTTTCTCATGTTACCAAGAAATCCATATACATTTTGAGTTGGATCTACATCAATCTCTCGCTGATCACCCAAATAGTTTTTAACTATATCTTTAACAGATTCTGATATCTTATTAGATGTTGGATACTTTCTACCAACTCTAGATGTCTCATTAGTTATTGCACCAATAGAAACCAAATTTAATGAGAAAGATTCTGTTTTTTTCCTTACAATTACATTACTAATACTAGATACAAAGAATTTTAAATCAATTCCTGGATTATCTTCAGTATTTCCCTTAATCTTTAAAGTAACCGTTTCTCCACCTCTTAAAGGTAGACCATTATAAATTGATTGCAATTCTCCATCTTCACCTACTATACTATTTCCTTCATTAGTAACTTGCAATTTAGCAGTAAGAGTTGGTGAAAATATATCCTCATAATAATCAATCATTACAGTACCAGGAGCAATATCAACCGTCTTTGAACCATCTACTGATTCAATTACAATTTCATCGTATTTTGATCTATCTAATGCTTCCATTTAAGTATATGCTGTAATTAACGTTGTTAAATGTTTATGATATTCCTTTATATTTACACCACCACCGCCACCACTAATACTAGTTGGTGTGCCAGCACTTCCTTGAGGAGAACTCTTAGATTGAGATTGACCTCCCTGTGGCATAGGCATCATAATTGTTGCACCCTTTCTCTTTGGTGTTATCTCTTTAAGAACACCTTGCATACTCTTCTTCACATTCGCAAAAGTCTCTTGCATTTCTGGTGTATCAATAACCTCTTTCAACTCATTAGCAACTGATTCCATCTCAGGCTTTAATGATTCACTAATACCCTTTAAGGATTCAATTAAACTTTGACTCTCATTACTACCTACTGCCTCACTCATTTGAGAGTTAAGAGATTCTTTTAATTCTTCAGCAAAATTTAAAAAACCTGTAGATGGATCTTTAACAGTTTTCAAAGTTCCTATAATACCACTAAATCCCTTCATCATATTAGTAGGATCAAATTCATCTGCAGTTGATTTCAGAGAAGATTTCAATTTATTAGATTCTAAGAAACTAGAAGCTTCAAGGAATTTTTCAGTTATATTATTTGGAAGAACAAGTCCATCCTGATTAGGAACAAATAATTCCCTATCCTTACCCTTTCCTTGAGCATCATCACCAACGATTGCTGCTTCACCCTTCTTAAGTTCTCCACCTTGATTTAAGGATGAGAGATCTAAATCTTTTGAGGTTTCTATTTTTGCATTCTTATTTAAAAAATCTTGTTTTTCTTTATCACTCAATTCATTCCATGACTTATCATCATCAGACTTAGACTCATTATATTTTTCTTCATCAGTTTGCTCTTCCTCTTCTTCTGAATTAAAAACTCCTAATGGATCCCACCAAGGTTGATCTCTTTTTTCATTAATTTTTTTAATAGTATCATCTAAGTCACTATCATCTTTATACCTATTAACGGAATTAACAAAACTTCTATTCACAGTATTAACATCTTCGTTAATTTTCTTTAGTGATTTTTCTGCCCTTTCTTTATCACCATCAAAATTAAAACTCCCAAACATACCAACTATTTCAGTCAGTTTTTCTCCCATTCCTGTAAATATATTAACAACTCCCTTCACAAAATCAGTAAGAATACTAACTGTCTGTTGAATTTTTTTGATTACAGCAGTAATACCTTTTAGAATAGCAGGTAATCTAGTAGTTAAAAAACCTATTAAAACTATTCCCAGAAAACTAAGTATTCTACCTAAAAATCCCTTTCCAGTATCTTTTATAACTTTTCCACGTTGCTTTATTGCTCCTTGTAAACCTTGAGCTTCAACAGCATCTTCTCTTTTTCTTCTTAAAATACCTTCTCTCCTACTTCTAAAGAATGAAGCATCGGAAGATATAAGTTTCTTTTTATTCCTATTCTCAGTATTAATAGTTTTGGCAATAGATCTAGTTAAAAAACTAGACTTAGTGATACCAGCAGAAAGTCCAGAAAACGATCTACTTATCTTATTAAGACTTGTTGTTGAACTAATTAGAGCGTTTGGATCCATGTTATGCTGGAACTACCTGATAGTTTTTGAATGCAAGAAATACATAACTATTATCTTTGTTTGATGCAGGTATAACAGGAACACTTCCACCAACAACACCAGCAGCAACATTACCAGATACTGCATTAGGATCAGAACCTCCATCCATACTAGGTATTGGAATTATATTAGGTGAAGGTTCTTCTAAAGAACCTAATTCTTTAGATAAACTCTTAGTTTGTTCCTTTTTAGTAGTTGATGGATCAATCTTTGTTTCTTGCTTTGCTATTGGATCAACATTAGTTTGATTTTTCTGTGCATCAACTCTACCTTTTAATTCTAATATCCTATCACCATTATCTGCTTCAAATTCTCCTAAAGCTCTCTTATATTCCCTTGTTCCACTTCCACCTATCTTAAAATCTTCTCTTCGTGGTCTCTGATCTACAAGATCATAAAGTAAATCTTCATCCGTTATAGGACTCATCATTCCAGGTGAAATTCCACCCTCTTTTAATTCTTCCTGAAGTTCATTTAATTTTGATTCTCCTATTACATCTTGTACTCCACCTCTAAATTTATATCCTCTTTCAAAGAAAATTACACTTGTAATTATACCTGCTAATGCCTTGAGCCAAGGAGGTCCAGGAACTTTAGTTCCAATCATACCACCAACACTAGCACCACCATATCCCATTCCTTGATCTACAACCTCATACATAAAAGGTTTTCCTTCAAGAACATTCTTTGCACCAAAGAGACTAGTAATCAATAATGAAATCTTACCAGCACTACCAAGAACACTACCACCACTTTTGGGAGTAGTTCCACCTTTTCCAGTCGTTACTTTTTGGTTTGTATTTGGTTTTATATCAGAAGTTCCAGCCATTCCACCAGATCCACCAAAACCTTTAAGTGCCTTACTAGCAACACCCAATATAGCATCTTTCAATTTCGATAATGGAGCACCAAGTAAACCAACAACAGCAACTGTTGCTAATGACAATCCAAGTTTACCTATACCTACAGTTAATGCACCCATCCCTGCAGTAGCAAGTGCAACTACTCCCCCAATAACTAATAATCCTTTTAATAAATCGTTTCTTATTTTTACAAACTTCTCTTGATTATCACCACTCAATGCTCTAAGCATATCAATAGTTTTGTTTATCAACCAACCACCAGTTAATATAAAGAATACATTAACTAATTTTCCTAATCCAAGTTGAACTTTCTTACCTATATTTTTAATAGGAGCCATTATAGCATTTCTTATATTAGTTTCTATTGCACCTTCTTTTGCGTCTATTAATCCTTGCTTTGATAATCTTCTTTCTCTAACAGCATTTGCTGCTTCCCTTTTTCTATCTAAAGCAGCACCAGCTGCTAAATTTGAAGATATTACTTCTAATGATTTATTTAATATGACTGTCTGCTGACTTATATTATCAACTTGAGTAGAAATATTGCTTAGTAGTCCAGAATTTCTAACTGTCGCATTACTCGCTACAGAATCTTGCTTTGGTCTTACAACACCACCACCCGTAAAGATGCTATTAGAAACTGTATTTCTAATGGCACGGATTCCTCCTCCTATTGGTGATTTAATGGGTTCAGCCATTTTGTTGTTGCTTTAAATTTTCTTCTTCAATATATTGCTGTAAGAGTGCGAGATATATTTCTCTTTCCCACGGCATCATATTTTCTAACTCCGTTAAGCTATATTTATGGTGTTGCATCAACGCAAAATTAATCTTATAGTATGACTCAAGATCTTCATGAGCCATACTTATGCGAAAAAACTTTGCAAACCCTCCAACACAACTTCATTTTCCTTTTTTGTTTTTGGATTAGTCACCTTAACAGTATGTGACAATTTAGGCATAGTATCAAAAAACTTTTCAATACTTTTGAACTGTTTTGAATTAAGAGATTCTACAAATTCAGATAATTCTTTTTTTGTACAATCAGCACCAGCCCAAGATTCATCTTCAGAATAAACTTGTTCCACACATGATGCAATCAATTTAAATGTATCATCAACATCCACTTCACCATCAGAAGAAAAATTAGTTTTAATAAACTCTTCCATCGATGGATACTTCATTCTTAAAGTATACTCACCATCCAAATTAATGTCTGGATTATGTTCGTCATTTACCTGAACCTTTATATCATCTAGATTAATGACTGCTGGAACTTGAGTCTCACCATCATCAGGACAAGTAATCATAACTTCAACTTCTTCTCCAACAGACTTACCACGAATGTTGAGAAATAGATATTCAATATCAAATGTAGAAAGATCATTAACCTTCACACCTCTACTCAAAATACAAGCAGAAAGAACATCTTTAATAGCATTTGCTATTTGTTTGTTATCCTGACTTTCCATAGCAATAATCAAAACCTTCTCTTCTTTAACTAAAAAAGGTCTATATTTAATTTTCTTCTTGGTAGAAGGAACAACTAACTCATAAGAAGGAGTCGAAATCTTTGGTAAAGGCATAATAAGCTCAGTTCAAGTATTTTTATTTATAGAGGTAATTTGAAGTTTAGTTTATCCTCCGTAATATCCTTCACTAACAACATTACTACTGAGAGCATCATATCCAAAATAGTTACCTACGTCTGAATTTTTAACCGCTTCAAATACTTTTGAAGTACTTACAATCTCAGTAAATCTTTCATCATTACCAGCAACACCTGGATTTATAATACTAGCTCTAGGATCTGAACCGTATTTTCCTGCTGCTGCAGAATTTTTATTTTGATCGTTCCCTTTTGCTGCAGCAAATGAACTTGCCTTTCCACAAATATATCTGTCATAAGCGAAAGCACAACTCGCCTTTAAAACATTTGAATTCTGATATTGTACTCTAGTTGAATCTAATGCAACTGGGTATAATCCTCTAAAATTATATTCAAGGGATTGTTTATAATTTTTCTCAAACTTTATAATTTTAGTTGACTGGGATCTATAATCTAATGGATAGTTTAATTTAAAATTATATGCATTATCCATTTGTTCTGCACCAGATCCTCCAGTAATATACTCCATCCAGTGTTCCAAGAACTTAAGTGCTTTATATTCATTATCTACATAAAACTCTAATTTCATTCTAGTGAAATTTCTAGTATGAGGTATTGTTTCAGTTACACCTTGAAATTCACCATTTACAACTGTTGTAGCAAAAGTAGATCCAGGCAAAACAGCACCACTACAAAGTAATCCTATATCATCTGTATGAAATCTATAATCTATCCCTCTAACCTTTAAATGTCTTCGTAGTTTACCAGAACTAGGAAGACCAAACTTAACCAAGTAATGAGAAGTTTGAGCAACATTCTGAAACTTAGGTAATATTTGAGATATTTTCTTTGGAATTGGAGCTGACACTCTAAATAGATGTATTATATCATTTCTATTTAGATGGCTTATAAAGGAAAGTATTATCCAACTTTTCCTCACAAGTATAAAGGTGATCCTACAAATATAACTTTTAGATCATTGTGGGAAAGGAAATTTATGGTTTACTGTGATAAGAATGCAAACGTATTAGAATGGGCAAGTGAAGAAATTGTAATACCTTACATATCTCCAGTTGATAATCGTCAACACAGATACTTTCCAGACTTCTATATGAAGGTAAAAGAAACTGACGGTAGAATAAAAAAATATGTTATTGAAGTGAAACCATTAAAACAGTGCAGTCCACCTAAAAAACCAAAACGACAAACACCACGTTACATAAAAGAAGCATATACATATGCTACAAATCAAACAAAATGGAAGGAAGCAAGAGAATATTGTGCGGATAGACAATGGGAATTCAAAGTGATTACCGAAAAAGAACTGGGAATTAAATGAGTAGAGTTAAAGACATACGTGATAATTTAATCGGCACAGAAGATGCTGATGATTTAATGCTGGAAATTATTAGTGTCTTAAATGAAGGAGGAAAAGTTCCTCAAGTAGGAAAATTCTATGTCTTTGTATATAATCCAAAAACACCTAATATAAGGTATGACCAAAATCCTCTAGTTGGTGTAACTAATGTATATGAATGGGGATTCAAAGGAATTAACTTTCATTGGAACGATCATAGAAATTATACTTGGAATGAAGTACCTGGTGGTCTCTATGAAATTAATAATGATGAACTGTCTGACCTTGATGGCATTCCATTTGCAAGATTTAGACATTCATAGTAAAATAGCAAATAATAAAGAATAATATAATGCACGGTTTAAAAGTATATAATAATATTTTATCTAAAGACTCATGTAATAAAATTATTGAACTTTTTGATAATGATGATCATCGTGAAACAGGAACAACTGGATATAATAAGATAACTAATGAGAAAAAATCTACAGATATCCACTGCAATTTTGATAATATTAATACTCAACATTATAATGATATATTAATGCCATCTGTACTCAAACTATCAGATAACATCAAAAAAGAGTACTCATTCTTAAATAAAGGATGTGATTGGTGGGGAATGGATAATTGGTATAATATACAGAAGTATGAGAATGGTCAAGGATATTTTGCTACTCACTGCGAACAATCAAGTAGTTATCCACACAGAATGTTAGCATGGATGATCTACTTAAATGATGCAAAATGTGGAACTGAGTTTCC
>Ga0114932_10005131_pt1 | contig 11800 bp, 12 predicted proteins | sample 2SBtaG_2_FD_87286 | JGI IMG/M metagenome (GOLD analysis project Ga0114932, IMG submission 87286) | Deep subsurface microbial communities from Kolumbo volcano to uncover new lineages of life (NeLLi) - 2SBTROV12_ACTIVE470 metaG | ecosystem: Environmental > Aquatic > Marine > Volcanic ... | reverse complement strand
TAATCACTTCTTCCTTTGAACACCCATGAAATCCATTAAGCTGCCTTTATTAAAGGAATTTTGTTCTCCGGTTATTGCGTTGATTTTGAGTTGAACTATTCCAAGAGAGTTATCCATGCATGTGAGGTTCCATTGGTTTTTGCTGAGGACTGCGATTATTTTTGTTGGAATGATTTGGGAATTATTTTCTCTGATTTTTTCTTTTGCTACTTTTTCTACGTCATCTATATCTATTTTAACATCAGGGGATTGCTCAATCATCTCTTCGATTTTATCCTCGTGGATTTTTGGCTCTTTGAATGGAAACTCGAAGGCGGCTACTTTCTTTTTTTCAGGAAGGAAAAAATCTAATTGTATAGTTTCTGTTTTGTTTTCTAAATCTAGGACGAAAAATCCTGCTGAGAAAAATGAGTTTGGATTCTCTTCTTTGAATTTTTTGTATTGGGGTGTTTCTGTTAGTTCTTCTAAGAGTTCTTTTAATTTCATAGAAATACTGGTTTTCTTTTGTTTAAAACTTTAACTGACACGGGAAAGAATAATTATTTCTAGGAGGCCGATTATTGGGAGGATGAATGCAGCTAAAGTATATCTCGTTTTTATTTCTTCAAAAACTTGTGAAGGTTCGTCGTCGAATGGGGAATTTCCTTTGCTTAATTCTAATGTGGCTTCTGAGATTTTAGAATTATCTATTGATATTAATTGGGTTATGAATGCTACACCCATTAATATTACGGCTATTGCTTGAACGATTAGAACTATTTTTACCCACCTCATTTAATTATTTTGAAAAGGAGATTTATAATATTTTTGGATTATATGTTCTTTAGAAGATATATCTTTTTAAAGTGTTCAAACTTTTTTTATTTATGAGTGGGTGTAGAGATTGTGATTATCTTGAAAGGGCTAAGGAAGGTGATAAACATATTCCAATTCATGAAGGGTATAAATTTTCTTTTCCTAAAAATTTAGACGACTCTAATGATGTTTGCAATTATTCTGAGAAGCGTATTCCTGTGATGTTTAGTGATGGGGGGGTTTCTCGTCTTTGGGGGATGGGTCTGAGAGGTTATGACGGTCAAATAGGATGTGAGAATTATAAACAATCCCAAAATACGAATAGTTCTTCTGAAAGAGATCAGTCTTCTGAGGGCGATGGTATTGAAGTTACTGTTTCTTAGGCAAGATTTTTTAAGATTTTTTAAGATTTTCTTCTTTTAACTTGTCTAGAAATTTTTCTAAGGTCATAGTCTTTATTTCTCCAGAGTCTCTGGATTTTATTGCGAGAGTTTTGTCGTCTTTTTCTTTTTGTCCTACAGTTACTAGATAATTGAACTTTTGGATTTGCGCCTCTCTTGCTTTTTTCCCCATTGATTCATTTCTGTCATTAATCTCTACTTCAAAACCTTCGTTGAACAATTTTTGTTTTATTTCTTGTGCATAATCCTTTACTTCGTCATTTAGAGTTAGGACTTTTATTTGATTTGGAGAAATCCATAATGGAAAATTTCCTTTTGTGTGTTCAGTTAGAATTGCTATGAATCTCTCTAGAGAGCCGAATACTACTCTATGGAGCATTATTGGAGTTTCTTCTTTTCCATTTTCATCTGCATAGACTAACCCGAATCTCTTTGGAAGTGCAAAATCTAATTGGAGTGTTGAGCATTGCCATTCTCTTCCCAATGAATCTTCTATTAGGATATCTAAACTTGGTCCATAGAATTTTGCTTCTCCTGGCATTTTTTTGAATTTGACTCCAGTAGTTTCTAATCCTGATGCCAGGGCGTCTTCTGCGTCTTTCCAAATCTTATCGGTTCCAAGATATTTACTTGCTTTTTCTTTGCTTCGAGTACTTATTGTAAATTTGTATTTTTTGAATTTGAATTGGTCAAGCATTTCTTTGAATAGTTTTAAGACTCCTACAATCTCTTCATGTAATTGCTTTTTTGTGCAGTAGATATGTGCATCATCTTGAGTGAATTGTATTACCCTAAATAATCCTCCGAGAGTTCCAGAGAGTTCCATTCTGTGAACAACCCCTAATTCTCCTACCCTTAATGGGAAATCTTTGTAGGATTTGGGGGATGCCTTATATACTAACATTCCTCCAGGACAGTTCATTGGTTTTACAGCGAAGTCTCTTTTTTCATAATTTGTTGTAAACATGTTTTCCTTGTATAAATTCCAATGTCCTGAAATCTCCCAAATTTTTTTATCCATTATTTGAGGTGTTGAGACTTCATTGTATCCTGCAATTCTGTGAAGTTTCCTCCAGGATTCTATTAGTTTATTTTTTATATGTAATCCTTTTGGGTGCCAGAAGACCATCCCCGGTGCCGTATTATTAAAACTCCATAAATCTAATTTTTGTCCAATAATTCTATGGTCGTTTTCTTTTAGTTTCGAAGTGTCAAGTTTTGCACGGGAAATTTCTCGAAGTAATCTTGCTCGCTCAATGTCACTTATTTCTGCCTCCTCTTCATCTCCAACAATTTGAAATTCACGGGATAGTTCTGACAATGGATGGCCCTTTACTTTTAGTTCAAAAGATTTGTAATATCCGAAAGGAGCCTGAATTACTTTGAAACCTTTTAGTTTCTTTGAGGATTCATTTAGAATCTCTACTGCTAGGGATGGCTTTCCTAAGTTGCTTGATAAATGTGCATAGGGGTAGAGGACGATGTTTTTTGTTTTTACTTGTGTTGAAATGTCTTTTATACTTTTTACTAATTGTTCTACGGATTCTTTTGAATCCCCTTTTTCAATTGCTGTCATAACGACTAAACAATCTTTTGCCTCTCCTTCTAGGTTTTGGTTAGGGGCTATTTCTTCAATACTCTTTAGTGCTTTTTTAAGTGCGTTGAATTTTATGTAGTCGCAATGAAGGTTTAATGTTTTCATGTATTGGAGAAGAAGGAAGAATTTATAAATCTAACCTACTTTCTCTCTGCATGACAGGGGTGATAGATAGGTGTCCTACAGGGATTGAAGGTTTTGATAAAATGTGTAATGGAGGATTTGTTAGGAATTCTGATAATTTAATTATTGGAGGTCCTGGTTCTGGCAAGTCTACTTTTTTGTTGCAATTTCTTTGGAATGGGATAACTAAGTTTAATGAGAATGGACTTTATTGTTCTTTTGAGCCAGATATTGTAGATACTCTTGGAGATGCTATGACTAAAGGATGGGATTTTTCTCGGATGAGTGCGGAAGGAAAGATTAAGTTTATGAGGTTTTCTCCAGGAACTAGTATTGATGAATTAAAATCGGAGTTGACAAGGATGATTTCTAAAAATGATGTTAAGAGGGTTTGTTTTGACCCTATTTCTGTTTTGGCTCTTGACCAAGGGGATATTGGAAAAATGAGACAGAAGATTTTTGATGTTTCTTCCTTGATGAAGCGGTTAAAGGTGACGACCCTTTTTGCTGATGAAAGTCTTGATGGAGAGGGAATTGAGAGACCTGCAAATGGTGATTGGACTAAGACTGATATTTTGAAATTTTTGTCTGATTCTGTAACACTTTTTTATGATTTTGGACTAGCAGATGTGGGCGACCGAGCTGTGAGAATTACTAAGATGAGGAGGACTGACCATTTGAGAAAGCCTATTGGAATGAAGATTGGAGATAAAGGTGTTGAGTTGGCTGTTGGATATACTCCTTTGAATACTGAAGTTAATCCTGAATCGGTTGTGGAAACCACTCAAGAGGTTGTAGAAGAAGTCTCACCTCCTGAAGAGAGTGTTGAAATAGTTAAATCTCCTTCTCCAAATACTCAAGGCCATGGTATGAATGTTCTATCTTCTGAAGATGGAGCCAATCCTAATGGGGATGTTATGCCAGAGAAGGGGACTGATAGAGTGATGCCAAAATCTGGAAGTATTCGTGAAGGTGTTGTTACACATTGAGAGTAACAAACCATAAGGTTTATATAGTGATTTTTTGAAGTGTTTTTATGGATGATAAACGATTTACAGAAGATGGGCTACCAGTCGTGACTGGAGAAGTTATAGACTCATTTACTCAGGAAGTTTCTAGAGATCACGAAATAGGTTTAGATTCTGAAGAATATAGGCTTGAAAAATTTAGGATGTTACTCCGTGAAGAAAATCCTGCATTATCAATGAGGTTAGAAGATATAATTAAGGACTATAGTGGGGGCGATGAGAACCGGGAATATTATCTTGCAGGTTATCTTCTTGGAACTATGTTTACTTATGAGGGTCTAAGGCAGCAAGCAAAAGCTGATAATTTAAATGATAATCTAAACTTAGATTAAAATGGTAAAGAGAATGAAAGATAGTCTTATGTTGAAAGCTCTTTGTGCTGGTATGCTTGTTAGCTCTTGCGCTAATACTCCGATGCTTTCAAGAACTGCTCCAATTCGTGAGAATTATATTGTTCAAGAAGAAAATGTTTCTAAAGGAGAGGTTGCTTTGAAGGAATGGGAGAGGGTTAAATCTAGCCTTGATGCTCAAACTTTGGAATCTTCTGTAAGTTTTTCTCAGGAAGGGTATAGTGTTTCTGATGTTGGAAGAGGTTTTGAAGAGGAAACTGTAAATTATGATGCTCAAGGTTCTAGTGGTTTGCCTGAAGGGGCGGTTCGTTATTCGGGAGGAGAGGCTGGTCTTTTGGAGGCTATGAAGGGGGTTAATCCTGTTGTTGAGGGGAGTGTTTATGAATCTTCTGTTGAAAATGGTGCTTCTGTTTATGAACCTCCTAAAGTGGATAGTGTTGAAGGAGGGGTTGCTCCAGAGGGAATTGTTGGGGAAACTTCTAAATTTAATGGAGAAGTTTACACGCCTCAAGAACATATTGAAATGCAGAGAATACTTTATGCAGAAGCAGCGAATCAAAGTCCTGGGAATCGGAGATTAGTTGCAAGATGTATTGTAAATCGGGTTGAGAGTGATGATTATCCAGATCGTATTCATGATGTAATTTATCAAAGGAATGCATTTAGTTGTGTAAATGGAAAGGGGAGTGAAATGTGGAATCAATCAGGAAATAGAGATTCTAGAAATGGTTATGAAGAAAGGGTCTTTAAGAGATGTGGAGAGGATGTGGAAGATGTTTTAGAGGGTGAAATGGAAGGGATTGTTGGAGAGAAAGACATAATTGCATATCATGATATTTCTATAGATAAACCGACAAGTTCTTATTGGGATTCTTTAGAAGAAGTTCATAGGTCTGAGCGGTTAATTTTTTACAAAGATAAAGATTAGCCATTCCAAATAAATTCATCCAACCTACTTTTAGCTTCCATTCGTTTCTTTTGGTGTTCTTTCAAAAAGGTGTTGATTTTTTCTATGAGGATTGCCTTTAATTCTCCGCTAAGGAGTTTTCCTGATTTATAATCGTCATGGATTTTCTTTAGTTTCTTATCGTCTTCTTCGAAGAACATTTTTAGGTATTGGAATGAAACATCCACATCTGGGTTTCCTCCTTTCTTTCTGTGTTCTTCTGTTGTCTTTTGTCCTCCAGAGAATGCGTGTTTGTTGATTTTTTTTTTCACAGTTGCAGAATCGTCTGTTGTGAAAATGGCTGAACTTTCTTTTGAGCTTGACATTTTTCCAGAGAGTCCTTGGAGTGGTGGGAGAAACATTCCATGCATAATAGAAGGTTTGTAAAATCCTAGTTTTGGATAAATATCTCGAGCAACTCTAAAGTGAGGGTCTTGGTCAATTCCTAAAGGGATTAAACAGGGAAGATTCTTTTTTTGCAATACGCTTGGGATAATTGCTGGAACTGCTTGCATGGAGGTATAAAAAATTGAGCCAATGTTTTGGGAATCTGTAAATCCAAAAGCTGATTTTATCGTTGAAAAATTAATCTTCTTTGCAAACTGAATTGCTTGTGGGTAGAGCAAGTTTGCGTGTTTTGTGTCGATTAGGAAATGGGTTTTCTTTGAATTAAAACCTAGGGCTATTACATCAAGCATGTTTTCGTAAGTCCATTTTTGGATTTCTTCATAAGATTTTTTATTAAATAAAAATTTCTCGTCATCTGTAAATTGAAACCACAATTCTACTCCAAATTTATCTTGGAGCCATTTTGCGAAAATCCAAGTTCCGAGGTGTCCTAAATGTATTGGTCCTGAAGGTCCGCACCCAGTATATAAGAAGAATTTATTTCCTTTTTCATATTCGTCCAACAACCAGTTTAAATCTCTGTGGGCGAAGAACGTTCCTCTTCTAAGTTGGAGGGGGAGTTCCTTTGTATGCTTCTTTATCCTCAATAGAAGTTTATCATCTATTTTAGAAACTCCAAAATCTTTCACCAATTTTCCGTAGTTAACCTCTCCACTGACATTCCAAGGGTTAAATTCACCTTTTTTCATAGATGAGAGAGGAGTTAGAGATTTATAAATTTGTTCATAAAATTTAAATACTAAATATGTCTATGAGAATCATGAAAAAAGAAATGATTTTGGTGTTTGCCTTGCTACTTTTTATACCGTTCATTTCTGCAGCGATTACAACATCTGAGCCTTTAGAAGTTTATAATTTGGCGGATAGAATAGATGTTAAGATAGATGGTCTTGTAGGAACTAGTTCAGGAAATTTTAATATTAATTTAGTTTGTGGGAATTCTACGACGAATTTAGTGAAGATCCCAGGGTCTTCTTTTTCATCTGAGAATTCCCAAAAATATGAGATTCCTAACGGGGGTAAAATCTTAGATTCCGATGATTTGGAAATTCTTGATTTGTCCACAATTCTTGGTTCTTGTCAAGTTGTTGCTTCTTTGGGAGGGGATTTTGCTTCTACAAGTATTTTTGAAATAACAGATAATGTCATTGTTACTGGCTCACTTAATAAGACTGGCTATGACCCTGGAGAAGAAATTATTATTAGTATATCTGCTATTAAAGCCAATGGTCAGAAATTGAATGGTTTTGTTGATGGGGCAAATGCTACTTCATTTAGCAGGGCTATAGAGAATGGGGTTTCAACGGAGAGTTTTTTTGTTCCTGAAACTGCAGAAGCTGGGATTTATTATATTGCCTTAAATGCTTATGATGTTGGATTGTCTGGAGTTTTGAATAAGGGAGAAACTGTTGTCTCTTTTGGGGTTAACCAAATCCCTCAATCTCTTGTTTTGAGTTTGTCTGACTCTGAAGCTGTGCCCGGGGAAAATTTCTCTATTGGAGTTGAAGTCTTTGACCAATCAAGTGAAAAAATGGAAGGGGTGGTTTCTGTTAGGGTTGTATCTCCATTTGGCGAAGAAGATATTTTAAGCGTTACTTCTGGAGAATTTACCTCTGTTGATTTCGCTCCTAACTCTACTGTAGGACTTTGGGAAATTGTTGCCACATTTGATGAGATTACAGAAACTAGAGATTTTGAAATGACTGAGGTTCAGAGAGTGGATTTGAGGTTTGAAGGCCCTATTTTAGTTGTAGAAAATATTGGTAATGTGATTTATAATAATACTGTGAGGGTTTTAATTGGGGGAGAATCAAAAGATTTAGACTTAGTAATACAAGTTGGGGAGACCCGGAAGTTTACCCTTGAGGCACCTGAAGGAGAATATGAAGTTGTTGCAGAAGAGGGAGAAAATTCAATTACCCAAGATTTTTCTTTAACTGGAAAGATCATCTCTGTTGATGATTTAAAAAGTACAAGTGTTTTTAGTGGCTCATTGGCTATTTGGATTTTATTACTTGTTTTGATTGGAGGTTTTGGGATTATATTGTTCTTTAAATTTAGAAAGACTAAGACTTTAAAATCTGAGGGGAGGAAAGGTCTTTCTGGAAAAATTGATTCTGTTAAGTCTTCTGTTGCTTCTAAAATTACTTCAAGAGTTCCAAAGAAGATTAAGTCGGATGTGGAGGGGAGTTTAAATTTCACAAATAAATCTCCTTCGTCTCAGAGCCTTGACAATTCCCATCATAAACCTGAAGATGAAACTATGATGGACCTAACAAAGAAAGGTGTAGGGGTTGCGGAATCTTCTCTAGTTTTGAAAGGTGAAAAATATCCTTCTGTAGTTATTTCCCTTAGTATAAAAAATCATGACACTATAAGTGGTGTTGCTCATGATGAATTAATGAAACTTTTAGAGAATTCAGGAGGGGGCAAGGGTCTTTTAGATATAAGGGGAGAGCATATGTTTATTATTTTCTCTCCTTTGATAACTAAGACTTACAATAATGAACTTCTTGCTTCTAAGGCTGGTTTTAAAATTTTGCAAGGTTTACAAGCGCATAACAAGAAGTTTAAAGATAAGATTGAATTTAACTTAGGCATTAATTCAGGGGAACTTATTGCATCTAAGGATAAGGGCAAATTGAAATATACAGGAGTTGGGAATACAATTTCTTTAGCTAAGAGGATTTCAGATTCTGGAAATAATCAGTTGTTGGTCTCAGATAGTGTTCGAAAGAAAATGCTTCGTGATTTGAAAGTCTCTAAGATTAGTTCAATTGGGGATAATCCCGTCTACGCCGTAACTGAGATGAAGAACCGAGAAGCTAATCAAGCCAAGTTGAAAGATTTATTGAAGAGGATGGATAAATAGCTATAATTTAAATTCATTGAATTTTTCTCTTTCTTCTTCTTTGCCTGTGGAGAATGCCTTTTGTAGTTCTTTTGCTTTTTCTATTTTTTTTATATTAGAGAGATAAACTGAAGGTTTACCTTTTTCACTTTTAACAGAATTTTCAAACTTTTCAATCATCATAGACTCTAACATATTTCTTGCAACTATGAACCATGTATCATTTATCCAGAAGTGCCTTCCTTTCATTGTGATAGGTAGAGTTTCTTCTGTAATTAGTTTTTTTTCTATTAAAACTGATAATCTTTTTGATGGTTCTTTTTCACAAAGGAAACATCCTCCTCCAGGACTTGGGTAGTCTATTTTGAATTCTTTTGCTAAAGCCATTTGTTCTTTTCTTCCCCTTCCTTGAATACTATATAGTTTTTCTCTGTTGACTAGACTTTCTTTTTCCGCTTTTGTTGGGGGAAATAATTTTGCTGAGAGAGGTCTTAAGAGTTCGAAGCCTAATGCCTCATCGATTATCTTTTTTGCAGGAGCTACTTGGGACATTGGTCTTTGTCCTAGAACTTCTCCACTTGCGATTACATCTATGTTGTTTTTTTCTGCATATTCTTTTGCTTTTTTGAAAATGTAGATTTTGCAATCCTTACATGGGTTTATTCCAGCACCTGTTCCGTATTTTGGATCGTTGATTATTTGAAGGTATTCTGAAAGATAAGGTTCTTTTGTTACGTCAAAGATTTCCATTTTGACTCTTTCTTTTTGTGTGAAATTAAAATTGCAATTTAAGTTGCAACACCCACATCCGAATGGGAGATTGAAATAAAGGGCTGTTACTTCAAAGTCTTGGTCAAGGAGAATTCGTACAACTAAGCGAGAGTCTAAACCGCCTGAGTAAAGGACTAGAGCTTTTTTTGTCATAAGAAAAGAGAGGATTTTGAGTTTAAGAGGGTTTCGACTATGTTTCTAGGGTGTTTTAGGATATCTTGTTGCTCTTTTGGCTGCTGCTAAGGATGCTGTTAGACCAGGAGAACAAATTCCTACTGAGTTAATCATTCTAGGGTGTTTTTTATCTGGAGCTATGTGCAAATCAGAGCTATTTGCAAGGACTGATTGGATTCCGGTTTGGTGTAATGATAAATCTTCTGGGTTTATTCCTGGAAAGAAATCTTTTATTTTTTCATAGAAACTTCCCGGAGATTCAAGGTCTCCACCAAAATCTTCTTTTCCTACTTCTTCTCCCCGTTTTCTGTTTAATGGACCTACCATTACCTCTCTCCCTGTTTTGAAACCTTGGCTATCTTTTTCAAATTTTCCTTCTGTATCTACTGAAAATGTTGGAGTTAAATGGACTCCTACAGTTAGGTGGTCTGTTCCATCTGGCTTTTTATAAAATATTGGGGTTGGATAAACATTTCGAGATATGTTTAAATCATCTCTTGATTGATAGAATTTTGCGAACTCTCCCCTTACGGGGAAGGTGGTTAGTTCAAAATCTGGGTTTGCCATCCTTGCAACTTCATCACCGTATAACCCTGCAGCATTGAAGATGTATCTTGTTGTGAACTCTTCTTCATTTCCATCTGTTGAGACTTTTAAGATAAATTCATCTTTTCTTGGAGTTATTTTTTTGACTTCTGTTCCTAAAAGTGTATGACCTTCTAATCCTGATAGTTGGTATAATCTTTTTGTTAAGGCTGTTGGTTCAACTATCCCTGCGGTTGGGATCCAAAGTGCTGAATACGCCTCAACATTTTCTTCTAATTCTCCAACTCTTTCAGAATCTATTTTTTCTACTCCTGGGACCCTGTTTTTTCTTGAATTGATTAATAACTTATCTATATATCCATCTTCTTGTTCATTTGTTGCTATAATTAATTTTCCTGTCTTTCTTGATGGGACATTATTTTCTTCGCAAAAATCGTAGAGTAATTTGTTCCCTTCAACACATAACTTGGCTTTTAGTGGGCTTTTTTCCCTATGATAATATACTCCTGAATGGATAACCCCTGAGTTTCTTGATGTTTGGTTTTCTCCTGGAAAGTTTGGATTTTTATCGATAAGAACTACTGGCTCATCAGTCATTCTGGATAGCTCATAACCAATTGCTGTTCCAATTACTCCTGACCCAATTACTGTTGCATAAACATCTGTCATGTTTTTTGAGGGGAGAAGGGGTTTAAGAGGGTTTCTATATTAATACCCTCCAAAAACATCTAATTCTCTTGAGTAGCCTTTGTGTTCAAAGTCAAAGTTAAAAATGAATAGGAATTCGGAGAGTAGTCTTACACCTGCTCCTGCCTCTTTTGTTATTTTGTGGAGGAATCGTGTAAAGCAATATGGACAGAGATAGGTTTGATTTTTTCCACAAGATACGCATGCCGTTGATTTTCCGTTGAATTCTTTATGTCCTTCAAGAAACTGGTTTAATTTTTCGTTTACTCTTTCATGACTATCTGAGAATTTTTGCATCCATTGTTTGTAACCTACAGCTATACATTCAGGGCATAGAGGATGTTTAATATGATTTCCACAAGAAAGGCAACCGGGATGAATTTCTTTTTCAAGATTTGGAGCTGGTTTAGCAGCATCCATCAAATAAAAATCCATATTTTGAAGAAGGATGCTACAATTACTGCTTAATGCAGATGAAGCAAATAGAGTTAGCATACGCTTTGAGAGTGAAGTTCTTGGAATTACATGTTTTCACCTGCGTTTGCATGTTTTATAGAGGGCAAGGATATATATAAATGTTTTGGAAATTTGAGAGGTTTTATAGGCTATTTTTTAGCTATAATTAAGATTCCTTTCCAATAGTTGTTATCAAACAAAACTTTTTCGTAATCTAATAATTCTTTCACTATCTTCCTCTCCTTTGGAAACTCTTTAACTATTATTCTTTCATTTTCCAGATATTTTTCTATCATTGCTTTATTGTCTGAAGAATAAACCTTATGTAAATCTATTATCCCAATAATTGAAAAACCAGAGTTTTTTAGGTAAGAAATTATTTCGTCTTCATAGAATATTTTTAGTTTGGTATAGCCTAATTTTAATAATATTTTACTCATTTTTTCTCGATAGGCTATCGGAATCTTTCTTGTTTGGACATAAGTCTGCAATAAAAAAAGTGATTCTCTTTTACAAATTCTATAGACTTCATTGAAAGCTTCTTGTTTATTATCATGTAAAAATATATCTGGGTCTTCGGAGAAGACTTTATCAAAGGTTAAATCTTCAAAACCTGTAGAGAATCCATCTCCAGAAATAGCTATCGCGCCTGGGATTGATTTTTTTA
>Ga0114932_10005130_pt1 | contig 11800 bp, 13 predicted proteins | sample 2SBtaG_2_FD_87286 | JGI IMG/M metagenome (GOLD analysis project Ga0114932, IMG submission 87286) | Deep subsurface microbial communities from Kolumbo volcano to uncover new lineages of life (NeLLi) - 2SBTROV12_ACTIVE470 metaG | ecosystem: Environmental > Aquatic > Marine > Volcanic ... | reverse complement strand
ACTTCTTGCATCAAAAAAATAATCATTTACAGTGTTCACACTTTATTTCTTGTTCATGTTTATCCTTACAACCAGGACAGCTTACAGCCCCTCCTAAATGACACTCACATAGACAGGATAATTCATCTTCCATTTTCTATGTAACAATTATACTTCGTGTTAATAAAATACACCAAAGTTGGTTTTATCAGGGCAAAACTTGGTTTTACTTCTATTCAGATTTAGATAGTGTTAATGTGCTGTCAACCAATTCATTCAGTCTAGATTTTACTTCCTCAGAGATTATTTTTCCATCTTCAATACGATCTGCTGTCATAAATACAGGACTAGGATTCGTAATTACTTTGAAGTACGACATTAGTTGCGTCAATAATGTCTGCACATCTGTAAATCCTATATTTCCTGATGCTAAAATTGCTAATCCAGCAGTTTTACCAGCTGTCTGTTTATAATTAATAAATTCGAATAAATTTTTCAATGCTGCACTAAACATTGAATTGTAAATTGGAGTTCCTATTAACCAGATGTCTGCATCTGTAATGTCTTTTGCTGCTTGTAGAGTTTTTTCACCATATTCTACCTCATTTAGAAATCCATGATAATAATCAAATCCATCTTCTGACAAATTGATAAATTTAGTATTTTCATTTTTTGCCTTTGTATAATCATATACATACTTCATCATGATCTGCGTATTCGCATTTTTTCTTGGACTACCAGATATTACAACTATCTTCATGTATTGATGTAATTTGTAGATAATTTAAACTAAAATGGAATTTCAAAAAAAAAATAAACGGGCTTGGAGGGCTTCGATCCCTCGACCTGTAACTTAGGAGGCTACTGCGCTATCCATATTGCGCGTCAAAAATGACTCTGCGCCACAAGCCCAGCAAAAAACAAACTTGTAATTATTTAAGCGTGATCTAAGTTAGATTTGATGTAACGTTGTATCATATCCCAACCTGATACATCCTTTTGTTCCCATTTTTCGTAGTACACAACTTCATCCAAGCCTAATCTTGGTAACCACTTAGCTCTTTCAAGATCTGGTTTTGTTTCAAAATTTGTAACATGCCCAAGGCAAACATACGCTATGGGAACAATGTGTTCAGGCAAACCTAATTCTTTTTTCAGTACTTTATTTGACAATATACTTACCCATCCCAAACCAATTCCTTCTGCTCTAGCAGATAACCACATGTTTTGGATCGCACAACATACACTGTAGATCCCAGTTTCAGGTATACTAGTTCTACCAATTACAAACGGGCCAAATTTTGTAGGATCATATGTAACACAAATATTCACAGGTGATTCAATTATTCCTTCTAATTTTAATGATAAATATTCTGATTTTTTGGAACCATTAATTTTCTCTGAAGCACGTGCATGTTCTGTATCAAATGATTTTTTGATTTTGTTTTTTGTTTCTTGACTTTTAATTAGGATAAAATTCCATGGTTGAGAAAAACCCACGGATGGTGCATGATGTGCAGCATTGAGAATTTTTGTTAACACTTTATCATCAATTAGTTTTGACGTAAAATGAGATCTTACATCCCTTCTAGAGTAAATTGCCTTGTAAAATCCAGCCTTTTCTTCATCTGAGAATTCTTCATTCATGGTATTCATCGAAATTTATTCTATACATTTGTTGTTCTGTTAAACGTTAATAATGGCTAATCCAATTTTTGTGTACACGGGCCGGTAGTCTAGTTGGTTAGGATACCGCCTCGACACGGCGGTGATCGTGAGTTCGAATCTCACTCGGCCCATTTTTTTATTTATTTTAAAATTAATTTCGTGTATCAAATGGCGGTTCTACAATACTCCATGCAGATTCAACCGTCAAGATTCCAACCGCATCATACTCTACTTGTTCACCGCTAACAATTGCATTATACTCTTTTTGATTTTTATCAGTTAACTTTAATGTAAACCAACTTTCTAATGGAATAGCTGTTTCAGGATAAAATGCAGCTCTACCCGGCATTGCAACATCTTCCGTTGAATATGCACTAGAACCTAAAACATTTCCATTTGCATACAATTCATACGTTATAACAGGTACAGTAAATGTCAGATCACTTGGATTTGTAATTGTAAATGTTACATTTAGTGTTGCACTATTTTCTATACTATTTACATCAAGAACTTCTACGCTTGTTAATTCAATTGTAGCACTTTCCAAATCTTCATTATCTAAACTAGCATAATACACACCTCCACCCATTAGTGCTAACAATGCTAGAATAGCAATAACTGGAACTATCCGTCCTGGTGGGTTCATTTCAATTTTTTGAAGCCTAAAGTACTAAAAAACGTTGTTAAGAATCAAATAGACATTAAACTTTGATATTTGCAATGGCATTAGAACAAGCACTACTTACTTGGATTCACATTACAAGTGCAGCTATATGGGTTGGTGGTTCTCTATTTATTGGTGTTGTATTTGCACCAATCTTGAAAAAAATGTCAATGCCTGTTGAAGAAAGAATACAACTAATGGTACAAGTTGGAAGACGTTTTAACAAATTAGCCATGCCTGCTTTGTTTATTTTAATTGCAACAGGAATGTATCAGGCACATCTCGTCTTACAAAAATCCGATATTCTATATGACACCAGTTATGGTCATGTTCTAATCATAAAGATGGTTCTAGTTGCAGCATTACTAATTACATATGCAGTTCATGTTCGTATAATTAGAAAAGACGTTGAAGATAAAATAATTGCAAAACAGATATCACAAGAGCAGTTACAAAAACTACGGAAAAAAATTATCATATTGGGAGAAGTAAGTGTTGTTTTATCAGTCATAATCTTATTTTTAGCATCAGTTCTTAATTCTGGTGGACAATTATGATTGGATTTCTAATAGGTAGATTTCAACCATTTCATTTAGGACATTTTGCAGCAATTAAATTTGCATTATCAAAAGTTGAACATTTGCATATTGGAATAGGTAGTTCAAACATAAGTCACGAAAAAAGAAATCCATTTACTGCTGATGAAAGAAAAAGAATGATTCTTTCATCAATAGATGATGAGATAAGAAAAAATCTATCAATACACTATATTCCTGATGTTGATGACCACTCAAAATGGACTCATCATATAGATGAAATAATTCCTGAATATGATGTAGTATTTTCTAATGATGATTTTACTCATGAGCTTTATGATAAACGAGGAAAATCAATAATCTCTGTAGATTTGAAATCCCGTAGTGATTTGTCTGGAACTAACATACGAAATCTTATCTTAACCGATCATAACTGGAAAGAATTTGTTCCTTCAGGAACGATAGATGTTTTATCAGAAATTAACGCAAAAAAACGATTGGAAGATCTTTAATTATAAATAACCTTCAAACAGGTCAAGCTTAGGAGAAATCAAATTTGGAATATCTAGTTATGCTACCTGGACCAACAAACGTTCCAGAAAGAGTAACAAGAGCTATGGTTACACCATCAATTAATCACAGAAGTGATGATTTTGTTGAACTATACGAAGAATGTGTAGATAATACAAAGAAGATTTTTGAAACTGAAGGTGATGCAGTTTGTCTTTCTGCATCTGGTACTGGTGCAACTGAATGTTCTGTTGTAAATTTAATTAAAAAAGATGATAAAGTAATAATTCCTGTTAACGGTGAATTTAGTACTCGCTTGGCACAACAGATTGAATGGGCAGGTGGTCAAGCAATTAGAATTAAGACTGAACCTGGAGTAAATGCAACTTTTGATCAAGTCAAAGAAGCATTTGATAACAATAAAGATGTTAAAGCATTCTATTGTGTTTGGAATGAAACATCTACTGGAACTATGATTAATTATCTTGACAGAATTAAAGATCTTACATCAAGAAATGATTCTTACTATGTCCTAGATGGTGTATCAATTGTTGGTGGGGAAGAACTTCACATGGATAAGTGGGGAATTGATATTGCAATGACTGGTGCACAAAAAGCATTTGCATGTCCACCAGGAATCTCACCAATTTGTATTAATCAAAGAACTAGAAAGTATATGGAAGAAAATCCACCAAATACAATGTATTTCAATCTACCACGATATTTCAAATATTACGATGAGGCTAAACATACTCCATTTACACCCGCATTGCCTGTACTTTATGCTTACAGAGAGGCAATGAGAATTGTTCTTGAAGAAGGAATGGAAAACAGAATTCAACGTCATAGAACATGTTCTGACGCATTATACTCAGGACTATCTGCAATTGGATTAACACCATTTGCAGACGAGAACTCCCGCTCTACTGTAGTAATTGCATTAAACTACCTTGATGGATTAGAAGATAAAATATTCCGAGATACACTTGCAAAGAAATTTAGAATTTTAGTTGCAGGAGGTTTTGGAAATCTAAAAGGCAAAGTTTTCAGAGTTGGTTGTATGGGTGAAGTACACCGCTATCATGTAATGAGATGCATATCTGGAATTGCATCAACATTGGCAATGATGGGATACGATACTGATGCTCAAGCAGGTCTAAAAGTTGCTGAAGAAAAACTAAAGCCACTTGATTCGCTCTAACTTAATATAAGGAAATTCAAAATCGACTACGTTGACATTCAAAAAAGGACAATTAATCTTACTCGATTATACTGCAAAAATTAAAGATACTGGTGAAGTTTTTGAAACCACAATAGAAGAAGATGCTAAAAAAAACTCTATTCATGAACCTAACGTCAAATATCAACCAAAATTAGTTTCAGTTGGCGAATCATGGGTACTCAAAGGATTAGACGATGCACTACCTGAAACTTCCGTTGGTGACAAAAAAACAATTGAAGTAAGTTCTGACAAAGGATTTGGTGCTAGAGATAAAGGCAAAGTAAGAATGATTCCCTTAAGAAAACTTGGAGAGGATGCTGAAAAGGTTTCAGTAGGTGATACAGTTGAAGTTGATAACAAAAAAGGAATTATTCGCTATATTGGTTCGGGAAGAGTTCAGATCGATTATAATCATAGATATGCAGGAAAAACAATTCTTTATGAGATTAACGTAAAGAAATCACTCGATGCTGACGATGATATGATTTCAGCAATTTTACAATCACGTATGCCGGTTGAAGATGACAAGTTAGTTTTTAAAAAAAATGGTGATTCACTTGATATTACCATACCTGAAGAAATTTTTAGGGCCGAAGGTCTTCCAGTAATCAAACATTTCACCCAACTTGATCTTTTCAAATTTGTATCATCAATTAAAAAAATTAATTTTATTGAGACATATACGAATAAACAGGCTCCAAAACCTCAAGAAAATTCAGAATCTAAATAATTATATCACTTTTGTGACTTTTGCAAGTTTTAACGCACTACTTTTGGTAATCTTCTTTTCACTAAGAATTGTATATCTTTCTGGTCTAAGGGATTGAGCAATAGTAAGTGCTTTTGCAAGAACTTTGGGTTTTAAACCAATCTCTTTTGCAGTAGTTGGTGCTCCAACATTTTTCAAAGTTTTTACAATTTTTTTCCAATCTTGACCTTGTAATTTAGCAATCATTATTGCACCAATACCAACCTTTTCTCCATGTAGTCCAACACCAAATTCTAAATGATCAACAGCATGTGAAAACAAATGTTCTGCACCAGAACAAGGTCTACTACTACCAGCAATACAAGAGGCAACACCTGCGCTGATTAGTGCTTCAACAATAATTCTAGCATCAATGCCTTTTTTTGAAAAACTCGGTGAACTTTCAATCAAAATTTTTGCACTCATTGATGCTAAATCAGCTGAATATCTACCATAATACTCACCTTTTTTATCACGACCTAATTGCCAGTCCTTTACTGCTGTAACTTTTGCCATAAGATCACCACATCCACTAGCAAGTAGTTTCTTTGGGGCTCCTTTGATCACATTTACATCAACAAATACTCCTAAAGGAGCTGTTGCTACAAGCGAATGAGGTTTTTCTCCTCTAACAGAAACAAAAGGACTTGCAATACCATCATGTGATGCAGAAGTGGGTATACTGACAAAGGGTTTTCTAAGATTAAACGAACATAATTTTGCAATGTCAACAGATCTACCACCTCCAATTCCTATTATGAGGTCAGTTTTTGCATTTTTGACCTTCTTTTGAATTTGTTTTGTGTCTTTAACAAGATTAGAACTGGCAAGATGCCAAATGGAATGTATTTTTGATTCTTTTAATGATGAATCAATTTGTTGCCCAAAAATTTTTTTAACATTTTTTCCTGAAATTATTGAAACTTTCTTTGAATTTGGGGATAGACCGTGTAGGAACTCACCCACTTCCTCAATATTATTTTCACCAACAACAATTTGTCTTGGCAGTTCCATTGTATGTGATATTGATTTTCTTTGTCCTTGCATTACATCACATCGGTAACAAAGTTATTTAAAAGGGTGCCATAGTATTAATACTATCTCAAACGAGGTAATTCTATGTCAAACAACGTTGAAGAAAAAATACTGCATGGTACTACAACAGTAGCAATCAAGGTAAAAGAAGGTGTTGTACTTTGCGCCGATATGAGAGCAAGTGCAGGTTATTTTATTGCAAATAATAACACTATGAAAATTCAAAAGATTGAGAAACATGCGGGACTAACTTTGGCAGGAGGTGTGGCTGACGCACAAAATATTGTTGATGTTTTACGCTATCACGCAAACGTTCATAGAATTCAAAATCAGGAACCAATCCCAATTAGATCATTATCTAGATTAACATCATTAATGTTTCATCAAAACAGAGGCTATCCATTCATTGCAGATATTCTAGTTGGTGGATATGATAATCAAGGACCACAACTATTCAACATAGACATGTTTGGTTCTGTTGAAGAGAAAAATTATGTTACCACAGGAAGTGGTTCACCTGTTGCATATGGTTTGTTAGAAGAAGAATACCATGATAATTTAACATTAGATGATGCAAAGTCAGTTGCTTTACGTGCCGTTAAAGCAGCAATTACAAGAAATATTGGGACAGGTGATGGAATCAATGTTGCATTGATTGACAAAAATGGATTCCGTCTTTTGGAAAATGAGAGAAAGAAAGCTGTTTTAGACATTTAGAAATTTTTAGAAAATTAAATTAATTGCAAAAAAAACCATATCAAGAACAACCAAATGGCCAAAACATTATGGCAACCATACTGAAAAGTATACCAAAAGATGCTAATATTACAAAAATTGACTATGAAGGCCCTAGAATTGCTTTGTATACAGACAAACCAAAATTCCTAATGGAGAACAACGATATAATTTCAAATTTAGTAAATGTAATTAAAAAACGAATTGTAATAAGAACAGATGAAAAAATACGAAAAACAGAAGAAGATGCAAGAAAAATCTTAGACGAGTGTGTCCCTAAAGATGCTCATTTGGAGGCAACATTCTTTGATACAGCAACAGGCGAAGTTTCAATTGAAGTTAAAAGACCATGGTTGTGTCAACGAAATGCAGAAGAATTTAACCATGCTGATATTACAGAAAAAACTGGATGGAGACTAAGGATAAAAAAAGCAACAACAAATCCTTCCAGTACACTAAAAGCCATAAATTATCACTTGAAAATCTCCGCATCAGAAAGAGCAAAACAACTCAAAGAAGTTGGAGAAGAAATTTTTAGACCAAGACTAGTTCAAAAATCCGAGGTTTCTCTCTTAACACTAGGCGGATTCGGGCAGGTCGGTCGTTCATGTATGCTTCTTACTACTGCGGATAGCAAAGTTTTGATTGATTGTGGTATAAATCCTGGTGCAAGAACTCCATCGGAATCTTATCCAAGACTAGATTGGGCAAATATATCACTAGACGAATTAGATGCAATTGTTATAGGTCATGCACATCTTGATCATACTGGATTTTTGCCTGTGTTACTCAAATATGGATATAAGGGTCCAATTTATTGTACAGAGCCAACATTACCAATGATGAATCTGATCCAGCTTGATGCAATTAAAGTAGCAGGTGCACAAGGAAGAACACCCATGTACTCTGAAAGAGATGTTCATCAGATTATGAAGCAAGCAATTACACTCTCTTACGGAACTGTTACTGATATTTCACCTGACATTAAATTGGTACTTGCAAATGCTGGGCATATACTCGGCTCTGCATCTTGTCATTTTCATATTGGTAGTGGTGATCATAATTTTGTATATTCTGGTGATATAAAATACGGAAAAAGTATTATGCTTGAAAGTGCAAATACAAACTTTCCACGTGTTGAAACTCTGCTTGTGGAGAGTACATATGGTGCAAAGGAAGACATACAGCCTACTAGAGAAGAGGTTGAAACCGCATTCATCAAATCAGTTAATGACACATTAAAGGAAAATGGGAAAGTCCTGATACCAATTCCAGCAGTTGGGCGTGCGCAGGAATTAATGATGGTAATTGATCAATATATGAAATCAGGACAACTAACCGAGTCTCCCGTATTTATGGAAGGTATGATTAAAGAGGCTACAGCAATTCATGAAGCTCATCCGGAATATCTTGCACGTGATTTACGTAAGAAAATACTTGAAACAGATGATAATCCATTTGACTCTGAATATTTTACAAACATTGAGAGTCATGATGCAAGAGAAGAACCACTACGAGAAGATTCTCCTTGTATAATTATTGCCACATCTGGAATGCTTGAAGGCGGTCCAGTTTTGGAATACTTTAGAAATATTGCACCTGATAAGAAGAATAAACTTCTCTTTGTTTCGTACCAAGTAAATGGAACTCTAGGACGAAGAGTTATGGATGGTGCAAGACAAGTTTCAATTTTGGGCCAAAATGGAAAAGTTGAAGTTGTAACAATTAACTGTGCAACTGAGAAACTTGAAGGATTTAGTGGTCATAGTGACTATAATCAGTTAATGTCGTATGTTCATAGATTAAGACCAAAGCTTCGTCGAGTCTTAGTTAATCACGGTGAAAAACGAAAATCAGAGAATCTCTCATCACAAATTAGACGAATGTACAGAGTTACAACACATTATCCACAAGTACAAGAAGCAATAAAATTATTTTAGATCGTAATCTGGCTTCCAGATCTTTATGTTTGTTGGAGTTACAATAATCCTTTCTTCACCTAAACGTGCAATGTCCGCATCTGCATTTCTTGCAATTACATATAGCTCTTCCACAACCTTTCTTAGTTTTTCAACATCTTTTTGTGCTAAAGGTGTCACTCGCAAGATAAGGATCATTCCTTTTTTGATATCCTCTTTTATCGAGTGTAAGTCACTTGGATCACGTATAGTGATTGCCTTCAGATACGTTGTGTTTTCCTGTTTTTGCATAGCTTTGGTGAGATCAGGAGTATCAAAAAGCTTTTGATCTAAATTTTTTTTACAAGATTTTTTCGTGCGTAATTACCACAAATCAGAGTATCTAAAGTGTTACAAGTTCTTTTGTAAACTTGTGCATAATAATTGGTTTTTTGTTTTTTACAATAAGTGAGTCTTCAATTCTTACTCCAAATTTATTTTCAATATAGATTCCTGGTTCAACTGTTATTGCCATATTCTTTTGTAGTTTTGATGTGTTTCTTGTACTGATTGTAGGTAGCTCATGAACATCCAAACCAATTCCATGACCAGTTGAATGTATGAAGTATTTTCCATATCCTGATTTATTGATAACTTTTCTACATGCATCATCTACTGCCTTACAACTTACTTTTGGTTTTACGGCATCAAGTCCTATTTCTTGTGATTCTTTCACAATATCAAATACTTCCTTTGCTTCAGTAGAAATTTTTCCCAATGCAAATGTTCGTGTTGAATCAGAAACATATCCCTTGTAACGTAATGTTAGATCAACTACTATTAGATCACCCTTCCTAAATTTTCTATTAGTAACTTGTGCATGAGGAAGTGCACCATTTGGTCCACCTGCAATTATTAATGGATTAAGTGTTGACCTATAACCAGTATCAAACATTTCATTCTCAATTGCATATGACATTAGAATTGATTGTAATTCTGATTCTTTTTGTCCCACACTAATCTTTTTTTGGCATATATCAAACATATTATCTATTATTTTAGAAGCTTTTTTCAGTAACATAATCTCTTTGTCATCTTTTATTTCACGAGATTTTTGGAATGGATCAACAGAATTTTTTATCTTTGGAAATGATTTTTTTAATGATTGCATTACCGAATAATTTTGGCAATCAGTACAAACCTTACCCTTTAGAATTTTTTTTAAAGAGTTTAACGAATTTATTCCTCTATCGGATTTTATAACATTGCAGTTAATTGATTCATCTTTTGCTCTACCAACTTCTAGTTCTGGTGCGATAATTGTTGCATTAACATCTTTATCCAAAATGCCTATTGCCTCTCCCCAGAAACCAGTCAAATAAAACAAGTTTTCTGGCTCAAAAGTTACCAATGTATCACACCCTGTACTTTTTTGGCAGTTTTGCATTAGTTTTCTTCTTCTTGATCGCATTATTCTTTCTGATTCTAGTCTGTAGATTTATGTTTGGTGGCTATGAATTTCTAGCCGTTAATACTAAAACTTCCCATGGAAAGATAATTTTGTCATCTTTTTTGGTATATTGGACAGTGTTATCTTTTACAATCTCTCTTAGATTTGATTTTTGATATCTGTTAACTTGTTAAATTTTTGTTTTAGTGGTTTTGATAGATATTTTTTGTAGTTATTCCAATAATCAGAAAAATTTCCTGGGCTGTAATGATAAAGTAATTTTTTCACAACAATCTTCTGATATCCAGCCTTTACAAATTCTTCTTTGAATGATTTAGTTGTTCCAAATCTGTCTAGCTCTGGATATTTTGGTAAATAGTCTGGAATGAATTTTTTTACTGGATTTAGTATGCTATCAAAATATGGAACATTTGTCTTACTGTGAACACTCATTGTAATCATACCATTTTTTTTCAGAATTTTTTTGAGATTTTTCAAAACTTTTTGTGCATTTGGAAAGAAAAACAGTGCATATTGACATGTTATAGCGTCAAATTTTGTGTTAAATTGAATAGTTTCTGCATCTGCTATGATAAAATGAAGATTTTCTTTCATTCCAACCCACTTTTTTGCAATGTTTATTGCAGTTTTTGACGTATCAATTGCATAAATTATGCCATTTTTACCAACTTTCCTAGTAATTTTTTTTGTAACCAGACCTGTACCACATGCAAGATCTAAAACACAGTCACCAGATTTTATTTTTGATAATTTTATTAACTCATTTGTAACATTAAACGGTCCAACTTCTTCTCTTGCCCATCTTTTATGATAATATGGAGCTACTTCATTCCAAACCAGAATATTTCTCTGCTTGTATTGAATATTTTTAGATTCTTTTTTCAATGTTCTTACAAATTAATTTAGCAATTCTTTCTTTTTTATTTCTACCAATAGCAACAACTGTTTTTGAGTCAACAATTAGTAATTCATTATATCTTGTGTCTTTGAAGTATTTTTTCCCAATATCATTTGCAATTATCATGTTAGCCTTGGAATCTCTTAGTTTTTGTTTTGCCCGTACTACTAACTCTTTTTTTGAAATATCTGTCTCAGCCTTAAAACCTATTAAAAATACATCTTTTTGTAATTTTTTTATGTAATCAATAATTTTAGGTGCCTTTTTGAGTTCAACAGTAAGTGAATTTTTTGTGCTTTTAATTTTCTTTGAGTATTGATTTTTTGGAATATAATCCGATGCTGCTGCAGCCAATATGACAATGTCAAATTTTTTTTTCATTTGTTTTTTTACTTCATTGAACATTTCCGTAACAGTCTGTACAGGAATTATTTTT
>Ga0114932_10005129_pt1 | contig 11803 bp, 7 predicted proteins | sample 2SBtaG_2_FD_87286 | JGI IMG/M metagenome (GOLD analysis project Ga0114932, IMG submission 87286) | Deep subsurface microbial communities from Kolumbo volcano to uncover new lineages of life (NeLLi) - 2SBTROV12_ACTIVE470 metaG | ecosystem: Environmental > Aquatic > Marine > Volcanic ... | reverse complement strand
GTGACGATGAACTGTGGGTGATGAGCATGGGGTCGATGGTCTTCAACATCACGTTGACCCCATCCAACGGTGGTCGACACACGCAGTATGTCGACTTTCGAGACAACCCGATTCGGTTCACCGGTGACCTGATCGCAGCGGTCGCCGCGCGACAGGCTGAACTGGATGTCAACGAGGTCCATCCGTTGGCCGGTGCCGAGCGGATCGACCTGGGGATCGTGAATGCCGGCGATTACTTCAACCGGACACCTGTCTCGTGCCGCTTCACCGGGACGAGGCGGTGGTCGCCGGGCAAGAGTGCCGACGGGATACTGGAGGAACTCCGGCAGCTGGTCGCTCCGATTGCCCAGGCCGGGGGGATGACTGCGGAGGTGACGATGGAACACGAACGCGAGCCGTTCGACACCCCGTTGGATGATCCGTTGGTAGAGGCCGTTGGCGGTGCACACCAGCAACTCTTTGATGAGGATCCCCGTGTCATCGGTCGACGGATCGTTGGAGATGCCAACCTGTACGTGCACGGCAGCGGCGTGCCGACCATCTATTACGGGCCGAGCAACGAAACAGCCCACGCCGACATCGAAAACGTCTCGATCACCCGGGTGGTCGACTCGGCCCGTATCTACCTTTTGGCCGCGATGAAGTACTGCGGTGTCGCGTAGAGGGCCGCATCCGGGAGCCGTTCAGAGCAGTTCGGCGGCGGTTCCCTGGATGGCTGCCCAGGCACGTTCGACATGCTCGAGCCGTGTCGATGTCTGGGCGATCGAGAATCGCAGCGTCAACCGGTCATCAAGAGTCGTGTGAGTCAGGAAGAGGTCGCCGGAGTCGTTGATAGCATCGAGGAGTTTCTGGTTCAACTCGTCACCGGCGACGTGCCGGAAACAGATCAGGTTCAATGATCTCGGGGCGACCAGTTCAAAATCCTGATCGGCCTCGACCCATTCAGCGAACCGGGTGGCCCATTCGACGTGCGCCCGGATTTTCTGTTGCAGGCCTTCGACACCGAAGCTGCGGATCACGAACCAGAGCTTCAGGGCGCGGAAACGGCGACCCAGCGGGATGTGCCAGTCGCGAAAGTCGACCACCTCGCCCGACTGGGATGCCCGGTTTCTCAGGTAGTCGGGCAAAACGCTCAACGCCTGCAACAGTGGTTGTCGGTCGGCGACGTAGAAGCAGTCGCAGTCGAAATTGACGAACATCCACTTGTGAGGATTGAAGGCGTAGCTGTCGGCCAGTTCCAGTCCGGCGTGCATTTGTCGAAACTCCGGGCAGATGGCGGCGGTGCCGGCCATTGCGGCATCGACATGCAACCACGCCCCGTGGTCCCGGCAGATGGCACCGATTTCCGGCAGCGGATCGATCGCGCCCGAGGAGGTCGTGCCAACCGTGGCGCAAACGAAGGTCGGTTTCAGGCCGTGTGTCGCATCGGCGGCCATTTGCTGGGCCAGCAGGTCGGGCCGCATTGACCAGTTTTCGTCGCTCTCGATCACGCGGAGGCGATCGGTACCCATGCCGGCAATCATCATCGATTTTTCCACCGACGAATGTGCCTGGTCGGAGGTGTAGGCGACCTGCCACGAGTCGACGCCCAGCCGTCGGGTGTCACGAGGCTTGTCGGGGTGTTCGCGATAACAGGCAGCCAGCAAGGCACACAGGGTGGCGCTGGATGCGGTGTCCTGGATGACACCGCCACCGTTGCCACTGGAGAGAAATTGCTCGGGAAGATCGAGCATCTCGATCAACCAGTCCAGGACGTGTTGTTCCAGCTCGGTACAGGCCGGACTGGTGGTCCAGAGCATTCCCTGGACGCCGAGTCCGGCGGCGAGCAATTCTCCGAGAATGGACGGGGGTGAGGTGTTGGCCGGGTAATAGCCAAAGAAGTTGGGTGACTGCCAGTGGGTGATCCCGGGAAGAATGACCTGGTTGACGTCGTTCAGGATCTGGTCAAACGACTCACCCTGCAGGGGAGCCGAGTCGGGCAGTTGGGTGCGGATGTCCCCGGGTGCGACACGTGACAGCACCGGGTACTGTTCGACCTGTTCCATGTAGTCGGCGATCCAGTCGATCACCTCGCGGCCGTGTTGCCGAAAGTCGTCAGGTGTCATCACGCCGGGTTCTCCGTCGAGTGGAGTAGCTTCACCAGCGCCAGGTAGTCGGCATCTCGCTGTGCGATGGTGTCGTCAAGTGTCTCGGGGGGGTAGGAGTAGATGCCCTGGCCCGACTTGGCACCCAGGTTGCCGGCCTCGACCATCCGGCGGATGGTCTCGGGAATCTCGGTGTCACCGCGCATGTCCGGGACCAGGTTGGTGAAGGTGGCCGACGAGATGTCCCATCCGGCGTAATCCATGATGGCCAGTGGACCGAGGGCCGCCAGCCGCAGCCCCATGCTGCCGCGGATGGCCCGGTCAATCTCCGATGCGGTGGCCACGCCGCGATCCAGCAGGTCGAACACCTCGCGGAACATTGCCACCTGCACCCGGTTCACCAGGAAGCCGGTCAATTCCTTGTCGATGCGGACAGCGGTCTTACCGATCGACTCGAGGGTTGCCAGTGCGGTGTTGACCGTCTGGTCGCTGGTTCGCTCGCCACCGACCACCTCGACCACGGGAATCACGTGAGGCGGATTGAACCAGTGCGTGACGACAGCCCGCTGGGGATGCGCCAGGTCACAGGCGGTTTCGGAAATCGGAAAACTGGAACTGTTGCTCGCCAGGATGGTGTGCTCGTCAACGAGCGGTTCGATTTGGCGTAACAATTCCTGTTTGACATCGAGATTTTCCCAGGCGGCCTCGGTCACAAGGCCGGTTCCGGTGACGGTCTCTTCCAGCGTGTCACAGACGGTGATCCGTCCGAGCACGTCGGGGATCTGTTCCGCGTTCAGCAGGCCGACGGTGGTGAGCTGTTCCAGGTTGCTGGTGATCCGTGTGAGTGCGGAGTCGGCGGAGACGGGTCGTTCGTCGATTGCCCGAACGGTGTAGCCTCCGACCGCAAACGCCTGTGCGATTCCATGTCCCATCGTGCCCAGGCCGATCACGGCCACGGGCAGGTCTCGAGCCAGGGCATCCGCGTGCGGTTGGTTGTCGGTCGTGTTCATTCTTCCTCTCCCAGCCACGCCAGCGGTGCCAGCGCGGTTTGTTCGGTCATGACCTCGATCACGCATGGGCCCTCGCCCGACAGGGCTTCATCGAGTGCCGAGTCGAGTTCTCCGGGGCGGGTGACCTTGATTCCACGAGCTCCCATCGTGGGAGCGATCTCGGCAAAACTTGCATCGCTGAACTGCCACAGGTCCCCGTGGCGGGGTCCCGGTTCACCGGCATAGGCGTCGTTGACCAGGTCGATCTCCTGGTTCAATGACTGGTTGTTGTTGATGATCAGCGCACAGGTGATGTTCCAGCGGGCGGCGCTTTCCAGTTCCGAAAGGTGGTACCAGAAACCCCCGTCACCGGAGAACAGCACGACGGGTCGATCCGGGGCGGCCAGCTTGGCCCCCAGTGTCGCCGGAAGGCCCCATCCCAATGACCCGGCTGCCCTGATGAACGACTGGGTCGAATGATTCAGGTCGATCATTCCACCGGTCCACATTCCACTGTGGCCGGTTTCGGATACCAGGATGGCGTCGGAAGGCAACAGGCGTGTCAGGTCGTTGCAGACTCGCTCGGGTCGTAGCGGTACGGCATCCGACTCGAGCAATGACGCGAATTCCGCCCGCCAAGCAGTGCCGTAAGACGCAACGTCGTCACGCCACGCGGTTCGTCGATCGGCGGTGGTGGGGTCGACAATCTCGAGCATCTGGCCCAGGACGGTCGCCGCGTCTCCGCACAGGCTGGCCCGGTTGGGGTAGTGACGCCCGAGTTCTTCCGCGGCAATGTCCAGTTGAATGACCGCGGTACTTGTTGGAGGGATTTTCCAGCGGGCGGTCACCTGGCTACCGGTGCGACTGCCAACGAAGAACACGAGATCCGCGTCCAGCAGAGCCTGGTTGGCACTCTTGCGGCAATAATGGCCGGGGACACCGATATTCAGGGGGTGATTGGCCGGGATCGTGTCCTTGGCATTCAGGGACGTGGCGACGGGAATTCCCAGGGTCTCGGCCAGCTGCAACAGCACCGGCCCGGCTCCGGAAGTTTTGACGCCACCGCCGGCCACGATCACCGGTTTTTGAGATTCCTGGAGGACCTGGACTGCTTGCTGGACGTCGCGGTTGGCTGCGGCGGTGCGGGTGGCAGGCACGGATGTGATCGCGGGTTCCTGACGCAATTCGACGTCGAGTTCCTCGAGTTCAATCTCGCCCATGTGACCGAGCAGTTCGATGTGTGTGGGTCCCGGTGTGCCGCTTGTCGCATCGCGAAGTGCCTGTCCGATGGCGTCAGGAAGCCGATCGATCGTCTCGACACGTGTGCTCGATTTTGTCACGGCCGGAAACAGGCTGAAGTCGTCGATTTCCTGGTAGGTGTGTCGGTGTCGGGTGTCGTGGTAGGGGCCGCCGGTCAGTGCCACCACCGGAGAACAGGCCAGGTACGGGTCGCGGAGTGCGGCGGCCAGGTTGGCGGCACCGACACACTGGGCGAACGTGATGCCCGGCCGGCCCGAGACACGGGCGAAACCGTCGGCCATGTACACGGCCGATTTTTCCCCGTGAGTCATCACGCGATCGATGCCCGTTTCGCGGAGTTCCATCTCGGCGAGCGTTTGATTGAGGATCGCGGGGACGAAGAAGACGTGGGTCACCTCGTGCAGGTGCAGCGTGTCGGCCAGGAACTGGGCGCCGGTAAGACGTGGCATGGGAGTAAAATCCGGTTTGGAGATCGATTCAGTCTTTCGGTTCGACCGGTTGTGGGCAAGTGTGACGGGGTGGATCTTCAATACCAATTCGCCGGAATCATCTCGAACGCCGACTCGTTATCATGAGTCCTGTGTTCCAGAAGGAAGTGTCTTCATGATTGTTTCGGTCTTGCGTTGTGTCTCCTCGATCCTGCCAGTGATCCTGGTCCTGGTGTCACGGCCTGTTGCGGCCGACGACGACTGGGCCGACAGCTTCTACCAGTTTCGTATTCCGGTGGAGGTGGAGGCCGCGGAAACTGGTTGGCATGTGTTGCCGGTCGACGCCGAGAGAATCACCCGGGAGATCAACCGTGTTGGGCCGTTTCGGTTCGATCCGCAGTACCTGGCCTTCAACCACGTGAAGCTGGTCGAGGTCGATGGGTCGGGCAAGGCGATCGATGTCACGGTGGATGGTGGCTTCACCCTGGTCAGGGGTGGGCCGGAACTGGCTGCCGAGGCGCTGGCCGGAAAGGGCGACAAGAACACGATTTCCGTCACGCCGGGCGATTACCACCTGATGCGGTTCACCAGTTCCGGCGGTGGCAAGTGTCCGGCGCTAGCCTACGAGCCGATTTTCCCTCCGGGAACGCCACTCAGGCGGCACGTCTACCGCATCAGTTACGTTGCTCCACTGCTGCCCCAGTCGAAACGGACGCACGACGTGTTGTTTGTGCCCGATGGCAAGGATATGGAGTTACTGGTCCGCGGCCGGTTTATCGGGACGATTCACGACATCAGTGTCCGCTCGGCAAAAATCCGCCTGATGGCCAACATCACCAAGCCTGGTGTTCGTCGATTCCACCTGTATTACCAGCCGATGGGCAGTCACCACCTGCAGGTTCCCGTTCGCCGTCGCGATGAAGTCCCTCGCCAGGTGGCCACGTTACGGTCGGTGGGAGCTGCGGCCGAGTACACCGGCGACACGCGGTACCGCGTGGGCGATTCAGCATCAGTCCGGGCCTGGTTTGCCGAATCGACGGTGAAGATCACTCGCAAGCGTCGCGTTCCCCGACAGGTCCGGCGTGGAATCCGGATCAAGGCCGCTGCCAACGAGTCGCAATCGTTCCAGCTGGTGCTGACTCCCCGTCGGGCCACGACGCTCGATTCTGTCACGCTCTCGGCGTTGACCGGGCCAGGCCATACGATCTCGATGCGGACCGCCGAGGTGAAGGTGGTCGAATACGTGCCGGTTCGTACCAGCAGTTACATCACGCCAGCCCGGTTTGTTGGTGAGGTCGGCGACCCGCTGTTGCCCCTGGTTCGACCCCTGCCACTTGATCCACTCGATGGAAACCGTGCGGTGTGGATCACGCTGCATGTTCCGGCCGGCACCCCGGCGGGAACCTACAAGGGCACCCTGAAAGTGGCGTTGGGCGACGAGGGTCTGGACGTGCCGGTCGAGCTGGAGGTGTTTGGATTCGAGTTGCCGGAGTTCGCGTCATTCGAGTCGGACATGGGCGGCCAGTACCTGGTCAAGCACCTGAATCATCTCAAGAAGTCACCGCGACGGGTGATCGACTACCACGGGATTTCGTCCAAGGCCGACATCCTGAAGCTGACCCGTGGCTATTACGACCGGATGGCGGCCTCGAAGTTCTACCCGAAGAACACGGCACTGCTGACCGAGATCGGGATGAACTGGACACCGCCTCCGGCCGGCTTCAACGTCGACCAGCCGGGCAATTTCATCAGGCTCAAGGACTGGGATTTCACCCGTTTCAACGCCGAGCTGGATCACTTCATCAATCGCCGTAAGGTCAACAGCCTCTGCCTGCTGCACACCAACCCGACCGCCTGTAACCAGTTCAATCACCTGCCCGGTGCTCCACTGGCCGGGCCGGCCGTTTCGTCACCGCACACCACGATGGGCTGGCAGACCTGGCGAAAGATGACGCTGGTGGCGTACGACAATCCGAAGTCGAGAAAGAACGTGATCGGGGTCACCCGAAAACAGTTCGACAACGTGATGATGCAGTTCTTCCGAAGAACGGCCCAGGAACTCGACAAGCACGGATGGCTGGATCGAGTGCACGTCTTGATCGACGAGACCGAGAATCCGAAACGGCTGGCTCACTTTCTGAAACTTTTGAAGTCCGATCCGCTGACGGCACGAATTCGCGTTGTGGCCTGCATGCAGGGGCTGGGCCTGATGGATCCGGGTTCGCCCGGCAACGAGGGGCTCAAGGAATTTCCTTTCCCGCAACTGATCGACACGTACTGTCCCGAGATCGATGAAAATTATGACCGTTGGATGCCCTATTACTTCGACGATTACAAGATCCCCCGGGATCGTCGCAAGCTGTGGTGTTACATCGTTGCCACCAGCCGGATCGCCATCGACACTCCGGGCATCAACAACCGCGTGTTGGCACTCGACGTGTTTCAACGAGGTGGCAGTGGCGTGTTGATGTGGGAGTCGTTCGGGTGGGACCACCTGTACGGAGGAGCGTCGAATCCCTGGGAGGATCCGTACACGCGTCATGCCAACGGATCGCTGGCATTCTTCTATCCGCCACGTCGTGCCGAAGGAACGGACACGGGGAAGCCCGATTTTACGATCACCCCATCCCTGCGGCTCTCGACATTCCACGAATCAGTTGATGACTTCGAGTACGCTCGAATTCTTGAGGATCTCGTGAAGGCGGGCCTCAAGAAATCGGTGGACACTCGTGGTGCCGAGCGGGCGCTGTCGGATATCCGACGGTTTTTTCCGGAAAACACCAACTGGTCGCAAAACGACGCCTGGTTCCTGGAACTGCGTGAACGGTTGGCCCGCGAGATCGTCACGTTGCAGGCAAGCCTCGATGGCTGAAATCATTCGACGGCAATGCCTGATCTCGGGAGGGTTTGTTATCCTGTGTGGGTCGGCAGCCGCTGCCGGACTCAGTTCACGACTCAGCTGATGGAGTATTCGATGCGAATCCGTGCGATCGTCTTTGGACTGCTGTTCCTGGTCACTTCAATCGCCTCGGCGGACAACTGGCCCAGCTGGCGTGGCCCGACCCTCAACGGCGTGGCGCCCCAGGGGACCTATCCGGTGGAATGGAGTGCCACAAAGAACGTGGCGTGGAAGCTCAAGCTGCCGGGGAAAGGCACGTCGACACCGATCGTCTGGGCCGACCAGATTATCCTGACCTGCCAGGAGGTCACCCGGAACACGACCGTCGCCCTGGACCGTTCGGGCAAGGAGATCTGGAAGACGGCCGTGGGCACCACGAGCATCAAGGGCAAGCACCGCAAGGCGAGCGGCAGCAATCCCTCGCCGGTGACAGATGGAAAGCACATTTATGTCTACTTCAAGAGCGGTGACCTGGCCTGCCTGACGTTGGCCGGCAAGCTGGTCTGGCAGACCAACCTGCAGAAGGTGTGGGGCAAGGACACCCTGTGGTGGGACCTGGGCACGTCGCCTGTTCTCTCGGCCGACAAGGTCCTGGTCGCGGTCATGCAGACCGGCGGATCGTACCTGGCGGCGTTCGAGAAGTCCGACGGCAAGGTGGCCTGGAAACGGGATCGCAACCTCGAGGCCCCGCTCGAAGCGGCTCAGAGTTACACGACGCCGATCGTGTTGAAGCGAGGCAACACCGAGAGATTGCTGGTGCTGGGTGCCGACCACGTGACCGCACATGATGTCGCCTCGGGGAAAGAACTGTGGCGAGTTGGCGGGTTGAACCCGAGCGGCCAAAAGTACTTCCGCAGCATTTCCTCGCCGGTGATTGCTGGAAACCTGTTGCTGGCCCCCTATTCGCGAGGCAACACGCTGACAGCCATCCGGCTGGGTGGCAGTGGTGACGTGACCCAGTCGCACGTCGCGTGGAGTAACAAGGGTGGAGCTGCCGCGGATGTGCCGACTCCGATCGTGCAGGGCAACCGGGCATTCGTCTGTAGCGATCGCGGCAAGGTGACCTGCCTGGACGTGAAGACGGGCAAGGCGATCTGGAGCGGCCAGGCCGAGAAGAATCGGCAGGGGTTCTCGAGTTCACCGATCCTGGCCGGGGGAAACATCTACATCACGCGAGAGGATGGCAAGACCTTCGTCATCGACTCGGGCAAGCAGTTCAAGGTGGTTGCCGCCAATGAGCTGGGTGAATTCACCGTAGCCACCCCGATCTTCTCGAAAGGCCAGATCCTGGTCCGCACGACCGAGCACCTGTACTGCATTGGCAAGTCGGCTGCGGCCGCAGCCGCCGGCGAGTAGAGCCCTGGCCACGTGGTCGAAATGTGACGATGGTTCCGGAACTACTCTGCGACGGCCCGTCTGACGCCGAGCGGACCATCGTCCTGGCTCATGGGGCAGGTCGTGGTTGGGACAGCCCGTCGCTGGTGGCCATTGCCGAAGGCCTGGTGCGGGCGGGGCACCGGGTGGTGCGTTTCGAATTTCCGTACATGGTGCGGCGACGCGAGGACGGAACGAGACGTCCGCCCGATCGGCAGCCGGTTTTGCTGGAGACGTGGCGTGCGGTGATCGAGGCGCTGGGGCCCGATGGCCTGGTGATTGGCGGCAAGTCGATGGGTGGCCGGATGGCCAGCCTGGTTGCCGACGAATGCGGTGTGGCCGGGCTGGTCTGCCTGGGGTATCCCTTTCACCCACCGGCCAAGCCCGAAAAGCTCCGGACCGAGCACCTGGCCGGGCTGTTCACGCCGACGCTGATCGTCCAGGGCGATCGTGACCGGTTCGGGACTCCTGGCGAGGTGGCCAGTTACCGACTCTCGGAGAAAATTCGGGTTCACTGGATGCCCGACGGGGACCACGACCTGGTGCCACGAAAAAAATCGGGCCGGACCGCCGAGGAGAACTGGGCCGAGGCGGTCGACGTGATTCTTGGTTTTATCGATCGTCAACGATGACCAGTCGCTTGGTGCAATCAACCATCATCCAGCAGACGGTGGTGACCAGGTAGACAACGGCGACGAAGTAGAACAGTCCGTCGAAGTCGTACTGAATCTTGACCCAGGCCATGGTCGGCCCGGCGATAAACAGGCCGGCGGCTCCAACCGTATTGACCATGCCGAAGACACGACCGGCTGCAGGTCCCCCGATGTCGGTCACCGTGCCCCACCAGGTGGGTTGGCTCATGTCACTGAAGAACTTGCAGAAGAACAGCACGCCCATCACGACACGACCGTCCTCGAAATAGAGGCTGCCGCAGATCAGTGCCGCGGCAATCACCTTGCACCCTCCGGCGATCAGTCGCCGAGCCCGGCGACGGTTGTCGATGACCCGAATCAGCCAGTCGTTGAGAATCCCCCCACAGAGGCCACCGAGAGCACCACCGAACAGTGGCAGGCTGGCGAATACGCCCATGTCGGCCGCACTGAAGTTCTTGGCCTGGACCAGGTAGGTTGGCATCCAGAAAACGAACAGGTTGTCGGCGAACGTGCTGAAAAAGGAGGCACCGAAGAAGGCGCCCAGGTTGCAGATGTTTCCCGGCGACCAGTCCCATTTCAGTCGTTGATCGGCCGTGACCACCACCTCGCCCTGTTCGATCAATGCCGCCTCGGCTTCGTTGGCCCAGGGGTGTTCACGGGGCGTGTTGCGGAATAGCAGTGCGAAGACGACAGCGAAAACCAGCCCGGCCACCGCCGTGATGACCAGCGCCATTTGCCAGGTGGTTCCCAGGACGCCCATCAGCAGGGCTCCGATGATCAGCGACGAGCAGGCCCCACCGGCTCGCCCGGCGAACGAGGAGATGAACCCCTGTTGCGTGGTGCGGATCGCTCGTGGAATCCAGCTCTGGGTAATTTTTCCCAGGCAGGGATAGCAGGGCGCCTGGACCAATCCCATTGCCAGGCGGATCGTGGCCAGGCCGTTGAAAGCGGAAACGACGGCCGGTGCTGCAGCGACAATCGACCACAGGACCGCACTGATCGGAATGACCAGGTGTGGTCCCAGCAGGTCGCCGGCCAGCCCTCCGGGAAACTGGCCGAATCCATAGGTCAGTCCGATCAGGCCGTCGAGCCATCCGGCCTGCTCCTCGTCGACCACCCCGTCCTGAAGCAAAAACGGCCGGATCACGCCCCACGAATAACGATGGACGTAGTTGATGTAGCTGGCCAGTGCCGCCAGGCCGAAGATCAACCACCGAACTTTGGTCGGTCGGCTGGTGTCGAAGCCCTGGTTGTCTGGCTGAGTTGACATGGACGATGGGGTTCTCGCTGGCCGCGGTTAGATGAGGGGGCACTCGGCTTTTGCCAGGGCTTCGCGGAACGCCTCGCGGGCTTCTGTGGGGGCGTCGACACGGGGCGGTCTGACCCGTCCGCCGGCCAGGCCCACCAGGTCCATGCCCGCCTTGACCATTGCCGCATCGTCGTGAGCCAGGCGAAGCTGTTCGAGAACGGCCACACGTTTTTGGATCTCGATGATGGTTGCCCAGTCACCCTCGACTCCCGCCGCGTGAATGGCCAATTCGGGTTCGGGCCAGAAATTGCCCTGTCCGGAGGTGAAACCCTCCATGCCCATCTGGAAACGGAGCTGGGCCACACCGGGGTCATGTTTCTTGTTGCCAATCCAGACGAACCGGTCACCCAGCATCTGGATGGCCCGGAAGAACTCGTGTGGGACAAAACAGGGATCCTTGACTCCGATGATCGCCTCGATCTCGGCCAGTTGAACCACGAACTCGGCCGGCCAGCCCTGCGTGTTGTAGGGCATCAGCGGAAGTCCCGTCGCCCGACCCAGTTGGTCGAAGTAGTTCCAGGTTCCCGAGAGGTCGGTGGGAATCTTGGAACGGATCAACGGTGGCATCCCGAGGCAAATCTCCACGCCCAGCCGCTCGTAGCGGCCCAGCAATTCGATCGCTTCTCCCAGGTTCGCCGGCAGGCAGGCGATGACCAGCGCCCGGCCGTCAACGGTCCGCAGGGCCGTGCCGACGAGCGTTTCGAGATCATCAAGTGTCAGCGCTTCGATCTCGCCGGTTCCACCCCCCACCGCGATCACCTTCATGCCGTGTTCGACCAGGAACTCGAGGTTCCTTTCGAAACCGGC
>Ga0114932_10005126_pt1 | contig 11805 bp, 13 predicted proteins | sample 2SBtaG_2_FD_87286 | JGI IMG/M metagenome (GOLD analysis project Ga0114932, IMG submission 87286) | Deep subsurface microbial communities from Kolumbo volcano to uncover new lineages of life (NeLLi) - 2SBTROV12_ACTIVE470 metaG | ecosystem: Environmental > Aquatic > Marine > Volcanic ... | reverse complement strand
CAGACACTTAATGGACTGATGATGGATTCACTTGCAGGAGACTCATTTAGTATGGAGTCTGATGTTTCAAGTGAAGAAACCGAAAAGATTCTTCAAGAAGCATCCGCAGTAGCTGAGCAACAGGTAGGAGATAAATTCCCATCTGTACCATCTTCAACTGGACTTTCGTCACAATCCTCTACTTCTACCTTTGAGTAGACTGGTTGAGACGAACAGTTCTTCTTTTTGTTTTAATTTTTAAAAAATAAATTTAGAGAATTTTTAATTCCCAAAGATGGGAAATACCATTGTCATTTTGTTTTAGAAATGACACTTAGATCATTTTATATCATCTTGAAACAAAAGCAGTGTATGAAAAGAAGTAGAGTCTTTCTCTTATCCTCAATATTTCTATTATTGTTAATTCCTGGAATTGTATTAAATGATGTATTTGCAGAAAAATTAATTTTTGTTGAAGGATTTGAAGAAGGAGCTCAGTTTTCTGTTGTTGACAAAGACTTTATTGATGAATTTACAATATTTGAGTCTCAAGTGTTAGGTGATGATAACATTACAGTGTTTGATGGTGAAACGGAATCTACTCTATATCTCAGTGGCATCGACTTTGCAAAAAATGGAATGTTAATCGGTTCATCAAATGCAGCTAATGCTGGAGATCAATTTGGATTTTATAAAATATCTTTTATAATTGATGAAGGAATTCCCAAAACTATTGCAAAAGTAATTAGCGAAGATTTTGTAGATAGTTTTTGTCCTGATATTTCATTTGAAATCGATGGAACATTAAACTGTCTTACCAAAGATGGCTCAACAATAGGAATTGAGATTATTGATCTTGATACAGCAAGTACAACATTTGGTGGAGACACTGGAATTACAGGAAGTCAAGGTAATGGATTTGCAATTAGTTCTGATGGAATTTTCTATCTAGGCAATCAAGAAGGATTGTATATATTGGATCTTGACACAGGAATGCCTACACTAATCGGTTTATGGGATAAGGATGACGATGGAATTATCGATGAACCTAATGTAGATCCTGATGATAATTGGGAATTTGAGGATTGTAAAGTTACAGCAATGGATTTTGATTCTTTGGGAACATTATTTGCTTCAATGATTTGCGATGATGAAGACATTGTTTTATCAGAAATTGATACTGAAAATGCTGATCTTACTTTGTTACTAGTTGAAAGAGATGAAGATCTTGTTGACGAATTTCAGTTGAATGATATATTTCATACAAATGCAATGACATTCTCTCCATTTGATTTTGATTTCTTACTTGGAACAACATATGGAACAGTAGAGGAAGGATTTGAATCACTAATTGTTAATGTAGATAATGAAGATGTAAATACAATCTTAGCAGGTGAACATACTGTAATCAGTATATGTGATAATACAACTTTGTCATTTGATGAAGACACAGAAATAATGCCTTATGGATGTGACAATTCAAGTGTTGAAGTAGTTTCAGGTGCCGTTGTTGCAATATTTGAAGCAGATGATGAAGAAGTAGAAGACATAACTGCAACATTAAATGAAGATGATGTTATAGTTTTTGATTCAGATAAAGCCACATTGACAAACTTAGGTCCAAATAACATTATTGTTGAATTCGAAGGAGAAGAATTTACTATACCACCAGGAGAAACCTTACGTCTACTAGCAGCAATTGATCATTATTTGGGATATAAAGCCAAAATAGAACGTGATGATCATGGTGATGATCATGGTGATGATCATGGTGATGATCATGGTGATGATCATGGTGATGATCATGGTGATGATCATGGTGATGATCATGGTGAGAAAACTATTGTAAACTTGGTTGATGAATTTGCAGGAGATGTAAATTATGAAGTCAAGAAAGTAAAAAAGCTCTTCAATCCAGTTGACAAGAATAATGAAGGGATAGAAAGTGAGGAATCACACTTGGTATCATATGACATTAAAAAGATTAAGGGTGAACCTAAATTCAAGAAAATAAAGAATATCCTAGTAACAAACCAATTTGGAGACTAGACTGTAGGTATTAAGAATCCAAAAGAATTGTTAGTTCCTTCTGCAAAAGACCATAATGAAAGTCCTGATGAATTAGACAGTGTCATAATTAATCATTTCAAGTGTTATGATGCCAAAGTATCAAAGAAAACACCAAAGTTTGAAAAGCAGATTGTTAGTTTAACAGACCAATTTGGTAGTTCCAATATGGAAGTAAAGAAACCAAAATCATTATGCTCACCTGTTGACAAAAATGAAGAAGGAATAGTAAGTGAGGAAAATTATTTGATGTGTTATGACTTGAAAAAGATCAAAGGAGAACCTAAATTCAAAAAGATTAACGTATTTACAAACAATCAGTTTGGACCTGAAGAATTAGAAGTAAAGAAACCAACTAGGTTATGTGTACCATCAACAGTAGTACTTCCTTAATTTTTTAGAATTATTATTTAATTCCAAAGTCTTTCTTTGAAGGTGAATTTTTTATTTAACATAAAGTTGCTAAATGCTGCTGTTCCAATAGCTATAGTCAATGCTAATGGATATGAAACATCATGAGAATCAACTAGCCAAAATACCATTCCAAGTTGTACTAATGCTCCTAAAGAGCTGAATAGACTGAATTTTCCATATTGGGATAATGTTTTCTTGCGTGAAAAGTCTTTATCCTCAAATGTCCAAATTTTATTCAATAGAAAATTTGTAGAAATTGATGCAATTATTCCAAATATGTTTGCATGAATATACCAAAAATTAGTAAAACCAAATGTAAAAAGCATTGAGATGATATAATTTATACCAAGTCCAGACGCTCCAACTGTAAAAAATCTTGCAGCTTTTGAAAGAAAATGAACAGAATTACGTTTTTCATTTGTAGAATTTATTTTTCCATTTTTGTAAAGTTTCCAAACTGATTTGAGATAATCAACAATAGTTGAACTATCTAATTTGCTTGAACCTAATGTTCTATTTTCAAATGTATATGGAATTTCTTTCACATGTACTCCTTTAGTTTTAACTAAAAGTTCTAATAGAAATTTGTAGCCTAATGCATCAAAATTTAATTCATTAATAATATTTTTCTTAAAAGCAAAGAAGCCAGACATTGGATCTTTAGTTTTTACATTTAATCCTTTTTTTGCAATAAAAGTTGCTACTTTACTCATGAGTTTTCTTTTAATGGACCACCCTTGAATTTTTCCACCTGTGATATATCTAGAAGCTACAACAAGATCATATTGAGAATGTTTAATGGCTTCAATCATTTTTGGAATTATTTGTGGTGGATGGGAAAAATCAGAATCCATGACTAGTATAGTGTCACCTTTTGATCTTTGAATTCCGTTTAAAATTGCAGATGAAAGACCATTTTTTGCTGTTCTATGAATAATGTCAATCGTATTTTCTGCAATTTTTTTTATATTTGAAATATAATCATCAACAATTTTTCCTGTACCGTCTGGAGAGTTATCATCGATCACTATTGTTTCAGTAGAAATTCCTTTGGGAATGTTTTCTTTAATAGATTTGAGGATATTGACAATATTTTGAGATTCATTATACGTAGGAAGTATGATAGAGATTTGGGGATTATTTTGCATCATGTCTATTTCACAGCTACCCATAAACAAATGAATATTAATTTTTAATAAATTTCATGCCTAATTTTTCTTTACAAGGCCAATTAAAATTCAAAAACTAGATTTGCCTGTAAAAGTTGGAATTTTCCCCTTTGATTGTAATATAATAATCATAAAAATTAGAATTGTAAAGACTAGTATTGGCAAATTTAATTCTGGAAGAGACTTGTCAGGAGATATAATATCGCCCCATGATGAGGGAGATGGAATTTCTGATAAATTTTTACGAGTTGAGTTTTGAGGCCAGGAATAAAATTTATCTAAACTAGAATCATAAACTGAAAGATAAAATCCATAATTATCTGAACGTTCTAACAAATCAATAGGAATTTTGAATTCATAGCTTGGATGAGGAGTTTTTGTATATCGATCATTTTCGTCAGAGATAGCACTCTTTGCAATAAAATCATGTGGGTTGGGAATAACATGCATTGATAAATTTGATTCTTCGGTTTGATTTCCTTGGAAAATAAATCCTTCTTCATCTCCTAACATTACTGTAAAACAAAAGTCATTATTATCATGAATTTTATTTTTATTATTTTCTCCATCTAAGCAAACAGTTGCTTGATCTTTCTTTTCATCAAGTGTAAGATCTGAAACTGCGTCAACTAAAACATAGATGTAATCTCCATAATGTGCAGTTCTAAGATGTAAGATATCATTTACACCAAAACTAAATTGATTGTGACTTGATTGTTTCCATTCTAAATAATTTGTCCATTTACCATCAAAAATAATGTCATTCATACTTGGTGAAACAGTAATTAGGATTGGTTCAACTTCAGCAAATGAATCATTGAATGAAAATATGAAAATTGATGAGACTAATAAAAATAAGATTAATTTCAAATTCATTTACTAATAGATTAAGAAATATAAAAAATCAACTAAAAATTTAGTCAAGTTTATAGTAATGAAATAACAAAATATTACATGAATAATTTTCTAGGAGTTGGAATATCTTTAGCAATAATTGTCGGAATAATTATTGTAGCTACAACAACTAGTATGAGTTCAAATGAAGAAATAATAGAGGATATTTCGCTTGTTGGGGAATCTCCAATAGAAGAAACAGTTGAGAAGGAAGTTGAAAGTGAAGGTAGAGATCTTACTGTAGAATTAGAAGAGAAAATAGGATTCAAAAACTCCTAAAAAGTGCCAAAAAGGATCTATTAGTCGAGGGTTTTTTGCCAAGCTACCTATAATAGAGTTATTTGTAGACATTATAATGAAAAGAACTACAACTATCGTGTTATTTGCTAGTATTTTTGCAATAACAGCAACAGGAGTCCTGGGTTTTAGTGCAAATTCTGCAACAACCCTAATGGTAACTCCATTAGAGAATCAAGCTGTGGGCATATTAGGTCATGTTCAATACAAAGTTATTGATGACTCTGGAAATATTGTAAAATACATGCAGGGTGACAACGAAGTAGTAAATGACGGAGAAGACTGTGTTGCAAATTACCTATTTGGTGTAGCAACTTGTGAAGCTGCTACTAGTTTCACTTGGATTGGGATTGGAAATGGAACTGATACCAATGGTGTTGGTGCAACAAATTCAACCCTTGCAGATGGAAATGATTCCGGTGCAGCTAGTTTAACTAGTGACTGTGCTCATGTTGGAGGTACTGGTGAATTAGCTAGAAGAAATGTAAGTCCATCACTTACATCTGCAGCATCTGGTACAACTGGTGCAATCATTGTACTAGAAACAACTAATCCATTCACATTCACTGGAGACAATGCAACAGATCAAACTGTAATGGATTCTGGAGTATTTAATGCTCAGAGAGCCGGTGTAACTAACCAACTTGAGTGTAATGCCAATGAATCTGGTTCTGGAAATTGGGACATGTTCTCAAGACAAAGACTCAATGGTGCAACAGGAATTTCAGTTTCTGAAGGAGATAGTCTCTCTGTAAAATGGACAATCACTGTAGGATAAGATTAATTTTTTAAAATAATCTTGTTCTTTATTTTTATATTTCTTTAAGATTTTTGCAGTTTGAAATATTTACAATTCCCTTTAATTTTACATACATCACACATTGGAGAAATAGGTTTACAAATATTTTGTCCATACATTACAAATGTATCATTAATGTCAATCCAAAATTTCTTTGGAATTTTTCTCATTAATTCTTGTTCTGTTTCTTCAGGATTTTTTGTTTCAACTAAACCTAATCTATTTGAAATTCTATGAACATGGATATCTACAGGGATTGCAGGTTTTTCAAATGCATAAACCAGCACACAATTGGCAGTTTTTCTTCCAACACCTGGTAATTTTACCAAAGTTTCCAGATCATCAGGCACGATTCCTTTATATTTTGACTCAATTATCTTTGCCACCTCTATGATTCTCTTAGATTTCACATGATAGAAGCCAATGGACTTGATGATTTTTTCAATGTCTTTTACTTTAGCATTAGCTAAAGATTTAGCATCTTTATATTTTGAGAATAATACTTTGCAAACTTTGGTTGTACTTTCATCTTTAGTTCTTGCTGAAAGAATAGTTCCAATCAATATACTAAAAGGTCCACCTGTTTCTACTTCATGAAGTTCGCGTAACGCAGTCATTCTAGGTGGTTTTACAGAATTCATAGTATCTGTCATTCCTTTGAGAATTTTTTCCATGATAATTGATAATATACGTACAAGTATTATATCTGTAATAGATAACTTACTTCATTGGAATTAACAAGAGAAGAAGAATCTGCACTAAAAGGTGAACAAGGTGAAATTATGCAGATGGCACATAGAATTTTGGTTGCTACAGGTGAAGCAACTGATGCTGAAAAACTAATTCCAATTGAATGGGCTCATCTGTCTGGAGTAAATTATAACACAATTGGTGATGCAGGAGAAGAATTTCTATCTAGTATAAGTAAAGATGCAAGAGTCAAAGTGAAAACAACTTTGAATCCAATGGGATTTGACATAGATAACGTTTCAAATTATGATTTGGATGAAAATTTTATTTCAAAACAACTTTCAATCAAAAATTCTTATGAAGCTATTGGTGTCACACCATCTTTTTCATGTATACCTTATGAAATATTTGATGTTCCAAAAGAAAATACTCAAGTTGCATTTGCAGAAAGCAATGCTGCTATTCATGCAAATTCATATGACAATCTAAAAACAAACAAAGAAAGTGCATTTAGTGCACTTGCAAGTGCAATTACTGGTAAAAGTCCATATTCATCATTACGAAAAGAAGATTCACCCAATCTATCAATTAGAATGAAAGTTAGTAATCCAACTGAATTAACTTATGGAATGTTAGGGTTTTTTGCAGGAAAAGTTGGAGATACATCTGTAAACATTTCAGGTTTGGGAGAAATGGATAGGCGTCAATGTAAAGCCATGTGTGGAGGAATGGGAACATCTGGAACATGTGCAAAATTTCTCTTTAAGGAAGAGGAATCTGGGATTGAAAAGATAGACTTTAATGAAAAAGAGATGAATAATGTTTTTGATGAACTAAATACTGCAGAAAAAGGTGACATAGTTACTCTAGGAAGTCCTCAATTAGGATTAGATGAAATTTCAGATCTTACTTCTAAATTAAAAGGACGTTCTTTCAAAAAAAGATGTATGGTTTTTACTCCCAGAATGGTAAAAGAACAAGCTAAAAAATTAGGTTATACAAATGAATTAGAGCGAGCAGGGTGTGAAATTCTTTCAGATTGTTGTACATGTCTAACACCATTAATCAATAAAGACAATGTTGATGCAGTTACAACAAATAGTATCAAAGGTGCATTTTATCTAAAAAATTCTAATGGAGTAGATGTAAATTTGAAATCTTTAGTTGAAATAGTGGAAGATGAAACTAGATGAAGAAAATTCTAGTTCATGGTAAAGTTAATGGCATTGTTTTAAAATCTGAAATTCCCATTAATTTTTTAGGTACTGTTGATAAAAAAACTGGGGTAATTAGTGATAAAAATCATGACTTGTTTGAAAAATCAATTGCAAACTCAGTTTTAGTTTTTCCATCGGGGGTAGGAAGTAGTGTTGGAGCATATACTATCTATTCAATTAAATCAAATAATTCTGCACCACTTGCAATGATTTGTAAAAAAGCTGACCTAACTGTTGCAACGGGTTGTGCATTAGCAAATATTCCACTAGTACTTGTTTCTGAAGAAAAGTTTTCATCAATAAAAGATAAAGAAAAAATTTCTTTGGATACAGAATCTAAAGAATTACTTCAATGATAAACTAAAATAATTATGAGCGCTTCTTAGTTAAGAATAACACTGCAACTATAATTCCCATACCGGCTGCTACATAAAATGGAAACAATGCAAACATATTCTTTGCAGGATCTCCTGATAGAAATTCTACAATCATACTACCAGAGCTTACTGCTGGAGGATCAGTAGAGCCCTCCATCCCATGAACCGAATACGAATGAATTGCAAATTCTCCTATATCCAGATTGGTAACTACAATTCTTGCACCGTTATTGACAGTTAGTCCTGCTCTATCAGTAAATGATATGATAGATTTTGCTTCAGGATACCAACCTCTATCCAAGTCTCTGTGGACAACAATGTAACCTTCTTTTGGAGTTTGAACTGCAACCCAAAACTTGTTGTCAGGTTGTGGTCCCATTCCAACTTCAATGAATTCATCTTGGTTTTCCTGATCATATAGTCTTAGTACTGCATTTCCATTTGGATTTGCATAAAGTAGATTGTTATCAATGGTTACTTGCCAACTAACTGCATGAACATCATCTAAAACTCTAATTGGTGATTCACGTAGTACAGTGTTGAATTCATCAGAAGGAATTTCTAAAGTATCAATAATTAATGATGGATTGTTTGATTCTTGAGCAAATGCAGGAGATACAAAAATTCCACCAAGTAAGATTATTACAAATAGATACTTCACAAGCTAGAACAAATTTAATTTAATAAAAGTCTAATCAACAAATGGCTTTGGATGATCTAAAATCACTTGTGCTACTTCTGGTCTTAGAATAAATTCTGATGGTGCCTGACCATTTTGAATCATCTCTCTTAATGCAGTTCCACTGATTTGCTCTTTTACATCATTATCATGTGGACAAGCTTTAGGAGTTGTGTATGTTAGACATTTCCTACAATAGAAGAATGGTGGGAAGAATACTGGAGAAATATCCAACTCTGGATAGTCATCAAAGATTTTTTGTGCTGCCATTGGATCGTAAAACTTTCCAACACCTGCATGATCACGTCCAATAATAATATGAGTACAACCATAGTTTTGTCTCATAATTGCATGATGAATTGCTTCTTTTGGACCAGCGTACTTCATTTGTGTATGTAGTGTTCCAAGTTGACATCTGTTTTCAGGATAGTATAATTTTATCATGGTTTCATAGCATTTTACAATCACTTCATCTACAAAATCGCCAGATTTTTTCTTACCAATTACAGGGTTTACAAATACACCATCACGGGTTGTAATTGATGTTTTTTGTAGCATTTCATGTGCAACATGTGGTGGATTTCTGGTTTGAAAAGCACAAATGGTATTCCACCCAGCTTTTGCAAATGCCTCTCGTGTTTGAATAGGAGTTAATCTATTTTTTCTTATTTCAGTATCATTTGGTCTTTGAATATAATCAATTTTTCCGCTAACCAAGTAATCTTTCATAGACATTGTATATGCAACACCAGGATGTGATGAATCAGTTGTACCATAGACACCTTGAGCTGCTTTTTCTTTATCAAAAGTAAATGTCTCATCAACATGTAATACTGCAACTCCAATTCCATCTGGATTTTGTAATAGAACATCACCAGCTTCTTTCATTTTATTTGCAGTTTCTTCATCTACATCAAGTACAATTGGGATGGTCCAAGCTAAATCATTTGCTAGTCTTCCACGAGAAACAACACTTTCAAAGTCTTGTTGTCCTAAGAATCCCTCCAAAGGACTAAAAATTCCATCTGCAATATTTTCAACATCGTTTGCAACATCTTCACTAATTGTAATTGAGAATAATCCGGTAGGATCAATTTTGGTAATTCTATTTACTAGTACTCCACCATGTGGTTTAATCGAATTATTTGCTGACATGATAAATCCTGTATCAAGGGTCTATATGAAGGCCACACTCTTTGTTGCCTTCTTGTTCCCACCACCATCTTCCTGCTCGAATATCTTCTTCAGGTTTTATTGCCCTAGTACATGGCTCACATCCAATACTTGGAAAACCTTTGTCAAGTAGGCTATTGTATGGCAAATTATTTTTTTTAATATATTCTTGAATTTGATCCCAAGTCCAATCAACAATTGGATTAATCTTTAGAATTCCTCCATGACCATGATCTAGTTGGAAAATTGTTACATTTTCTCTATTTTTGGTCTGATCTCGTCTTAAACCAGTAATCCAACCATCAAGGGTACTCAACATTTTATTCATTGGGTGGACTTTACGAATTTCACAGCATAGTTTTCTATTTTCTATGCTTTCATAGAATAGATTCATTCCTTTTTCACGAACCATTTCTTCAACTTCTTTTGTATCAGGAAATAGAACTTCAACAGAAATATTATATTTTTTTGAAACGACATCTATGATATCATAGGTTTCTTGTGGTAGTCTACCAGTGTCGAGGGTGAAAAATCGAAATTTTGGATTAATTTTTAGCATGATATCCATTACTACAGCATCTTCTGCACCAAAGCTTGAGGCTTTAGCAACTTTAGGATGAAGATTGTCTGAAACCCATTGTAATGCTTCTTCAGTGGTTTTAATTTTTGAGTTTAATTCATCTACTTGTTCTTGTGTATATTCTGTCACAATTTTACTGAGATTATTTGTTTTATATTGATTACCCGAATTCTTATCCTAAATTATAAACAAGTCTAATTCAAAATAGAAAATATGGATGAAATATCATATATCATAGTTTTTCCAACTATATTTTCAAAAAATAAAATTCCACAATTAATTACAAATATCAAAAAAATTCTCAAAATAAAAAATCAAGAATTCAAATCTGTCAAACGTGATGGTGATATTATTTTAGTTGATGCAAATGATCCTGTTTTTGCATCATCAGCCATCAATTTACTTTTTGGAATTAAAAAAATTGCAATTGCAAGACAAGTTAAAAATGATTTTCAAAATATTGTAACTGAGATAACGTCAATTGGTGGGAATTTACTCTTAAAAGGAGAAAAATTTCTAGTTAAAGTAGAAGGTGTTTCAAAAGGATTTGTTTCCAAAGATGTAGAAATTGCTGCAACATCAAACATCATAGAAAAGAAAGCAAACTTAGGAGCTCATCCTGGTACAGATGAAAATTATGATAAATTATTGTACACATATTTAACAAAAAATTATGCATACATCTGTATTTTTTCAGATATTGGTAAGGGAGGAATACCAATTCAAACACAAAATGAAAAAACTATTTGTGCAATATATGATGAAATCTCAGCAATATCTTGTTTTGAGACAATCAAGCAAGGTAATGACACAAAAATCATAGTTTGTTATAGACAAAAATCAGAGTTGATGAATCTTGCAAAAATAATTAATCAAATAATTCCAAGACTTGTACAAGATAAAATTGAAATCGAATTTCTTCATCTAAAAATTAATCCTAATGGAATTAAAAATTATTTAATATATCTAAACTCTATTTTGGAAATATTATTACAATATCCTAACAATCGTGTTTCAATAGCATTATCTCCACTGGTTTTTTCTTCAGAATTTATTGAAAATTCATTAAAACAGATATTGATGAAAAAGAAGATCCCAATTCTTCCATTAAGTGGTGTAGATTCCAATTTGTTTGATGAAGCTAAAGAGATCAGATTGGAAAGAAATATGAAAAAAATAGAAAAAATTGTAACTATTTCATCAAATGAAATTCCTCTTTTTTCAAAAAAAGAAGTAGAATATGCTCTTAAAACAAAGAAAATGATAACAATTCAGACTGGTGCTAACAATGTTCATGATATTTTAGATTCTTTAGAGAATCACTGAGAATTTAAACGGCATATTTGATTTCATATTGTGCTCAAAATAGGAGAATTCATCTACCCATGGGGAAGTGGACATTATTCACGAATGATGAGACTAAATGATGTCTTAGGGGAATACATCAAAGAAGAATTTGAAGTTCATTTT
>Ga0114932_10005123_pt1 | contig 11808 bp, 24 predicted proteins | sample 2SBtaG_2_FD_87286 | JGI IMG/M metagenome (GOLD analysis project Ga0114932, IMG submission 87286) | Deep subsurface microbial communities from Kolumbo volcano to uncover new lineages of life (NeLLi) - 2SBTROV12_ACTIVE470 metaG | ecosystem: Environmental > Aquatic > Marine > Volcanic ... | reverse complement strand
TTCTCCTACCGTAAAATTTTTGTTCGCCCTCAACGGGTGAAGGACTCAAAAAATTTTACTACTACAGGAGAACATTATGTTAGTTTTAAATTATCCTACTAAAAAAGTTTTGGCCGAGGCGGTCGGCGAGCCACTGAATTACACAGAGACTTCAATATTCGGAGAAGAATACGCTCCTAATAAAGTAATTTATGGCTCTAACCGACCTCACATCACTGGTTTTAAGCGAGAATTTTACGCTGAAGTTACTATCTCAAAAGGTTTAATCTCTAAAGTTAAGTAACTTACTAAGCTCTCTTAGTTCTTAATTGAATTAAGAGAGTTTATTTTTTTTGCAGTGATTAGATTTATGTAGTGCAATATTAAAAAATATTATGACGATGTAGACCGAAAATTAAAACAATACTGACCGAAAATTAAAGAGGAGTAAATTATTATGACCGATAACAAGCAATTTAATAATCACCCTACTTGGAAACTTGTTGTAGTTAATGGAAATCTTGTATGGCAAAGAGTTAAATAAATTCCTGTAGTAGTATTAGGAACAAGGATGTTCCATTTTTTATTGTAATAATTAGTAACTAAAAATTTAAACCTTCACCATATATATTAAACCAATATATATTTAGGGGGGTTGACACTGGGTGCCAGAGTGTGCTAGGCTGAACATCACAAAAGCCACCCAACTGCCTGAAAAACAAGGAGATTGCAAGATGAGCAACAAACTAAAAACGCCCTATACCGAAATAAACGGAGAGAAACACATCACTTTCCCATCAGGTCTAGCTAAACTGATGGCCCATCAAGAGGTAATCAACAACCCCGCCAAAGTAAAAACAAAAGAACCCCTGAATGTTACCTCTCAGATTGAGGAGTTCTTTAAAAAGGGAGGTACAATTAAAGAAATCCCACCAACAGATAGGTCTGTGCCTGAATGGACATGGTGGCAAGATAACTATCCTAAAAATTACAGGAGGTAACATGATTACAATTACAAGCACCAACATTTTTAATAATAAAACACAATTAACTGACCCAAAAATGGGAGACAAATTTAATTTAGATATTAATTTAAATGATGGTCAGAGAATGCACAGTGTTAAAGTAGGTAGGAAATGGATATACTTTAAAGTTATTTTAGGTGGAAAAGTTATTAAAAAATCTTTTAAAGAAGGTAAAATAATTTTACATAATAGATATTGGAGGACTGCTAGAACTGATGCTTGGTATGAGCATTGTGTTTTAACTAAAAGAAAATCATTACCTAAAAATTGGAAAGAGGCATATTAATATGGAAGATTTAGATCATAATACATTTGTTAAATTAATGGAGGAAATACTATGAGTAATGTAATTAATTTTAAGAAAGTAGAAAGCACATCTATATCTGATGAAGAATTAAATAAAGAGCTTCAATCTTTTCGTGATAGAATAAGATTTAATATACATAATTTATTAACTTATTTTGAAGGAGAAGATATTTCTTGTAAAGAAGCTACCATTTCTATGCAAGAATTAATTTTTCAATTAATAGAATCAAAGCACGTTAAACAAACTGATCTAGAGATTGGAATCCAGATATTAAATGATTTAAAAAAACCACCTACTGAGGTACATTAAAATGAGTGGGGCAGATAGCAATGGATATATAGATTATGAAGGTACTCCAATACAAGAAGTGCCTGATATAAAAGAAAATGAGTTTCGTTTTAGCAATTTAAAAAGTGCTTACGAAGCAATGAAGTATCAACATCACCCCGATTATATTTATAATGTAGAGTATAATAAAAATGATGGGGGTTATTTTGTAGTGGTAGTAAAGGACGATTCAAATAAAAGGATTGGTTACTTAGAAGATTATTAATTAATACAACTGGAGAAATACCATGCAATACAATAACGTAACAACTTTAAATACAACTGCACAACAAGAAGCTAGAATAGCTTTAATAGATAGTGATTATAACGGTGCTGATTTTCCTGTAGAGTATTCATCTTTATATATTGAAGACGGTACTCGTGTTACAAATAAATATGCCAGTGTAAATGATACTACTGGACAGATTTTAGGGATTCACAGCAGTTCGTATAAGCCATTGACTCATAAACAAATGATAGATACTCAACGTGGTATTATTGTTAGGTCAGGTATGGCTGACAATTCTATTAAAGAAACAATATCTTTAAACCACACTGGTAAAAAATGTTTTGTGAAGCATACACTACCTAATCATAGTCTTACTACACCGGATGGAGATAAAGCAGCTTTAACATTCTTGGCTATTAATTCTTTCTGCGGAACTTGGGCTTTTCAAACTTCAGTAGGAGCAAATCAATGGGCTTGTGACAATGGACAAGTATTTACAAGCGGTGCTGCTTCCATTTATAAATCCAGGCATAACAGACACTTAGACACTGACCATGCTGCTGATGTTATTACTAAAGCTATTCCAATTTTTATGGAGCAAGTAGAGCTGTGGCATCAATGGCATGGAACTGATATTACTGATTATAAAGCAGCATTAATCTTTGCAGAAACTTTAAGCAACCCTAAAATTATAGATGCGCTTTATTCTACTCAGGGTTTCTCACTTGATACTGTAGTCAATTCGCCAGAACTTAGACGCTCAAGAAATTTTATGTATATGTGGGACAAGTGGAACACACATTACAGAAATACTTTAGGTGCTAATCTTTGGGCTGTATATAACACACTGACTGATTGGGGAACCCATGTTCAAGGTAGAACAAATAATGTTGCTAACATTCAGCATACTAGGGGTGTTAAAATACAAAAAGTTTTAGATCATCATCGTTTTGGATTTAATAAAGCAGCATAACTTGTGTGGTGGTAGTACTTTAGGGGGTGTAAAAGCCCCCTCTTTTTAAGGAAAATATTATGAAAATATATATATTAGTATTAAAGAAAGCAGATACTTATCTTCCAGATTCTTGCTATATTAATAAAGACAACGCGATTTTTATAAAAAATAAAATGAAAAAAGATTTTGATACTGAGTATGAACTTAAAGAAATGAGTATCTGTGATTCATCTTTTATTAACCAAGATGTAGATCCTTTAAAATATAAATGGGGGCAAGCCTAATGAAAACTTATATTCATGTAAACCAACACAACATTAAAGCTAATGCTAAAGGAGATAACAAAGCTGTATTAACTGTAAAGGATTACAAACAAAACAGAAAATGTAATGAAGTTAATTTTACTAACGGTAAAGTTATTTATAGTCCTGATAAACCATTACCTTGTGGTGCAAAGGTATGGATTGAAACTGAAGAGCCAGTTGAAATTATAGGAGAATGGTATGTCTGATTCTAAGTGTTCTATATGTAAAGAATGTAAAGCTGTTGTCACCACAAATGGATTGTTATGGTGTGCAAATTGTTATACACATTATCTAATAAGAACTATGAATCGTAGGAGAGTTAAGAATGTTTAAAGTACACAATCCAAAAATAAATTCTTTTGCTCAAAGAAATCCAGACAATTTCTTTTTAGTTGTTATGATGGTATCATTAAGCATACAACAAAAATGGTCATTGGTTGGTAGTATGTTGTCTGATATGTTGATAAACAAATCAAACTCTAAATATATATGGGGTAGTAAACAGTTTGCTTTTAACTATATGACAATACATAAGTATTTTATTTATGGACAAATGATGGCAGTAATAAATTCTAAAAATCTTACGCCTCATGCTCAAGCAGTATCGTTAATGAAAATCTTTCTAAAAATTCCGGGTTTAGGAATAGCCAAAGCAGGTTTTGTATGTCAACTTGTAGCGGGTTTGGTTGGATGTATGGATGTACATAACATTAAAACTTATGGTGTTGATATTAACCTATTGAAATATAACAAGAAACTTACAGGTAAAAAAGCAAAAGAAAATAACAGGCGCAAGACAGAAAAATATATTACACTGTGCCACGATTATGGTACAGAAAATCTATGGAATTCTTGGTGTTCAATGATAGCAAGTAAGTATCCTAAAGATTTTGTTGATGGTAATCATGTATCTGAATTACACTACACTTATTTAACTGGAGAATATTATGACAACATTAAAGAATAGAAGAAATCAAATGACAGACAGAGCTTTCTTGTTTAATAGAAATAAAAAAGGAGAAGAACCAGTATTAGATAAAGAATTACTCAGTAAAAAAATTGAACAACAAACAATAGCTTATGTAAATTCTGGTGGACATATACAAAAGTGTACGCCTTTTGCATATTCAAATAATGAAAAAGAAACACTTGGTACTACGCACAGAAGAACAATTAATAACATGAGCGAGAAATTTTACAAATGAATATATTAGGGTGGACAATCTTTTTAATTATCATAGGTATAGACATAGCTATTTATGCAATGATCTCTATGTATTTTGATGGAACGTGGAAAGAATTAACGGAGGATATATATGATAACAAAAGAAACTTATGATGATCTTCGGTTACTTTTAGATACATTAGATGGTATACCATTTGACAACAAGAAAAGTATATTGTATCGTGAAGCAATTAGATTACTTGTAGAAACATATGAGGAAGAAAATGCGTAGATCACCGCCCAACCAACTCAGAAATAAAAACAATCCTGTAGCAAAAAATGCTAGGAAGTTTAACAAATTTATGGTACACTCTGACAAGTATAAGGAATCAAAGAGGGGCTATAAAAAGCATAAAGGAGAAACTGACAAGGATGTTACTTAACTTATTTTTAAACCATACCTTTGGAGGTATATAGCATGGCTGTACTAAAAAATCGCCCACTAGTTTGGGCTTCAATCACTGTACCTAACACTACTTATGAACCAGTATACTCGGTTAATGTAATAGTAGATGACGCAACTGCTGCTGATTTTAAAGATCGCGGCTTCAACATTAAAGAAATGGATGAAGGTCCGGCAGTTGTAGTTAAGCGCAAGGTCAGTGGCCCTAATGGAATTACTCGTCCTGCACCAAAACTATTTGACAGTAAAAAGAATGAGATAGATGTGTCAGTTGGTAATGGTTCTATTGGTAATGTCCAGTATAAAGAATGGGAAGTTGTCCGGCAGGGTAAGACTTATAAAGGTCTTGATCTTCAGGCTGTACAAATCCTAGACTTAGTTTCCTACAACCAAGCCGGAGATGAGTTTGATGTAGAAGAATCTTTAGAGGAGGAAGATGAGCTATGAGTTTAATCCCTGAAGATTCTACAGCAATCTTTAGGACTGATGAGGGAGACTTTAATGTCTCCCTTTTTAGTGCTGAAGGTAAGTTAAAGTTTAAACTTGCACAGAAAGCTCTAAAAGAATTGAGTGATCTAAGTGATAAGGTAATGATACTTAGAGAAGCACTTCAATCTTTAAGGTCTGACATCATGGATACTGAATGCCATGAAGAAACTTTAATAGAACGTGAACGGGCTAGAGATGATAAGGGTCAGTATGTAGGTGACGATCCATCAACTCCAGATATTAATGAAGCATATAAATAAGAGGAATAAGTATGGTTACTAATGGATATAATTATCATCGTGATGAACCGCGATTAACTAAACAGAGAGATCGCATATTTAATCTTATGAAAGATGGCACTAAGCGCAGCCTCTCTGAGATTAGTTTAATTACCAACTCTCCAGAAGCATCAGCTAGTGCTGCTCTTAGAGACTTTAGAAAGAAAAAGTATGGTAGTTATTCAGTTGAAAAGGAATATGTAAGGAACGGACTATGGCTTTACTGGATTGTACTAGGCTCTCAAGCTAGAGAAGAATCAATGCAAGGTAGTTTATTAGAGGAATAAGTATGGCGTTTGCTAAATATCATTTGCCCTGCCCTGATTGTGGCGGGAGTGATCCTGTGTCTATAAATGAAGATGGATCGGGATATTGTTTTAGTTGTAAGACTAGATTTAAAAATTATGAGGAGGCTTGCGATGGCAGTATAGATTCAACTCCTATAGATATAAAACCTTATAGGAATAATACTATGAACTATGCAGAAGGAGAGTTCTTAGCCCTTACTGACCGAGGAATATCTTTAAACTCAGCCAAGACTTTCGGAGTTAAGGCCGTAAAAAACTTTGAAGGTAAGATAATTAAACACTTGTACCCTTACTATATAGCGAATGAAATTGTGGGCTATAAAGTTAGAGAGCAAAACAAGATGTTTACATGGAAGGGAACGGGCCAAGGGAGTGGTCTCTTTGGTGAGCAGTTATGTAGATCGTCAGGTGGGAAATACATTACTATTGTAGAAGGTGAGTGTGATGCTATGGCTGCTTATGAACTGTTAGGTTCTAAGTGGCCTGTAGTTTCTATTAAGAACGGTGCGTCTGGTGCAGTCAAAGATGTTAAACAATCTTTAGAATTTCTTGAGCAGTATGAAACTGTAGTTATAAACTTTGATAATGATAAACCCGGAAGAGAGGCAGCTAAGAAGGTAGCTACTTTATTAACTCCGGGCAAAGCAAAGATACTACATCTTTCAGAAGAGTTTAAAGATGCCAATGATATGCTCCGTAAAGGAACGGCTCACGCTTATACTGCTGCTTGGTGGAACGCTAGAATTTATACGCCTAGTGGAGTGGTCAATGCTAAAGACTTAAAGGAAAAGTATTTTAACAGGGAGAAAAAAGAGTCAGTACCTTTTCCTTGGGAGGGTTTAAATAAAAAGCTATACGGACTCAGAGCCGGAGAGTTAATTACTTTAACTGGTGGTACTGGGCTAGGTAAGTCTAGTATTACAAGAGAGCTAGAGCATTGGCTCATCACTCAGACTCAAGATAACGTAGGCATTGTAGCCCTTGAAGAACATGATATGAGAACCCTTGATTGTCTAATGTCAATAGAGGCAAACGACAGATTATATGTAGACCATATCAGAGAAGGCTACGATAAAAGTTATTTAGATGAAGTCTATAGTAAAATATATGACAATGGTAGAGTATGGATTCACGCACACTTTGGATCAAATGACATAGATGAAATCTTTAGTAAGATTAGATTTATGATTATTGGTTGCGACTGTAAGTGGATTATAGTTGACCACCTTCATATGCTTGTATCAGCGACAACAGAAGGAGATGAACGTAGAACTATAGATAGTATTATGACTAGGCTACGATCTATTGTTGAAGAAACAGGGGCAGGGATGGTACTAGTGTCTCACCTTCGTAGAGTAGAGGGTAACAGGGGACATGAGAATGGTGTTACTGTAGGGTTAAATCATCTTAGAGGTTCTCAATCTATCGCTCAACTATCTGATTGTGTTATAGCTTTAGAACGTAACCAACAATCTGAAGATCCTACAGATGCACAAACAACTCATATGCGTGTACTTAAATCTAGATATACTGGTGATGTGGGTATGGCAACTCATTTGCTATATGATCAAGATACTGGTAGACTCAAAGAATTAGATGCCGCAGACTTTGAGGATGATGGAGAAGAACTATGATTTCTCTAGTATTTGATATAGAAACTGATGATCTTAAAGCTACTAAGATTTGGTGTCTTAGTACTTGTGATGTCCAAACAGAAGAACTTAATTCTTATTATGGAGATACATTACAAGAAGGCATTAAGAAATTGCAGGGTGCAGATAAATTAATTGGTCACAATATAATTGGTTTTGATATACCTGTGATACATAAACTTACGGGAGTTGATTTATCTTCTAAGAAATTAGTAGATACTTTAGTCCTTTCGCGTTTGTTTAATCCAGTGAGAGAAGGTAATCATGGTCTTGAATCTTGGGGCTTTAGGTTAGACTTTCCTAAGATAGAGTTTACAGACTATGGTAACTTCTCACAGGAGATGGTGACATATTGTGAGAGAGATGTACTACTTAACAAGAGAGTGTATGATGCTCTAAGTAAAGAGAAGCATGGTTTCTCTAGGGAATCTATAGAGCTAGAGCAAAGCATTGCGGGTATCTTAAACAAGCAGAGAGAAAAAGGTTTCTTATTAAATGTTAAGTTCGCTTCTCTCCTGCTTGCTACATTAAAAGATAGATTAGACTCTACAGTTGCAGAGGTACATAAAGAATTCAAGCCAGAAGAACACACCTTAATTCTTTACCCTACTAAAACTAGTGCAGGTAAGTTATCTAAGATGGCCGTAGATGCTAACGGTGTTAAGTACAGATTAAACTCTGATGAGTATGATGTTTTAAATGAGCAAGATCAAATAGCAAGGAGAAGCAGGACAGAGTTTAACTTAGGCTCCCGCAAACAGATAGGTGAGTACTTACAAAAGTTTGGTTGGAAGCCTACCAAGTTTACACCTACTGGTCAGCCTATTGTAGATGAATCAACTCTTAAAAAGATTGACAGTATACCGCAAGCAAAACTTATTGCTGACTATCTTATGTACCAAAAGCGTATAGCCCAGATAAAATCTTGGTTAGATAGTGCAGATAATCAAGACAGAGTACACGGTTTTGTTAATCACAATGGTACAATTACTGGACGTATGACACACAGAGAGCCTAACCTAGCCCAAGTTCCTAGCTCTAACTCACCTTACGGTAAGGATTGTAGAGCTTGTTGGACAGTTCCCAGAGGTTATAATCTAGTAGGTATAGATGCTTCTGGTCTAGAGCTAAGGATGCTTTCACATTATATGAACGATAAGGAGTTTACAAATGAAATTTTGCATGGAGACATACACTCCGCTAATCAAAAAATTGCAGGACTTAAATCTAGAAATCAGGCTAAGACTTTCATCTATGCCTTCATCTACGGAGCGGGAAATGAAAAGCTTGGAAATGTGGTTGGAGGAGGCAAACAAGATGGTCAACGACTTAAACAACGCTTCCTTGCTAATCTCCCATCACTTAGAAATCTTAAAGATAGAGTTACAAGAGCAGCGTCCAAGGGATATATCAAGGGATTAGATGGTAGAAAGATATACATTAGATCAGCACACTCAGCCCTTAATGCTTTACTACAGGGCGGTGGTAGTATAGTTATGAAGAAAGCACTAGAGCTTTTGAATGATTATATTATAGAGCATAATCTAGACGCACACTTTGTTGCTAACATCCATGATGAATGGCAGATAGAAGTATTAGAGAAAGATGCTAAGAAAGTAGGTGAGCTAGGTGTATTGGCTATACAAAATGCGGGGCTAGAGTTTAATACAAAATGTCCTTTAGATGGTGAGTATCATATAGGAGATAACTGGAGTGAAACACATTAAACATTCTAATAGTAGGGTTGGGGATTTATCAGAATTTTATGCTGTTACTTGGCTATGGGATACTGGTTATGAAGTTTTTCTTAATGCAGGTACTCAAGGGCCAATAGATTTAATTGCTTATAAGGATGGAAATGCTACACTAATAGATGTAAAAACAGAATCACATGATCCCCGCAAAAAGGGGAATTATTATTGTAATCATCAAGTAAGAACTGAATTACAAAGAGAACTAGGAGTAAAAATATTAGGATACAATCCCGCTACTAGACAACTTAGATTTGTGGAGCATAAAGATGAATAATCTAATTGAAGATATATACAAAACCATAGAGCCTTTATCAGACGGCCAAGCCTTAGATATATCTGAACAACAGATAGAAGACTTCGGTGAGGCTATGAAAGATGTCATGCGTTCTTGGGCTAATCCAACTAAAAGAGATTCTAACTTTTCTATAAGGATGTCTAATGTTGGTAAGGGTACAAGGCGCTTATGGTTTGATAACAAATATAAAAACAAACAGTCTGAATCTAAACCTAATCCTCCTACTCAAATTAAATTTTTGTATGGTCATATGCTAGAAGAACTAGTAAAACTTTTTGTAACTATATCTGGTCACGACTTAACTGGAGAACAAAAAGAAGTTGTGGTAGATAGTGTATCAGGCCACATAGATTGTATCATTGACAATGAAGTTGTTGATATTAAAACTGCATCGGGCTTTGCCTTTAGTAAATTTAAAAACGGAACACTCAGAGATGATGATCCCTTCGGTTACTTGGGGCAACTTGCAGGGTATGAAGAGTCTGAAGGTACAAGCAACGGTGGTTTATTAGTTATCAATAAAGAAAATGGTGAGCTATGTTTCTACCAACCAGAAGATTTAGATAAACCAAACATCAGAAATAAGATAAAGAATATAAACAAAGCCCTTAAAAAGAAAACGCCTCCGGCTGACCTCTGTTTTAAACCTGTAGCTGATGGTACAAAGGGCAATGAAAAGATACATAAGAACTGTGCTTGGTGTCCTTATAAGTTTGAATGCTTTGAAGACTCTAATAACGGTAAAGGATTACGGGTGTTTCAATATTCTAAGGGCTATGCCTTCTTGACTAAAGTAGTAGCAGAGCCTAAAGTACAGGAGGTAGATCATGAATTCCAAGCTTTGCAAGCAGATACGGAAACAATCTAAGACTGTTCTAGTTGAATGGTTTAAAACTTTAGTATCTAAAAAAGAATCAGAAAATATAAATGAAAGTAATATACTCTCATATCTTTCTAGTCAAACTCATGTCTTTGCTAACAATCAAATATTTTTAAGTGCCTACTCTTTTAAATGGACAGTTAAAAAAATAAAAACTTTAATTAGAAAGACTAACATGGACGTTACTACAGTGAGGTTAAAGGACATTGAACAAAAAAATTCGCAAGGGATTTAGAAAGCCTAGAATTAAACGGCCTAAAGAAAAGAACGTACCCCCTAGCTATGATTCTAATTGGGAACATGAGCTTCACAATGGGTTGTTAAAACAATGGAATCATCATACTAAAGAAATAGCTTATATAATTGAACACGTTTATGAGCCTGACTTTGTTAGAATTATGGGTAATAAAATAATTTTGTTAGAAGCTAAAGGAAGGTTCTGGGACTTTGCTGAATACAGTAAATATGTATGGGTTAAAAAAGCATTGCCTCCTAATACAGAATTAGTTTTTTTGTTTGCTAATCCTTCTGCTCCTATGCCACAAGCTAAGAGAAGAAAGGATGGTACAAAAAGAAGTCATGGAGAATGGGCATCAGCAAATGGATTTGCATGGTACAGTGAAGACTCTTTACCAAGTGAATGGGTAGATATAAACTATCGTAAAGATAATACTTTAAACATTGAAAGTGAGTAGGAGACACTATGAGTATTGATAATGCAACGCCAGAAGAATGGGATAAAATACACCAACAATTAAAGAACCAAAGTAATAATGTTTCTAGTCCGGCACATTACAACAAAGGCAATATAGAATGTATTGATGCTATTGAAGCAGCCTCAACTAAAGAAGAGTTTGAAGGTTACTTGCGTAATAATGTGTTAAAATATGTGTGGCGATTTAGATACAAAGATAATGTAACAGATTTACGAAAGGCCCGATGGTACTTAGACAAACTTATTTCTAAGGTAACGGAAAATGTGGGACCGTAAATTAGAAAGAACCGAAAGATATAACAGAAAAAGAAAACAAGAAAAACCCAAGCCTAAAAAACAAAAGGTTAAACGTAAGGAGAAGCAAGTCAATGACTGAGAAGATTGGTGTTCAGCCATATTTAGGTATTCATATTAACTATGAAAAAGAAAACTTATTAAATTCTTTTTCTAAAGAAACTATAACAGACAGATATTTATGGGAAGGTGAAACTCATGCTCAACAAGCTTTTGCTAGGGCCGCTATTTTTGGTGCAACTTATAAAGGACATACTGACTTTAATCTTGGACAGAGACTTTACGAGTACGCTAGTAATCATTGGTTTAGCTTCAGTACTCCTATACTTTCTAATGGGGGTACAAGTAGGGGTTTACCTATCAGTTGTTTTCTTAATTATGTACCTGA
>Ga0114932_10005121_pt1 | contig 11812 bp, 9 predicted proteins | sample 2SBtaG_2_FD_87286 | JGI IMG/M metagenome (GOLD analysis project Ga0114932, IMG submission 87286) | Deep subsurface microbial communities from Kolumbo volcano to uncover new lineages of life (NeLLi) - 2SBTROV12_ACTIVE470 metaG | ecosystem: Environmental > Aquatic > Marine > Volcanic ... | reverse complement strand
TGTAATCGGCGATTCAATGCTTGGCGCTACACTCATTTTTGTTTGGTGTGGTCCTTTGTCACGAATTGACATTCACATTGAACCTTTTCTTGGTAACATGGAATGCACGCTTCAATGAGCACGATGGATAGAAGCCCGGTCTGGGACAAAAACATTAGTACCAGGTATTGATGGTCGTGGACTCAGAGTGCTTTGGATAAGAAAATTAGTGATTCTACGTAAGTGTCCAAGCCCAGTTCTTCCTGTTGCGCAGAATCTGACTGCAATGCTCATCGTTGGATCAAACTTTTGCAGCCACTACTTTCGATGAATTGAATTTGTTCGCAACGACTCGAATTTTTCAAAAAACCGATTGCACCGGTAGAAATCCAGCAGTTTCTTTTCCTACTTACAGTCGATTTTTTTTGGCAATAGACCCACGTTTTTGACATGATCATTTTTTGTTCGAATTGTTATTTTTTTGTTATTGAACACAATGATGACAGCTGGCTTTCTTGGTGAGGCCTCACTTTTATACTGTTGATTTTTGCACGTCGTATAAATATTCCTTGGCTTTTCATAGTTCACGTGGTACATGGCTAGGAAAGCTAATCCAAATGTTTGGATAGAAATTTTCGTAAAGCTTATACCTGGTTCTAATTTACGCAACTGGACGTATCGATCGACGTGTTTTTAAGAGTGCTTTGGAAATGTCCGAAAACTCTTTCAGTTTGGACGATATGACAGCCATATTTGGGTCATCTCTGAGCGTATTGCTGTCAGGTACAGATAACAAATCGTTGATTTCCTGAGCAACGCCAGAACGCCCTTTAAATTCCGATGGGTTTAACATTGGAGAATCAGAGTTGAGCAGTTGCGTTTGAATTGTTTGCATTAGATTCGAGGGGGTTAGTGTGTCCGGGTGAATGCTCGTTAACAATCCCCGCTTCTCGAAGCGCTTCGCTCTAATCCATTGTTCTTTAACGGGCTTCGTGCGAGGCACAACGACAGCCCGCTTTCCCATGGACACGATTTCACTAACGGTATTGTAACCAGCCATTGATACCACTAAATCGGCTTGTTGAATTAATGATCCTAGATCGTTTGTAAATTCTTTAACGAGTACATTTGGGTAAGATTTGGCAGCCGATTGGATAATATCGCGTTGAAATTTTGGCATCTCCGGTCCGGTGACTAATATACTCAGAAAATTCTCGCAATGTTTAATCTCATTAAGCCCTCGGATATAATTATCCATGAGCAAAAAGCCGTCCTCGCCCCCGCCAGGGGTGACTAAAATTAATTTTTTATCATTCGGGAGAATGTGATCCGAACAGGATGCTGTCGTACCTTTGGTCTGATGCTTAATGTAACCGCAATGTTTTACTTTGTCGGCAATGTTATTAGGGAATTCATATTCCTTACATACGTCGAAGATTTTGTCCGATCCTACTACCAATACCCGGTCGTAATAGCGCTCAATTGCGTCAAAATAGTTATTTTTTTCCCAAATTCGGGTAGTCACCGTCGGACAATCGAGAATATCGCGTAACAGCAGGGCAGCCTTACCTTTTCCCCTAGATCTAAGCCAGTCCAAAGTTGATTTTAGTTCGTGTTCGACTCCAAAAGGTTTTTTGTCTACGACGACTACATCGGGTTTAAAATTTTCTGCTGCAGCGAGTATCATCTGGCTCCTCAGTTTAACCAGATCGGAGGTCTCCATCCCTAAGCTTCTAGCGCCGTACTGCCCTTCTACATTACGATTTAGACAGGGAAGTTTCAGATAATCAAACCCAGTTTCGGACAGTCTGAAGCTGTGGATCATTGGTGATCCAGTGACGAGAAGAATTGACAAATTCGAAGAATGATCAAGAAGACCTTGGGATATTGCCAGCATACGACGAATGTTACCTAACCCAAATGTATCGTGCGAATAGACGAGAACTTTTTTCATGTTAAATTATTTTATTTAGATTTAGTTGTTTTGTACGTTTATTCCACACCGATTAGGAAAGGTTCAATGAATATGACATTAATATGACATTAATATGACATTCGGTGGAAATTAGTAGTTATGTTGAATAGCAGTAACCATCGTTTATTGCTAGGTTATTGCTGGTAATATAGGGTTTTACCAATTGGGCTAATTTATCCGTAAGCTTCCCAAGCTTACTTTTAATAGAGAGGAGGGATCATGGGACAACTGCGTTACTTGAGTGAGGCGCTATTTTGGATAGTGATCTTTCAGTTTTTCAAGCCAAGTAGTGATAGGTGCTAATTCAGTACCTGAATGAAAATTCAATCTTGCCGAAATAGGCGTTATCGCTCAGGTCGGGAAAAGCGTTGCCGAGGAAAAAAGCGCCTACTACACCTTTAACACTTAAATCCTGGAAGTCCCGGAAAGCGAAAATCAAATCTACTTCTTGGCCAATTTCTTTGTGCTCTTGGTCGGGGTCAACGTCAATGTCCCCACGCAAATTGTCGTCTAGGTGACTTTGGCGATAATAGTGATACACTAAGTCCAACGAGCTTCTTTTGCTTGGTCTGAAGCCGATTCCGGCGGTCCATATCCAAAGATTACTAAGTTCTGGATCCAACAGTTCTCCGTAATATTTGAAACGGGTTACGCCGTTAAATTTGCCGCTATTATCTTCTAGCCCGGTTTGGCGAAATGTTCGATCAATATCGTCGTCAGGGTTTTTGTCACCAGAACCCATCGCTAATCCTACAGTTAAAGAAGGTTTGAAGGGCAGCTTCGGGCTAAAGGTTGTGCCTATATCAAGGCCATAACTCCGATAGTTTTTATCGCCATTATTTCCATACAAAGCTGCCATATCTATCCAGTATTCAAGTTTGGGAGCAATTTCCCCCTGGGACTGAACACCGAGATATATTGGATCTCTCTGTCTTTTAGAATGTTCGTCTCTGAACAGAAGGTAGAGCGAAAAATCGATATCCTGGTTATAGGCATATCGACTTACCAGGAAATAGTTATTAATTTCATTTTGGTTATCGTCGTTCAGTAGGTCTTCGCCTATAATTTCTTTCCTACTGGCCGAAAGTTCTAAACCTAAATTTCCAGTGCGGTAAAATAATCGGATTGCATCGAGCTTATCGTCATACCACCATTCGCGTGGATCTCTAAATCGCTGACGTCCGATTTGCAAAGAAAGGTTATCGATGATGTTTTTTGCGAGGAAGTAAGCTTGTGAAACCTCAAATTTGACTTTGGGGTTAGAAGTATCGTCTGGATGATTTATCAAATATTCGCGTTCTAATCCGACTTCTATGTAGGCTAATGCCCAATCGATGGGTTTGTACGAAAAAGCCATATCCACCGATGATTCCAAACTTTCTTGATTGTCGTCATTGTTGGAATCAAGGTCGAAATCATGCTCGAGATTGTATCGAATTTTGAAATTAGCTCCGAAACTAACGGTCTGTGTTAGTTGGTGGGTAGTGTTCGGTGGATCATCGAAATCAAATTCTATGCCTCGGGAGTCTCGGTCCATAATACGCGTGTCTCGAAGCATAACGTCGGCATCTGATCGATCTTTGCTATCGGCATCAATTCTTGCAATAAGTTCTGAAGGAGGTTTTTTAATTATTGGGCTATTGTTTTTTCGTCGTGAAATTTCTTTGGGGTATTTTGCGAATATATCGACAACAAGACGATGGCCGTATTGACCTATGGGGGGAAGAATAAAGCTTTTAGATTCCACCGCAACTTTTGTATCAAAAACAACGCGAAAGTTTTTTTTATTGCGTACGGCACTACGCATTTTTTTTATGACTCCCTGGGGTGAAATTAGTAAAGGTAGCGAATCTCCCGGTTGGGTATCGAACATATCTACGACAACACGTTGTGGATTTTGCAACACAAACATTTTGTGTTGAATTGGGCCACTAGTATCAAAAACTACTCGGTTGCTGTTTAGAGTTGAAGACATTCGAAGTCTTTTAATATTTTCGGTGTCTGCGATACAGATCGTGGTTACGGAAATTAAGATCAAGGCGATTAACGTACGAAGCATAACGTACCTAAGATGATTGTGAATCAGCCTGTCAACAGGTTGATTCACAATCATAAAGCTGGGTAGGCCATACCTAATTTGCCGCACGAAAATGCTCAACAAAGAATAGACATATCTTTCCCGATCTTATCAATTTGATAGTGGTGAATTCGTGACTTGATACCATCGAGTATGCATTATTTGGTAGACAGTTTTGTCAGATTGAGTGTTGCTTCGTCGGCTCTCATTAATGCCAACAGTGTTAGGGCATACCCGGGGAGGACTTGTTTTTATGTGTATGGTTTAGGGGTTTATCCTTTCGAGAAGTCAAAAGGTTCACACAAGTGTGATGGTTCGCAATTCTTACAACTTTGATAGTTAGGGTGAGCGATCAACCAAGGTGGGGTAATTGCGCTTAATTGAGTTCACGAATTGAACCCAACGCAATCATCGCAGAGCATTGTAGCCTTAGAATAGGTAGTTTTGAGAAAGAAGGGGAGTTGCGAATAATAATAAATACGAATGAATATAGCTTCAGAGAAGATGTATTTTCCCCATTGATAACGACACAGCTTGCCTAATTGTTAGAAGTTAGGTTTCTCTGGCGCATTTTGGAACATTTTAACGGAGTCCATGATTTCGTTTTTCGCCTCGTCAATTCCGCCCCAGCCATCTACTCTAACCCACTTTCCCTCGTCTAGGTCTTTATAGTGCTCGAAAAAGTGCGCAATCGTATCTAATTGATCTTGAGGAAAGTCTCTGAAGTTGGTTATGTGGCGGTAAGACTTGCTTATCTTATCTACCGGTAATGCAAGTATCTTTGCGTCGTCACCCGCTTCATCGATCATTTTTAAAACGCCAACAGGTCTGCAGCGAATAACAGATCCCGATATTAGTGGGACGGGTGTTATGACCAAGACATCCGCTGGGTCTCCATCTTGGGAAAGTGTATGTGGGACATAACCATAGTTACAGGGATAATGCATTGCTGTCGACATAAATCGGTCTACAAACATGGCCCCGGTTTCTTTATCTAGCTCATATTTCACAGGATCCGAATGGGCCGGAATTTCAATAATGACATTGATTTCATTGGGTACATCACGTCCGCTGGATACACGATCTAAATTCATGTTTATTATGTATTTGTTAGGGAAACTCTAATATATTAGTCGATTCTACTATAACTTGGGGAAATTCCGACTTTGGTAAAAAATAGGTGGTTTTCAGGGCTAATCGTATGGTAGCTCTCGCAGGTGGAAATGGGACTGTACTCGAATTATAAAGGGAGATTCGTTTTGTATTTCGTAGGGTGTAATCGGAATTGTCTTTGTAAATTGTTTGTAGACTTTCGGTGGATATATGACTACTCTCCGACTCCTGGTGTTTCGTTTTAATCACTCTCGATAATTGTGTATCGATGTATTTCCCCATACACGTGAAATATCTATATTAAATCAGCTTTCTCTCGTTATGGCTTCTATTCTTGGACAATCTCGTAGTTTTATCCATGTTGCGGTAGGCGTTATCTTTAATCTAAGAGGCCAAGTTTTGATATCTAAAAGGGCCGATCATGTTCATCAAGGAGGATTGTGGGAATTTCCGGGCGGTAAGCTTAAGCTAGGTGAAAATATTGATCAAGGGTTAAAACGGGAGTTGAAAGAGGAGCTTGGAATCACTGTGATATCAGCTTCCCCGCTGATCCAGATTAACCATTCTTACGATGATAGACATGTTTTTCTAGATGTTTGGAAAATTGGAAAATTTAACGGTGAGGCGCGAGGGCTTGAAAACCAACCTGTTCGCTGGGTGTGGCCGGAACAGTTAAGTCGATATTGTTTTCCAAAGGCCGATGATTCAATTATTACAGCACTACGACTCCCTGAGTTCTATCCCTTTTTGGAGAATGAGCGAGATGACCCATATAAAATGCAGGGAAATCTCGATCTAATGATCAAAAACGGAATTGGATTGGTTCGATTACGGGCTAAAAATCTTAGTTATTCTGAATATGAAAAGTTAGCAGTGAAGGTTTGCCGTTTGTGTTCAGAAAAACAGGTTAAGGTTATGCTCAATTCGATGCCTGATCTGGTTGCAAAGGCGAATGCTGCGGGACTGCATTTAAATAGTAAACAATTGATGGAAATTTCCGAACGTCCGCTCGACAAAAATTATTGGGTTGCTGCTTCTTGCCACAACAGCAAGGAGTTACGGCATGCCGAAGAAGTAGGTGTGGATTTTGTCGTGTTATCGCCCGTTCACCGAACACCTTCTCATCCTAATAGCTTGCCTCTAGGGTGGGATCGCTTTGAATCTATGGTTTCCTTATCTAAATTGCCAGTTTTTGCATTAGGTGGGATGAGTCTACCGCTATTGAGGGATGCTAAACATCGAGGCGCACAAGGCATTGCCGGTATTCGTGCGTTTTGCCAACAATTAACATCTTAGTTGTCGTCAACGTTCTCCATCGTCAGTGGATCAAATTTTGATCCTGGGATGAAGTGATCTTCGTTCGCCCATTTTCCCAAATCGATCAATTTACAGCGCTCACTACAGAAGGGTTTGTATACTTGGGTTTTTACCCACTGTACAACTGACCCACAGTGAGGACAATTGACTGCTGTTGGAGATTCCTTTGCCATATTTTTAAAACAAGCACCGGGTTAACGCGAATTGAATGTTTTTGTCGGTTTGAGTTGGACGGTTAGTGGTATCCGCTTCCATAAAACGTACGGTAAATCTGTGTTTTCCACCGCTAATTTCCGCGAAATAAGGACTTAGTCTTTCTATTCCTACACGAAGAAGCTGGAATGATTGGGTATGGTCTAGAGATTGTTGAAAAAAACCGCTATCAGCTGTTTCCATCGAGCAATCAGTACTTTCACGAATAAACTGAAGTATGATACTGATCGCATTTTGGATCGTTTCGAAGGGTTTCAGCCATTGCTCAAGGTCATGTTGACGACTTTGTTCTGATTGTTGGAGCCAGTAATGATATTCAGGAAGGTCAAAGGCACAGCTTCCTCCCGGGATGGAACTCCTCTGAGAAATGCTCTTGAATAACTCACTCTGCATTAAATCGAGACCTATTTTCCCACTGGATGCGTAAAGGTCGTTACTAATAGCGTCCAAATCGACTATAAGATCTTCGAGTTTACGGGTGTCTACTCCTTGAGTTTGGGATATTTGGGACAAGACGTTCGAATGCCTGTCGAGTTCTTTTAATAGTTCCTGTTTAATATCATTTCTGCTGAAAATGGTTAGTATGTCAAGCAACGTAGAAACGGTTGCACGGTTGTCCCAGACAGTATTGCCACACAAGAACCGCTCAATTTGTTTAAAGAGTTGCTCCAGGCGCATGAATACACGAATTCTTTCGTTTAATGGGAATTCGTAAAGGGTTAGATCTTTCAAAGTCGATGAACCGGATCGTGTTTTACAAGAGATCAGAAAATATTGTGAAATTCTCAAATAGATTCGCCATTTTGACTAAAAGCGAGAATTAGTCAATAGATCGTTGGGAATTTGCCTAATTTTAGGCGAAAAAGCATGTAAAAGTTAACCGGCATACTTTTTTTCCGCGAAAAGTGAAAGGTAAAGGTGATGCATCCTATCAACACGTTGGACAAGTTCTGCCAAATTGCTGTCATTGACGATTACGTCATCCGCGTATAGAAGTTTTAGCCATCGGGATGATTGTGTATTGATTATTCTGTGAAGTTGTTGTTTATTGAGTTTGTCGCGCTGTGTTACCCGGGCAATTTGGCTTGTCACTGGGCAGTCGACGACTAGAATTCTATCAACAAAATCCTGGCGTTTGCTCTCAATTATCAATGGGATAGACAGTATGCAATACGGCGCACTAAGCGCGCTAATTCGGGCTGCCATTTCTTCAAATATCAATGGATGTAGAATGGCTTCGAGTATTTTTTTTTGTTTCGAAGAATTAAATACGACGTTCCTAAGTTTGGCCCGGTCCAAATCACCATTTTTGTCAGTGACACTTTCCCCAAAGTAATCAATAATTTCAGCGAATGCAGGCTGGGTCGGTTCGACCAGTGCATGAGCGATTACGTCAGCGTCGATTAAGGGTACGCTTTTATCACCAAATAAATTTGCGACTGTGGTTTTACCACTTCCAATTCCTCCGGTTAAACCGATTTTTAGCATAAAGAGAGATGAAGAGTTAGGCAAGCCCGACGTAATTCAGGTAATACTTCATGATATCCTCACCCCATAGTAGCGATAACCAGCCAGCTCCCGCTAAATAGGGTCCAAAAGGAATTGGTATTGCGCGATCTCTCTTGAGAAATACAATCATCGAAATACCTACTACAGCGCCGACTAAGGATGAAAGGAGTACGATAATTGGCAGCATTTGCCAACCCAACCAAGCGCCCAACATCGCTAAAAGCTTGAAATCGCCAAAACCCATACCTTCTTTTCCGGTGCATAGTTTAAATACTTGATAGACCATCCAAAGACTAAGGTAGCCCGCTACCGCACCAATCAAACAGGATTGTGTGTCCGAAAATACTCCCCACAAACTGATTAAAAGTCCAAGCCATAATAAAGGGATTGTGATGGAGTCCGGCAGTAATTGATGATCGAAATCGATTAAACTTAAAACGATCAAGCCCCAACTTAAGACCAAGGCAAACAATGTTTCGGTACTAAAGCCGAATTGCATGGCAATGATAACCGAAATTAAACCGGTGACAAACTCGACAATTGGATACCGATACGAAATTATCATCTTGCATTGTGCGCATCGCCCACGCAAAAGCAGAAAACTTAAAATCGGGATATTATGGTAGGGTTTTATTGCAGTATTACAGTTCGTGCAATGGGATCCCGGAAGGATGAGGTTAAACGTTGGGTTTTCTTGCTCCGGTGGAGGAAGATTGAGAAACTCATAGCATTCCATGCGCCAGGCGGTTTTCATCATTATCGGAAGCCTGTGTACAACTACATTGAGAAAGCTGCCTACGATGAGGCCGAAACAACCCACCGCTGTATAAAAGAAGGCCGGGTATTGTTGAAATAAGTTTATTACAATCAATGTTAAAGACACTTATATTAATTTCTGTGGGTTCCCTAAAACTTAGGTTGGTGCATCCTTAGCGATCAGGGTAGTCTTATAAAGACTTAAATGCTTGATGCGACTTGGCGACCAAACCCTTATCCCCAGTCCTATACAACTGCACCGAGCTTGAATATGGGTAAATACATAGCAACGACTAGACCACCTACGACGACGCCCAAAAAGGCCATGATCATGGGTTCGATTAAGCTGCTTAGGGAATCGACGGCATTATCCACTTCCTCTTCATAAAAGTCAGCGACCTTTTCAAGCATACTGTCGAGAGACCCCGATTCTTCACCAATCGCAATCATTTGGATCACGATGTTCGGAAATAAGCTGGCAGCCCGCATGCATTGTTGGAGTTGCTGGCCCGTCGCGACTTCTTCTCTGATTCTTAGTACCACGTTCGAATAAACGATATTTCCAGTCGCACCGGCAACCGAACCCAAAGCTTCAACCAAAGGGACACCTGCAGCCGACATAGTTGATAGGGTTCGGGCGAATCGAGCGATAGATGCTTTGTGCATAATCTCCCCAATTACGGGAATCCACAAAACAAATTTATCGAGTCTATGATTGAATGCACGCGAACGTTTCTTTAATTGTAATAATCCATAAATGCTGATGCCCATACAACTAAAAATCAGCCACCACCAGTCCTGCATAAAACGGGAAAGATTAATGACCATTTGGGTAAAGACGGGTAGATCTGCACCAAATCCTTTAAACAAGTCCTCAAAGGTTGGGACCACGAAGATCAATAAAATCGCTGTGACGATAAATGCTACAACAAGCACAGCAGTGGGGTACGTTAATGCTTTTTTAATTTTCGCTTTAAGCGATTCTGTTTTCTCTTTATAATCGGCAATCTTATGTAGAAGTGTCTCTAGGACACCCGCTTGTTCACCTGCATTGACGAGGTTGCAGAATAAGTCATCAAAATAGAGGGGTTGTTTAGACAGCGAATCAGCCAAGGTCAGGCCAGACTCAATATCGCCCTTAATTCCGAGAAGTAAATTTTGCATGCTCGGATTTTCATGGCCTCTACCTACGATTTCGAAGGCTTGGACCAATGGAACTCCAGCGGATAGCATGGTGGCCAATTGGCGACTGAATACTGCGATGTCTTTTGTGGTTATTTTTTTCTGACTTTTACCAAATAATGGTTTGGGTTTTTTCTTGACCTTGATTGGCTTGATTCCTTGACGTCGGAGTTCAGCTTTAGCGGTCAATTCGCTTTTAGAAGTTAATTCGCCTCGGGTTCGCGTGCCTTTTCTGTCGACGCCTTCCCATAAAAAAAGTATCTGTGTATTTGTAGCCATATTGGTTTAATCCTTGGTTACTCTATCGATTTCTTCTAGGCTGGTCATACCTACCCGGATTTTGTTTAGACCAGATTCACGTAGGTCGTTGACACCGTCATCTCGAGCTTGTTGGGCTAGTTTTTGGGCATCACCACCTTCGAATATGATTTGGGTCATCGCTTCTGAAATGGGCATGACCTGGTAAATTCCAACACGTCCTTTATACCCATTGACACAACTATCACACCCGGTGGGACCGAATATTTTTAAATTTCCCAATTCCTCTTTCTTAAAACCGGCACCTATCAAGATATCTTCGGGCAAGTTTTCTTCTTTTTTACAGTGTTCGCAGAGGCGGCGTGCCAAACGTTGAGCCATGATAAGTATCACAGAAGAGGCGATGTTAAATGGGGGAATGCCCATTTGAGCCAAACGACTTAAGGTTTGCGGCGCATCATTAGTATGCAAAGTGGACAACACCAAATGTCCAGTTTGGGCTGCTTTAATTGCAATTTCGGCTGTTTCCAAATCACGAATTTCACCGACCATGATGATATCTGGATCTTGGCGCAGAAAAGCGCGAAGCGCTTCGGCAAAGGTTAGGCCGGTTTTTTGGTTCATATTAACTTGGTTTATTCCTCCAACTGTGATTTCAACAGGGTCTTCAGCAGTTGAAATATTCCGATCAGATGTATTGAGCATATTAAGCCCAGTGTACAGGGAAACCGTTTTTCCACTTCCAGTTGGACCAGTGACTAGAACCATTCCATAGGGTTTTTTTATAGCGTTTTCAAATATTTTTCGTTGATAGTCTTCAAATCCTAGCTTTTCAATACCGATTTGAGCAGCAGTGGGGTCTAGAATACGCAGAACAATTTTTTCACCAAACAGCGTTGGGCATGAATTAACACGAAAGTCGATAGACCGCTTTTTTGATAACTGCATCTTTATGCGTCCATCCTGTGGGACCCTGCGTTCCGCAATATCCATGCGTGACATCACTTTGAGTCGGGATACGATTCGGTTGGCAAGATTCGCTGGAGGACTGGCTATTTCATATAGAATTCCATCATTTCTAAAACGGATACGCAGATTTTTTTCGTAGGGTTCAATATGAATATCCGATGCACCTTTTTTTATCGCATCTAACAGGATCTTATTAACGAAGCGAACGATCGGAGCATCATCTACATCAACGTCTCCCTCTTCCTGGTGATCATCTTCATCACTCGTAATTTGGAGGTTATCGAGATCTTCGTCAAGCAATTCGGTCATCGATGTATCGGCTGCATCGAGAGCAGTATCGATGGCCTTAGTCAGTTTATCATCCTCCACCAAAATGGTTTCGGTATTCAACTGTGTGTGGAATTTTAATTCATCCAGAGCTTGAAAATTGGTAGGATCCGACAGTGCAATAAACAATCGGTTAC
>Ga0114932_10005120_pt1 | contig 11813 bp, 12 predicted proteins | sample 2SBtaG_2_FD_87286 | JGI IMG/M metagenome (GOLD analysis project Ga0114932, IMG submission 87286) | Deep subsurface microbial communities from Kolumbo volcano to uncover new lineages of life (NeLLi) - 2SBTROV12_ACTIVE470 metaG | ecosystem: Environmental > Aquatic > Marine > Volcanic ... | reverse complement strand
TCATGCCGTTAGGTACGTCTGTAATCAGATACCATGAGTTAGTGTCTGTCAAATAGTGATTGACAGAGTAACCTTCTGGAATCGTACCGTTAGACCGGATTGCGTTGAGGTCGTTATCCGCAGTCGCAGGTCTTCCCTCTGACTGTAGAATACGAGTTGCCACAAACATATTGTTAGGTGGCACAACCAACTTTCTAGGACGAGCTGCAATCAGTAGACCACGCTCATCAGTCCATCCAGCAATTTGAATAACCGCTGCTTCAAGTGACGTTTCATTCAAATCAGTTCCAGTAGCAGGACGATTATCGTTCTTACCACCATCAACTGTTGGGTGACCGTCACCACCAGTTACACCATCACCAGATGCGGTAAAGAGGTTAACCCCGTCACCAGACTGAAATGAATTAGTGAAACCGTTGTTCAAAGGATTAGCAGCTTTGACTTGCTTAGTGTAAGCCATAGCTCTTGCCAATGCCTTGGTATAACGAGCAGAAAGTGAGTCATAGAGGTTATCCTCCATAGCTTCTTCTGTAATTGCAAAACCCATCGCAACTGTCTCGTGATTATACCTAGCAGTGAAAGACTCTTGCGCAGTATCATAGCTGATAGCTGAACCTTCGTCCTTAACTGGGGCCGCAGCAAATCCACTCAACTTAACCTCTTCCTCGAATGAACGATCTGAGGATTCAGTCTCATAAATTTCTGCGTGTTCGTCTTCGTACTTATTGTACTCCAAGCCAAAAAGGGCATTAAGTCCCGGCAGGAGTTCCTTAAGCATTTGCGCTCTTGAAATAGCCATTCTTTAATCTCCTTTATACGCCAGTAGTATTAACGTACTGATGACCAACATTAAATTTCATAATGACATCTGTATAGGTGTCATTGATTGCACTATTTGGGCCTGTCCAAAAATCGTAGATTCTCAGCGGTAGCGTGTTAGTAGTTGCTACGGTGCTTCCGTCTACTGCATTTTTGCTTCGACCAATAGATGTTGATCCCGCTGTTTGTACTACAGCGAAGTTAGCGCCAATAGCTGTTTGAGCAATTGCTGCGTCACTTTGCATTAAAAATACAACGTTGGGGTCAGTGATAACATATGCCTCTGCATCGCTAGCAGCCGTTGAAGCGGGCCACTGTTGATTGAAGGTCATTTGATTTGTGCTTGGGTCTGTGTATTTACATCCCAAGAATATACCGATTGGAGTTAAAGAAGTTGTGCCAGTGTCCTTTTCGACAGTACCAGCAGAAACTAACTTAACAAAATCGCCATAAAATATGCCAGTAGCATAACCACTAGCTATCTTGATGTGCTGAACCTTGCCATTGAACGAGCCACTAGCACTCGTGGTATTGACAGGTCTTGCACCCGATGGGGCTGCTGTAGTAGCCATTATGTGTTACCTCGTTTAAACAAATATATGTGATTCTTAAGAACCACGCCCAAACGTGACACGAGTTTGACGATCAGGTTTTAATAAAGGCATCCTTGGATCGTTTTCTTTCATGTACGAATTATCAACACTCTGCATTTGTTGAGCAGCTACATTCTCGTAATAACGCTGACGAGCTTCCGCAACTTCATTTGGAGCTTTACACAATAGCAATCCTCCGATCTCGACACATCCGGGGAATCGTGAATCATGGTCTGGAATGATTTCTAATTCTGGATGGTCTTCTATCTTGCAAGGTTCCCAACCTTCTCTAAAACGTTGTGACACATTAGTCGCATCGCTTTGCCCCGTCATAGAGGTTCGGATATACCGAAACACCCATCCGGGTTGAGGTGTTGGATCTGGCAATATAGGGGGAGGTGACCATTGCTCTATACGCGCTGTGTTATTGCGCGACTCTAAATCCCTTGGCATTCTGTCTTGAGATTCCTCTCCGACTAAAACATCTTCTTCCATCAAACATTCTCCTTATTCAACTGTGCTGCATACTGTTCGTTAGTAATCCCTAATCGCTTTGCCAATCTAACTTGCGTTTCGTTTAGCCTAACTTTTCGAGACTTCTTACCCGCTCTTCCAGCGGGAGCAACAACCGCAGAAGTTTTTCGTTGTGTTGTTTCAGACTGCTCTTCTTCAACATTAAATGCTCTTGGAAAACTTTCTCGAAGCGTTTTGTCAATCGCAGAAAAATACTCAGGTGAGTTTCTTGCTACGCCACGGTTACTTAACATTTCGTCTAAACCGTAGGCAAAGCCTGTTAGGGCTTCGTTTCCGGGCGCTCCAAACCAAGGGTTTTTTTGCAACCACGAAACCAAATTCGGGTCCATAGGTTGCTGTTGCGGCGCTGTCGCCGTTTGTTGTTGAGGTATCTGCTGTTCAGGTACACTCGGCTCTGTGTTCATTTGAGGCTGATAGTTTTGTATATACGTTCTATCTGCCTGTATTTTTGACAACTGCTCTTGTGCAGCAACCATTGCATCCGTATCGCCCTCTTCATGGGCTTGCTTATATGCTTGCTTTGCTGCCTCTAACTCAGCCTCTGTACGAGTCTGAACGCTTTGTAACAACGCTTGCTCGCTTCTTCCAACCAATCCTTGAAGGTGGTCGTTCTGCTGCTTTTGCTGTTGAGCAAATTGAATGGCTTCATCGCGCATACGCTGGGCTTCTTCTTTTTCCCTGCGCTGCTGATGATATTCGTATTTAAGACGATTCGTTCTTTTCTTAACGTCATCGTCCATGCTATCTATTTCTTCATCGAGACGGAAAGGCTCTGCTTGAGGTCTTACCTCTCTCTGATCCTCTACAGGTCGATCATCAACAATCTCAACTTCTATATCCTCAATCTCTTGAGGATTAAGATCTAATTCAGATTGGGTTTCTTGTGGTTCAGGAAATGCTGGTTCAGACACGAGTTATTCCCCTTGGATCTTCGACAACAGCTTCCACTGTGTCATCATTGATAAGCCTAAACTCTTTGCCATGTATGCTGATCCTTGTTCCACTGTATGCACGCATGATTATAAAGTCGCCCTCTTTGCACCAAGGCCCGCTAGGAAATCGCTTTTTATCCTGATAACAGTCTGGCCCCAACTTAAGCACAAACCCAACAATCGTGGCTGTTTCCTCGATTTCGATAGTTTGTCTTGCCTTAAGTATCCCGCCATCCGTTTTCTCTTCGCTTTCAGGTATACCAATTAAAATATGATACCCTGATGGTTCTGGTAGTTGTTTCGCCTTCTCTGCATCAGACGTTTCTTCCACCGCTTGTATTGTAGTTTCTGCTACTACGTCCATTTCGTTTACCCTTAATATACCGCTTAAAAGGAAGCGGTTAACCTTCGTACCCTGTGGTACTAAATTTCAGTAAACATTTTTTCACTGACTTCCGTGATCTCACGTTTAGCCATCTGTAATCCTTCGATCTGCCCCCTTACTACTTTGTATTGTTCCATTGACTCAATACTTCCAGAGATTAAGGTTTCCGTTAGGCGACCTTCTGACTCGTTTAAACGCGACAATATCAAATCTATAAACTGCGGGTCAACAAAATCTGCCATTATCTTGTCGGCTTATTAGGGTTAGTAATCTGTTCGGCTATCTTAATACCAATCTGTGCGCCCGCTTTTCGCTCTTCTGAAGACAACCTTTCCGAGTCAACCGTGTTTCGTAATAAAGAATCAGCAATACGAGCGCCTATCTCTACACCTCTTGCTCTTTGATTCTCACTAAGTTCTTTATCGTCAGCCATTCGATCTAACGCATCCTCCATTGCCTTAGCTCCAAGCTTAACTCCTGTTAACTTTTCATTGGCATCTAGCTTGCGTTTTTCAATTTCATCACGCATTTCTGCTTTACGCATATCTGCTTCAATTTTGCGTTGCTCATTAGCGGTACGTTCCGCTTCGTTCTGAGCTTTGGCAATCGCTGACTGCTCAGTAATCTCAAGCTCCTTCTGCTTAAGCTGCAAGATTGGATCGGCTGCTTGCTCTTCCGCTTGCTGCTGCTGCACTTCCATCTGATCTTTCTGTAGTAACTGAGCTGCTGCTTCTGCAACCAATGAGGCAAGTTTTGCTTCGACCTCTGGCGGTAGCTCCATATCTTCGGGAGGCAATTCCATACCAAGCTCTTTTTGTATTTCTTGCCTGTACTGAAAAGCTAAATGCTCTGCGATATGCGCAGACATCTGTGCTTGTAATGCTTCCTGATTCGGCGCTTGACCAAGCAGCTCTAACAGCTTGGGATCTTGCATCATGGACATATGCGTTTGTATGTGGGCCTGATGATCCTGATAAGAAAACGCCTTCATGGGTTCTCCATTGATCAAGTCCATATTTTCTGTCACTGGATCTTTTGGTTCCAGATCCTCTTTGTCAGGTACTATATTCTCAGGATCTCTTATGCCCAGCGCCTCTAGCATCTGACGATGCAACACGGGGAGATCGTATAGTTGCGGAGCCTGTTGAGATAACTGGAGGGCTGACTGATACTGCATAATCCTTTGCGACATGGTTGCTGCATTAGGATTAGATACAGGTATTACATCAACACGACCATCGAAGTCTTTAGTAATATCATCACGCTCACCATATGGCTGGTACGGATATTCCGTAGGGCCGAAGTCTTCAATAATCGTGACTAATAGTTTTAATTCATCTTTCATTGCTGCATGAAGTCTGGCTTGTATTGCCGACATGACTTTCATGTTGCGTTCAATTAATGCAAGCGTTGTACCCACTGGAGCCTGATTAGACATATCCGCAGCTTTAATATCTGCCATAGATGCAAATCGTCTGGACTCTTCGGTGATTGTATTAAGGAGCTGATACAGTGTGCCGCTTGGTTCTTTATAAGGCAGGAACGATATGTTTTCTTTAATCGTGCCGCCGGGGACATCTACATCCCTGAATTCACCGGGCATTATTGGCGTATCGTCAGCTTTGATTCTCATGCCTCTTGCCTTAAGCCCGCCCGGAAGGTTAGACAAGGTTCCTGCATCTACCAACTGCCGAAGTATAGATGTGGCTGATTTAACGAGACCGCCAATTAAATGAACCAGCCCTAGACCATAAAAGCCAAGACCGGGGATATATTCATAATGCACAAAATGATCTCTACGCATTTTATGAGGATCATCTTCATAATAGTTTCTTCTTATGGACAATATGGTAGAGGAGCCTTTGTCGATAGTAACGACATAGGGAACCGCAATACCTGTTGCCTCTCCATCCTGCTCATCTGGAAACTCTTCAAGATCTAATTCAACCTGAACTTCCAACAAGGTATGAACGCTTTCGCCAGATAAGTATCCGCTGCCTATGCCTGTGCCTACGGTTTCACCAGTGATCTCACCATACTTACTCTTGATTGGATCTATTTCATTATCAGGTGAATTTAATTCCACATCACGATACAGGCCGCTAACCTGTAGCTTACGAATCTCATTACTTGTCTTACGCATTAAATGAGTCATGCGTGTTGTGGTTTTTAAATCGGTTGCTCCGTTATAAACCACCATGTCTTCAGCCGGGACAAACATTGCACACGGCCTACCCATGCTAGGGTCATAATAAACTTTCTTAAACGCACTACCTGCCAAGGGTAACGAAAACAACATCCTTTCTGTTTCGCTACGATACTCTGACATCTTTTCTACAATCAGATAATTCATGTAGTTCTGTATACGACCAGCTTGCTTTTGAACCTCGTTAGTTGCCTCACCAACAATCTTGGTACGAGCTGGGCCGGACGCAGGAAATATTTCAGATATTGCCTGTGATTGAAAACGAATAACTGATTCGGCTAGTAGCGGGTGATGTACGCCGCAAGCTCCGGGCCACGGCTCTGTACGATCCTCAATCTTTAACCCAAGAAGATCCAGCCCTTCCATATAGGTTTCTTCCCATTCTCTTCGAGACGCTTTGTCATCTTCATACGCAGAGATCAGCTCAGAAGCAATCGCATCAAGCTGCACTTCATCAATGTATTCGGAAAGATTGGAATCAAACTCAACAGGCAGCTCATCTGCATCAGGATCAAAATCAATGATGACACCGCCATCTTCAGTTTCCATAGAAACGGAATCGGGGTTTTCTATTTCGACAACGAGATCGGGCGCTTCTGCTAAACGACTTTGTATATCCGCGATCTGTAACGAATCAATCGGTTTATCTACGGCCATAAATAACCTCGTGTTTTACAGAGTTTAAACGCCTTAGTAATAGTTAGCAATCTTCTTGACATCATCAATTTGTTGCTCGTCATGGTCAAGTGCAATGAATCCTCCCTGCCTAAATCGCAGCAATGCCTGTGTCGATGAGTCAACCAAGTCATCATGGTCGCCCACAGGAAAGGCAGCGAACTGCTCAACCACTTCCTCTGCCCAGCGTTTCTTAGGTGCCCAAACAATACCTGATGCAAAAAAGTCTGCGATGGCATTAACCCGTGATATTTTATCATTGCCGCGAGAAGGGGTGTACTCAGTAACGGGTATGCCCATAGAGCGCAACTCATAGATCAACGGCGCACCTGCTGCCTTAGCCTCCACGATAAACGCATCGGGTTGCCATTCCTTGTACATATCAAAGGCGCGTTGCTTTAACTCAGGAAACTCTAATCGTTCTTGCAGGGCATCAAGCAGGATAATGTTGGGAGCAGATTGCCCATCATCGTTATCGGCATAGAAGACTCCCCATGTGGTACAGGCTGAGTAGTCAGCTCGTTCATGTTTCATAAACGCTGTATCCCACGACTGAATAATGAAGTGGACATAGGGAGGAGCTGATTGCTCCCACATCTGCCACCAATCTCTTTTAATGATTGCCGACTCTTCTGAGGTAGGTTTCTGTTGGTACTGAGCTTCCCACTTAGCGACAGGCAATTCAGCCTTAAGCTTTTCTAGTTCTTCGACAGGCCAGTAGTCAGGCCATAGCGATCTGCCTGAAGGAAGTATTGCGGGTAATTCGATGACTTCCCATTCATCCATGCCCTCTCTTGTGATAGAATCACGCAGTATCTGACCGCAAAGATCTTTCTGACTCCAACGAGTCATAACGATTATGATTGCACCTCCGGGTTGTAAACGCTGGCGAGGGCCAGAACTAAACCACTCATAGGTACTATCAAAGACTTTAGGATCAGCTTGCTGACCTTGTTGTTCAGAATGGGGATCGTCAATGACGAGTAGATCCGCACCACGACCTGTGACTGCGCCACCTACACCCACGGAGAAATACTCTCCTCCCCCTGATACATCAAAGCGACCAGCCGCTTTAGAGTCAGCGGTGAGTGAAACCTCTGGGAATACGTTCTCGTACTCCTCACTACCAATCAGGTTACGAACCATACGACCAAACCTAACAGCAAGCTCGGCGGTGTGGGATGCCATAATGATTTTCTTATCGGGAGATCTCCCCATAATCCACGCTGGCAACAACCAAGAAGTCAACTGACTCTTACCCATACGAGGAGGCATATTAATAATTAGCCTCTTAAGCTCACCAGAAGCGACTCTCTCAAACGCTTTAGCCATCTTGACATGATGATGCCCCTCTATGAAAGCGGGCCATACAGAGGAGCAGAAGTCCAAGAACGACTCCTGACCCTTCTCCCTAGTGACAGATACTTCAAGATCATTCATCAAAGCAAGCACTTGCTTACGAGTAGAGGCATCAAGGGACATCAACTTCTCAGGAGTCAGCTTATCCTTAAGCTGTTTAAACTGTTCTTGTGTATCCATGTATTGCCGTATAGTATAGATAACGCTTAGCAAAGCAAGACAGTCCCTTCCTTCGGGTCTAACACAACCCGAATTGGCTGGAGAGTCCCCCTAGGCTCTCCGGCCCCTCTTTCAAAAGCCCGTTATAGCCATAAGTGGGCCAGACTTATTCCGAAAGGATGAGCTGCACCCTTTGGCTGTCAACCATTATAACACTGTCAACTAACATTTAGTTAACAGAAATGGTTTTTAATTTATATAAAATTTTTTTGTGGTGTAAACCGGAAAGAAAGAACTGGTTTACAGGGGTAGGGGTTTGTAAAGTGGGGGTCTTTGAATGTCAGAATTTGTATATATAGGTATGTGTGGGACTCCTGCGCTGCACACAAGGGGTGGGGGGTACGCCATGACGTGTAAACGCATCGCCCATGGGACTCCAGCACGCATAATGCACGCTAGTCCTGCGCATCATGAGAGAGGAGATTGTTTAAACGCTCCAATATCACCGTAGGTGAGTCAACCTTCTGCTCCACTACGTGCTGTTGATCCACATAAAGCCTAGAGGCTTTGCCTCTGTGATGCTCTGCTTGGATAGCTGCGCTATATTGCCCAGCAACCTTGGCTTCATCTCGAAGAGATGCTAGCGATTCTAGGTGATCGGAGAGAGAAACCGCCCTCTCTTCCTCCAGTTCTTTAGATCTACGATCTATTAACTCCATAACGTCTCCTCTTTTAACCAACTTACTTCCCAGCTTTGCTGGATGACCTGTGTAACCTGCCATACGTACCGCCTCACTCTGCGTGTGGCCTTCGGCTACGTACCGAGCAAACAAGCGTTCCTTCACCGAGGTATGCATATGAGGCATAGCGCGATCCAATGCAAAAGTTATACGTAGTATAAGAAACTTATTGGAATAAAATCTAGTTGACAAAGTTTAAACGATGTGACCTTACTGTAATGGCAACAGCGACGGAGCAACTCCCTCTCACTGTAGCCCGATAGGTGTAGGCCACCTCCCCACGGATCTGGGGTGCATCATGTTAACGGCGATGTGATGTTACAGCGAAGCTGAAAGGATGTCGGAACTGGGGCGTAGCGGCCTTTCGAGTCTCCCTCGATACCGCCAAACCAGTGGGTAGCATAGCTAAGGAGCTGTGTAGCACAGGAGATGTGCATAGTACCCGAGTAGCTAAGATTCCATCTTAGAGCGGCTTACGATAACGGTAGGCCACTACGAGATACGATCTTGCAACCACAAGGAGTTTTTATGAACGGACTGATAGCAGAGCTAAGCGTCAAGTATGTGCCTGACGAAATGGATTGCGATTGGGAAGACGTTGTAAACAACGCTCAAAGAGAGCTTGAGCGACAAGCTAAAGAGCTTGGATTCGAGGTTTCAACCCATCGAAAAACAGGCAAGCCTGACGAATGGGTGGATGGGCTAGGTTTTGGGCAGACGGATTACAGAAGTGTAGGCGGAGCTAAGCGTAGCTTACGATCTCTCGGCAAGGACTGTGCCACTAGGGATCAATCAATCATCGGCTTCGTTTACGAAGAAAAGGGAAATAACGGTCGCGTTTACGACTTCCCGGCTTCGGTATACTGGGTCAGCGTTGTCCCTGCCAGCTAAGAGCTGATCCTGTAGGGCATTACGGTGACGTAGTGTCCTATGTGATACGCTCTGCTTGTTATACAAGTGGAAAACGTTTAAACTAGAGTTTCGCAACAAGGAGTTATCCTATGGATAAGATATACACTGACCGAGAGCAGTGGTTAAACGCTGCCATCATATTGCTCATTAATGAGCTGTTCACAAAAGCTGGCATCCAACCCGAGTCGTGGGAATTTCGTAAGTACGCTGTATCCTGTGGATTCCCCATTGGATACCGTGGATCACGTACTGGCAAGGTGACCCTTGGTCAAGCCTTTGACCCCGCCATATCGTCCAACGGTACTGCCGAGATGTTCATCAACCCCATCATGGATGATGTAGTCGAGGTGCTGCTGGTTCTGCTCCATGAAATGGTTCATGTCTATGTAGGCAACCAAGAGGGACACAAGGGAGCTTTTGCCAATGTCGCTAAAGCCGTAGGCTTACAAACACCCCTCACCGCTTTGATGAGTGCCGAAGGCGAGTACAACGCTAGTCCTCTGCTAATCACCGAGATTCGAGCCATTGCCGAAATACTCGGAGAGTATCCACACTCGAAGGTTGACCCCCAGATGCGCAAGAAACAAGGCACTCGGATGCTGAAGATCTCTTGCACCGGCTGCGGTTTCACCGCAAGAGCTTCTGCCAAGTGGGTATCTTTGATACACAGCAATTCACCCTGTCCAGTGTGTTCATCAGCTTCGCTGATCACTGAGTAACGTTTAAACAAATCGCAACAAGGAGAACATTTCATGTTCGATCATTCTAACATTGTTCCGCATCATTCGCTAAACAAAATCATCGATGCGCTGGATGGAATCCAGTTGGGAGATACACCCAACGCCCTCCAAACATCCGCTCTGAAACTGCTTGCAGTTCGCTACCGCAAGACCAACGTAAGCGACCAAGGCATAATCAACCTCTGGTTGAATGGCCCTGACGCTGGGCAACCTGTGGTTGACGAGACAAGCATGGCTGCTGCTGTAGCACAGCTCGAAGAGACCATGACCAAGAAGATCAAGCCACAGCTTGAGGAGATCCGAGAGCAAGTGGGCAAGACGGTCAAGACCGAGCTGACCATCACCATAGGTGACTACAGCAAAAACCTTGGCACTGAGGCTCGACACTACGTGTTCGAGAAGGTACTCATCAAGATTGCGGCTCGTTTAAACGTTTACCTTCCCGGCCCTGCTGGTTCTGGCAAGACCACGATTGCGGAGCAAGTAGCCGAGGCACTTGGCCTTCCGTTCTATGCCTACGGTGCAATCGGCATGGCCCACGAGTTCGAGGGATACATGAACGCTCAAGGCAACTACGTTGAGTCCATGCTGTACAAAGCATTCAAGAATGGCGGTCTGGTGTTGTTCGATGAGATGGACGCTTCCAACGCTAATGCGTTGCTTCGTTTAAACGCTATCACAGCCAACAAGATCGCGGCTTTCCCCAACGGGGAGATGGTCAAGAAGCATCCCGACTTCGTAGTGATGGCAACAGGCAACACGTTTGGACATGGGGCAACAGCCCAGTACGTAGGACGTAACCCACTAGACGGTGCAACACTGGATCGATACGTCAACATCCCTATGGGATACGACGAGGAGCTGGAGCGTGTTATAGCTGGCAACGATGCATGGGTAGACTTTGTGCAAGCAGTGAGGCACGTAGCAGAGGAACACAAGATGCGCTACATCGTTAGCCCAAGAGCAAGCATCAACGGAGCGATACTAATCGCTGCTGGTGATAACTTGGATGACATCAAAGATGAGACCATCTTCAACAAGGGATTCAATGAAGCCGATCTTGAAAAGATCCGCACTGACCAACGAGTGATCAAGGCAACGCAAGCACTCAACGACAGCCAAGCAGTAGCTTAAGGAGTTTAAACATGGCAAAGCGCAACAAAAAAATGGTTATCGAGACTACTTATCACGAAGTGATGAACGAGATGCGGAACGGTGTTCCCAAGGATCAAGGCATGACATCATCCAACACCAAGGACAAGGGGTTTGCCGGAACGAAAACATTCGATGAGGCAATCGAGCTGGCGGTCAACGGATGGGCAGAGGGACGCAGTGAGCTAGCGCAGAGCGCAGAGTTTGCATCAGCACTGGTACAACAGATCGACCAGCCCACATGGGAGTTCGCTCCTTCTGGTGCAATGCCTCACATCCCAGCGGCAGCAGCGGGAGTGCCTGACAACATGATGACGCTCTACGAGAACGACACCAACCGCAAGATGCCTATCGTCACCATGTACGTAGACATCGGGGCAACGTGGGACACCAGCACCGAGGCGATGATACGAAGAGGTGCGGCTATCGTGGCCCTTGTGGATCAGATCGAGGCAAGCGGCAAGCGGGTTCACATCGTAGCGGTCAACGCAGTTGGTGTGAGCGGTGCAAGGATTGACGGCGAGAAGGTCAGCACCCTGATCTACAAGATCACCATCAAGGAGTCTGGCGAGCATCTCGACATGGACAGGATCGCCTTCGCTACAGC
>Ga0114932_10005118_pt1 | contig 11814 bp, 15 predicted proteins | sample 2SBtaG_2_FD_87286 | JGI IMG/M metagenome (GOLD analysis project Ga0114932, IMG submission 87286) | Deep subsurface microbial communities from Kolumbo volcano to uncover new lineages of life (NeLLi) - 2SBTROV12_ACTIVE470 metaG | ecosystem: Environmental > Aquatic > Marine > Volcanic ... | reverse complement strand
TTACCCGTCAGCAGCCAACTGGCTGAATGAAACTTCCGACAAATCTTTAGGATGTCATTCAAGACTGTGTAGGTTGGGGCTACCCCACCTAGTATCCAGCGTGATACCTGATTGGGTCCAACATCCAAACGTCTAGCCAATTCTCTTTGGGTGATGCCAGACTCGTCCAAAAGTTTCCTGATTCTGTCGCCAAGTTTAATATGTGGTTTGTCCACACCCATTGGTAATTCTCCTGTTGACGGGTGACTCCATATATGAGACTATATCTACATATAAGAGGATATAAATTTCCTGAGATAAGCCTAAGTATCCACTTCTAAAGCAACATGTCAACCACTAATTATTAAAGGAATTGTATGAGCCTAACAAAACAACAGCTTATCGAAAGAACAAAAGGTTTGTTTGGAACTGATGCAAGCATGGCTGATTCAACTAATGATTATCATGATGTCTTTTATTTGTACAAGACCAAGCGTGGTGAGTGGAATGACAAGTTAGACCCTGCTATTCACTTAGAACTTGGGCATGAGTTGGAAGATTTTGTTGCAAGGAAATGGTGCAAGCGAAAGAAGAAGAAGGTAAGACGATCTAACAAGACAGTGTGGAATCAACACCACCTCTATGATGGGAAGCCATTCCTCGGTAGTCACGTTGACCGCATGGTTGTTGGAGAAAAGAGAATACTTGAATGCAAGACAGCCTACAGCAGAAACAAGTGGGGGAAAGATGGAAGCGGTATCATTCCTCTCAACTACAGAAGCCAGATCAAGCACTACTGTTTAGTGTTGGGACTCACCAAGGTTGACTTGGCTGTTTTGTTCCTACCCTACCCTCCATCCTTTGAAGTGCATAGCTTTGACTTTAGTCAGATGGAATTGGATGACCTCTTGGAAAAAGAATACCACGTTTGGGATTGCATTCAGCGCGGTATTGAACCACAGGTAGGTGGAGGTCAGTCTACTAATGTAAAGCTGCGAGAAGAGTTCTCAGGCTCTGAGGATGAGGTTGTAATAAGTACCACAGAGATCAACAAATCTGTAGACCAATTAAGACAGATCAAGTCTAGCCTCAAGCAATTGAAATCAGATCAGACTGTCTATCTTAATCAGATAATTCAGCACATGAAAGAGAACGAGACTTTAGTGAATCACCAAGGCGAGGAAATCGCCACCTTTAGACCTGACTCGAAAGGAGTCAGAAAACTCTTAACAAGATAAGGAGAACATTATGCCTACAAAGAAAGTTCGTTACACCTCACCCGTTGGAACATTCATGCATCCCTGGTTGGATAAACCTAGCAAGTTTGACAAGAACTTGGGTGAACACGGAAGATCCGCACCTGCCAAACCACATGACTTTCAAGCAGAGTACTCCGTAAATTTAATTGTTGATAAGAAAGTCTTCGAGTCATCTGATTTTAAGAAGCAGATTGATGATGTTTGGAAGTTGGCACAAGAGGAATACAAAGGAAAGTTTGATGTCGCTGTTGCCCCTTACTCTGTCAATGATGATGGAGATTACAAAATCATTCCAAGATCCAAGGCTGCATACCAGAAGGATGATGGGACACCACAAACTATGCAACCAACCTTGCTTGATTGTGATGGTAAGAACGTCACTGAATTTATTAAGAACGAAGGGATAGAGGTAGCTTCTGGTTCTATTGGCAGAGTTATCGTTACGCTCTACCAAGGTAAACCTTATACGGCAGGTGAAAAAAGTAAACACGCAGGCAAGAAAGTGTTGAGCATGAAGCTTGACCTAAAGGTTGCCCAGTTCAAAAGGTTGGATCGCTATGAAGGTAATGGTGGTGATGGTGCGGAAGCAATTGATGATGGTGTTCCAGTTGCAGAAGATTACGGTGAAGCCATACCTATCTAATTAAACGGGGCATTCTTTCAAGTGTATCCCGAAGGGTACGGACACTTTCTCGGCTACCATGCTTGGCTTTGCCAAGTCAACCTCTCGCCCCGAAGATGATGGTACAGAGACTAATGGTAGCAAGTACCCACTCGCGCAAAGAATTCCAGTTCTTTGAGCATAGCAGGATGAGGGAGAGTTCTCCTCCTTGTTTCCCTCGTCCTGCTAATTCTAATTTGTAACATGGAGAAGTCTATGCTCTATCCAGTTAAAGTTTTTAAGCCAGATGCTGACGGTAATTTATTGTTGGCTTACATAATTGATACGAAAGAATTGTCAGAAAGATCCAGTGCAATTGTGAAGAAAGGTGCGTGGGTCCATCCAAGTGTAAGAAGAAAGTTACAACAGGTAGAAGGCAAGGTGGATGACAGTTGGTTTACTGGTGGTCAAGTGAAAGAAAAGATTGAGCGCAAGAGTCTTATCACTCACCCCTGGAAACAATCGAACTTTAATATTGATAGGACAGAGGAGAACATCTGATGAATCATGACGTGCCACCAATCTGGATTAGACAAACTGATGCACCAAAGATACTGGGTGTTAGTAAATACTTTTTTAACAATCATCTCAAACCTCAGTTGAATCCGATTACCTTATCCTCAAGATGTGTCGTCTATGATTATCTTGAGTTGCAACAATTTTGTGGTAGGGTGAAGGACAAAGCTAGCAACTGGGGCAATTTGAAAGGAGGTAAAGAATGCCCCGATCAATCACCAACACTCTTAAACTTGAGTGGCGAAAAGGAATCTGGTATGTCGTTGGAGTCTACTGCACTAAACGTATCAGATTTAGTACGAGAACAGGTGACAAAGATAAAGCAAAGTTAGTTTTATCCGAGTTAATTATTAATCTAGATGCAGAACAAAAGAAAAAGAAAGATAAGCAGGCAACCTTCAATGATTGCACAGAACAACATCTTATCATGTGTAAAAAACAAACCATTGGAGATGACCAACAATACATTGACACACTCAGACCTTACATTGGTGATCTTTTAATGGGTGATATTTGTATTCGTCCTCAACAGACTGATAACAGGTTGACCTATGAGGATCTTCATCCTTTAAACAAGTTTGTGAGTGACCAGAGCAAACGTAACATTACTCAAGCTACTATCAACAAGAAGCTATCCTTTCTGAATACTCTTGCAGCAAAATCTATAAAGAACTATCACATCTTGTCGCAACGTGAGTGGATCAATGTTCGTTTGATCAATAAGGAAGAGAGAATTCATTATGGTTTCAACCGATCCAAGGAGAAGATGGCTTTAGAAAAATCTTGGATGGATGAATTGTTTAATCTGTTACCACCTCATCTGAGGGACATGGGAATCTTTTCTATCAATACAGGACAGAGAGATGCTGTTGTTTGTAATCTCAGATGGGAATGGTTAGCAAGTGAGAAGGACTACTGGATGTTTAGGATACCACGCGAAGAGATTAAATCTGAAGAGTACATTCATGGTGAACATGTATATGTCATGCTGAACGATACGGCAAGAGATATTGTTCTCAAGCGTAGAGGTAATGGCTCTGAGTTTGTATTTCCAAACGAGTATGGTGATCCTATTTCAGAACAAAATTGTTCTGCATACCAGACAGCACGTAGGAAGGTAGCTAAGAAATATCCTGATGTTATGAAGACGGATGTTCATTCGTACAAGCGAACATTCAGAACTTCCCTTGAGAAGCTGAAGAATCCAGAGGTAGGGTTCTTCACACTGAAGCGGTTGCTTCAACATGTGATTGATGATGTCTCTGAAAGATACTTGACCGTTGACCAAGAGATGCGTGAGTCACATCATAAGGTGCTTCAAAGGTTAGGTCAATATTATGACACACAGAGTTCTACCCCTAAGTTCAGGTTGCATTATGATGCAGGTTCTGCCCAACATAAGTCCAACCAAGGGGGGTAAAAGTAATAAGCTGTAACATTATAATTACTTATGATGACCAACTTTTATGTTAAGCGGAGTTCGATTCCCCTTGGGGCTACTTTCATAAATCATAAGTTCTTATAAAACAATAAACCTATTCCCAGTTGTTAGCTGAGTTGGTATATAAAAGGTGATGTTGGTCGCCATCATATGCCCAACTTGTTTTGTAAAGATAGGTGTCAATAAATCGACACCTATTTTTTTGCCTCATCACATCACATATATGTAAACACATGGAGGTTCGTATGAAAACGAAGACCGTACCTGAAATCATAGGTGATCTGAAAGAGATATACAAAGAGCATTTCAATGCACCTCACTCCAACAAGGCTTATACCGAGCAGAGCAGGTCGATAAAAGCCCTAACTCAATCGGTTGGGTATGACAACCTAATCGCAAACTTCAGGCATCTACTGGCCTGTGATGAGCCTTGGATTCAGAACTCCAAGAACATTCCTGGTCTGATCAAATTCTTTGATGCCATCCAGACCATGAGATTGAACAGCAGTAGAGTTGAAAGGACTGGTGATTATGCTGAGAAGATCAAGCACCAAGATCAGCAGATCGAAATAAGACTAGCCAAGTACAGAAAGGAGTTGCTCAATGATGCCTCCTAAAACTCTATTTGATGTTGGACGAAGGTTGCCCTGTTCTAAAGAGTCTGAATATTCTGTCCTTGGATCTATCTTTCACACAAGGGAATCCATTCATGAAGCTATGTCTCTTGTTGAGCCTGATGATTTTTTTACATATGAAGGAAAGAATATTTACAAGGCTATGATCCACATGAAAAGGAAAGATAAGCCGATTGATGTAATAAGTATAGCTGACGAGTTGAAGAACATGGGTGTGTCAGACAACATTGGTGGGATTGAACAGCTTAGTCTCATTGAAGATTACATACCTACTGCCACAGCTATTGCACACCATTGCCGAAAGATAAAGTCCTTGGCAATCAAACGCAAGTTCATTGAGAAGATGGAACCCATCATGAGTGATGCCTTCAAGATTGATGATGACCCGTCAGCAGTCCTTGAAGAAACTCACTCAAATATTTTCAAGCTAATGGCTGAAGTGGATGGCAATAAAAAGAAAAGCGATGTGTATACCCCAGAGGACATGGCTGCTCTTGGAGTTAAGAATGCTACCGCTAGGTTTGAAGATCCAGATGGGCAGGGTGGATATCAGACAGGGTTTGAGAGATTAGATAGCTACATCAAAAGACTGAGAGATGTGAACTGTATTGCAGCTTCAACAGGTGTTGGGAAGACAGGCTTGAGTTTAAATATTGCAATCAACTTGGCTACTCAGAAGGTTCCTGTTCTGTATATTAACTTGGAGATGAACATTGATGAGATCACCACTAGGGTGCTGTCAATTTTGTCTGGTGTTGAGATAGACAAGATCGACACTGGTAACTACGGTGACAACAAGGAAGATTTCAGATTGGTTGGCAGATTTGCTGAGACTCTCAGGCACTCCACCTTGTATATGACTGACAACACTCCGAAGAATATCAATCACATCACCAGTCTGGTCCATAAGTATCACGCAAAGCATGGGATCAAGGTAGTCATTGTTGATTACATAGGACACATCCGTAATGACAAACTTGCGTTCAAGGAGAATAGCAAGCGCATCAGCTTGGGTAGATACAACCAGATGCTCAAGCAAATCTGCACAACGCTAGGCATCAAGCTGATCGTTGTGGCTCAGATGAATAGAGAGGGAGAGAAAGATCCAGAGATGGCAAACATAGGAGAGTGTTGGCAACTCGCGCAAGATGCTGACACCTTCATGATCCTTCACTATGACTGGGTTAAGAATGAGAACAAAGAAGAAGGTAGTCCAGATAAATTTAAACAATACATTCTCACCCTGCGTAAGAACAGGAACGGTGTAGCACCGAGGCAGATAGGATTAGACTACCAGGAAAAAACTCAAATCATGACTGAGTCAGGTGGTTACCTTGGAAAACTATGAGAAGCACGTTGATGAAGTATTGGAACGTCACGGAGTAGAGCCACCACAACCAATGATACTCAATGCATTGGGTAAAGAAGCTACCAATTTATATCATGGATTTTACAAAGATATAAAGAATGCTTTTAGTGAGATGAGTACAACTGAATGCCAGATGAAGGCTATAGATTTGATGTGCGAACATTTGGCAATCATAAAGAAGGATGAGTGGAGAGGTTGGTATAAAAAAAATGGGTACGTAAAAATACACAGCCCACTATTTGATGAAACATTTTATTTATGTAGAGATAAGCAGACATTCAAGAAATTGAACAAAGAAAATCTTGTTGTTTTTATGGAGAGCGAACTCCCAAAGCTGAAAGGATTAGAGGATGAGGACATTGTCTGGCTTTACGAGGGTAAAAAATTTAAGGGAGTAATAATGTAATGAATTGCATGATATGTGGGGCTAGTGAGGATCAAGCTGTTGAAGTTCATGGGCATTTCCAATGTGCGTGTGGGCGAATTCTAGATGGTGACTGTTGCCAAGGAGAAACTAATGAGTCGTGCGTCAAGACAGAAGGGGCAGAGAGGGGAGAGGGAGATCTGCAAGATCCTAGAGGAAAAACTAGGGGGTGAGTTCAAGCGTAACCTGATGCAAACAGCAGAAGGTGGCTACGATGTCCTTGGTCTTGATGGTTGGGCAATCGAAGTAAAGTTTCAAGAGAAGCTATCGATTGAAAAGTGGTGGAAGCAGACAGTTGAACAGGCCACCAATGGGAAGAAGCCTGTGTTGTTCTTCCGTAGAAGCAGAGAAGACTGGAGAGTTGTGATCCCTTACGACAAACCATGCATAGAATATTATTCTGTTATTCCTTTGGACACTTTTTGTCACCAATTGCAATAACATTTATAACTGGAGGCATTATGGAAGTTCAAAAAAAATTGGAAAACTTAGAAGAAAAACTTTCCAAATTAGAAGTGAAAAAGATGGCATTGTTAGAAAAGAAGGGAGAGATCAGGGATGAGATTCTTCCTATTAGACAATTTGTTCAGGAAGCTAAAGTTAAAGCTGCTGCCAATGGAGAGTATACAGACCCAGAAACTTTCCAATCAGCTAGAGATAAGCTGCAAATATTAGGACGGAAAGACCAGCATTTACAAGCTGATTTGGGTCACATTACTTTAGAAAAGAAACAATTAAATAAAGAAATCGACAAGTTGGAGAAAAACGATTATGTCCTAAGAATGAAAGAGGTAGATGAAAGAATAAAATTACGAGACAGACACATGATAAATTGGGAATCTTTTTTTATTGAGTCTGCTAAGAACTATTTATCTGGTCATGAATTTGAAATCATTTCCAAAATGGCTACGAACATGCTGGAAATAAGAGCCAATAAGAAGGGAGATTAAATATGTGGGACGAAATAAAATACTTCAAAGCACATGAGTTCCATTGTCAGCATTGTGGAGCAGAAGAAATTAAACTTGAGTTAGTTGAGAAGATGGATAAATTGCGTGAACTTCATGGGTTGCCCATAAAGATTACGTCAGGGTACAGATGTCCAGATCACCCCCTCTCCGTATCAAGACCTACTAGTTCTCACATGAAAGGTGTCGCGTGTGATTTTGCTGCAAGAACAAGCAGGGAACGGTACATGCTGCTGAGTTTAATATTCGAGCATAAACTTTTCAAACGTATCGGCATCAATGCACTGGACAATTTCATCCACGTTGACATCGATGAAGAAAAAAGTGAACAGCTTGTTTGGTTGTATTAGCTGAGTAATCATGAGGGCGATTCCTTCGCTCGTACCTTTCGTCCCAAGGGATTGCCCCTCTACTTCTTTGTCTTATTCTCCTTTCTTTTTTTAGATCACCTCGCATACAACATCTCCAAAGAACGTCCCACCACAGGCTGAACTTAATCCAACTATCTTCTTCGCCATTGGTATGGCTGCAGTGTAAGCGTTTTCAAATTCTGGTTGGAAGGCACACTCATCCGATATCACAAGACTAGCAGTATGTGAACGAATGATGTGTCCACCTTCTGGTATCCCCCAAACAATACTTCCATTACTGAATCTCATCTTCGCATAACTTGTGTCTACTGTTACCATGTCCTTCAACCATTGGGGTAGGTGATGGTAGACAAAACTCATCCTTGCATTCTCCATCTTCTTATCAAACACAAGTGAAGCTGCATCCTCCTCTTTCTTTGACTGGATAAAGATTGCTTGGTGTGGAAAGAACATGGCTACCCACAGTGCATAGAGTACCATCACCCATGACATACGGATCTGTCGGCTCTTGGGTATGAACACCCTGTCCGATTCATGGACTACACTTATAACTTTTTTCAGGTAATCCTTTTCAGGAAATGGCTTGACGGGTGTATCACTGTCATGCTCATCTTTAGTCTTGACTATACCTGAGAAGATAAAGTTATTCGGGTGTTCTATCCAACTTCTCAGTTGCAGTAGTTGGTGTAGTTGCACCAAGGAGTCCGAGGATAGCGTTTTCAATCCCTTTTGGATCAACTCCTTGTCCACCCCCTGCAATGAGGTGAGCGTGTTTACTTGGTTTGTCATATCCGAACATCTCTCTGAGTGCTTTAAGTGCATCCATTTTGTTATAGAATTTTAATTTGATTTGGTTCTTACCATTGTTACCCTTGCCTGATCTTATCTCCTCTATCTCTACAATTGGACGAAGGTCAGTAATGGTAGATCTCTTGGCAACAATCCCATTGTCCTGTGTGTATTCATAGTAATCTCTAGGATCAAGGAATGCTATACGGGCATACTCTTCAGCAACCTTGCTTGCGTTAACCTGCACCCTCTCCTGTATTTCAAGTTTCCTATCTTCAATCCTCTGCAGAAACTTCTTATCTTTCATCAGCCTGCCAACTGTCTTGTCGATAGACTTGGCTGCATAACCAGACTGAAGAGCAAGAGCAATCTTACTCTTGTTTGGATTCATGATTATCTTCTCTAAAAAGATATCTTGCTTGCCAAACTTATTGCCTAAAGCTTCTGAAGTTTTAGTTTCCTTTTCTTCCTTAACAGGAGGATTTTTCTTCTGTCGCAAACTTCCTAATATAGCTACCATAAATTCTCCTAACCGTAACCAGAGCGTTGAGATAATACAGGTGGAGTACCACTCTTCACGCGCATTCTCTTGTCATACCAATCCAACAGCTTCACCATACACTCACGTGTTGGTGGATAGTTAGCCTTAATCGCTTCCCTGCAATCCCCCCATACTTTGAGCAATGATTCCTCTGTTCCTGGTTTGTTTCTTGCAAACCATTCCCTAAGAATCACCGAGGAATTATTTCTTCTCTTCTCATTCTCGAATATAAACCTGCATCCAAGTTCTCTTCTGATTCTATTTTTCAAGTCCTCATCAGAACAAGTAAGGATCACACGTTCTATCTTATTTCCTTTGAGAAACTTTTTCAGTTCACTAATAAACTCAGGTGACAATCTACCAGTCACCTCATCAAACAAATGGTATTCTGAATCAGTCACCCATTGACCATCAACTACTTTCTTATTCACCCTACCACCTGCAATGCAGTAAGCCCTTGGGTAATCATCACTACCAAGAAACATTGCTGCCATCAGGCTGTCACAAGGATGATGCAACCCTTCAAAGTGAAGTGATAAGCCTGCAGTTGTGTGATCTACCTTAGTAGTTGTGGGCACAATGTACTCTATTAGGTGTTTCATCAGACTGGTTCACCACGTTGCCTACTGGAGCCTCAATCTTTTTCCTACCAGATGGTGAAGTAATCTCTTCAATACTAAACTCTTGTTCTTTTGCTTCCTCATATGTTTCTACTTTTAATCCCTGCTCTTTCATAACAATCTCCTAGTTAACTACATGTCGGGACAGATCAAAACTGTCCACCTTATCTGCCATCCAGTTAGAGGACAACATCTTAAATAAATATTTAACAGCATCTATACTGTGATTGTTCTTATCAATCATTGTTTCTTTTACATTCCTGTTCTGTCCAGTACTGTTGGTCCATTCACTGTATCTCCATTGCGACATCTCTCTCCAGTGATTGGCGCAGGACTTTACAATTCTATATCTTGGTTGCCATCCATCATTGTTCTTCTTATCGAACCCACCCCACATCTGCTCACTAACTAACTCTGCAAACTCAGTGTCACCACCCCTTGTTCCCTTCAAGAAATGCACCCCTTGCTCACTAAACAATTGAGCCATGCTCACCAGATCCCCACCATCTCCGCGTTCCTGTGTCTTAGTCCACATACTAGGGTCGGCTACTATCCACTCCAACCTATCATAATATTTATAGTCTTTAATTACATCCGAAGTGGAAACATATCCTGCTTTTCTTTTATAAAACTCATGGACTGCATAGTAGTCATCGTTCTTAGGATCATGGGCTATAACCATGAATGCTGTAGTACCCCTACCTGCATAGTCAAAGCCACCATACAATCTCCAAGTATCTGGTAACTCGTTGTAGTCTGGAATGTGAATCCTTTCCATATGTTTCTCCATGCAAGGGAATACCAACTGCCCACCCTGTGCATTGAAGTCTACTTCCATTTCCCTTTTCCACTTAGCACCAGTCACACCACCAGGATATCCTCGCAATGCCTTAGTCATCCACAGCTTACCTTCGGGTGAATCAGGGTTCTTATCTTCATCAGCAGAATAGTGGACCTTCAGTACCCGAACACCATCCTTAGTTATGTGATCGCTTATTCCTCTCATTCCCAACTCTGTGCAATACCCTGCTCATCTTTCTTCATCATCTCTAGCAAGGCAAGTGTTGTTCTTTGATTACTTACACGTTTTAATTTGCGGTATGTTTCCTTCAAGGTGTCAGCGTACTCAGGTCTTCTCTTTATTGCGTTGAAAATAAGTCTCGCTCTAACTTCACCTGACTTAGCAGTAGCAACCTGTCTCCAGAATCTTGGGTCTGGTATGTTCCCTGCTGATCTCTTGAAGGCATAAGCATCTAAAGCTTTATTCCTCATCCTCGTCTTTTCTTTCTTAGGCAAATCAGAATTGTCTATTGTCTTTTTTAACTCCTGCCTTATCCTCTCAATACCACCAGCATCGGATTGGTTTAAGTTGTACAACAACAGATTAATTTTATTGTCAACTCTTTGGATACTTGTTTGACCGCTTATCTTATCTTGTCTGGCCCTTATTCTTTGCTCTTGATTCTCACCAGGGGTCATTTCAAACACCCTGTCTAAACCAGGAATTGCTTTAAACATCTGTCTCTTTTCAGTTATCAGACTATCCTGTATTGTTTGCTCATATTCTGTGCCTGCTGTTTGCCTTAATATTTCATTCATCCCATAGCTAACTCCTCTTATAAAGGTGCTACTGGGGACAAAGAAAGTATCCACAACATACCTTAGTCTCTCTGGTGAGAATGGTTTGCTTGGCAGTAAACCTCCCAATGTTGGAAAATTTTTGTTGAGCATTTCTGCTGACATTCTGTAGGCAGGATGAGTATAAGGTGTATACTCCAAACCTTTGTCATCTAATTCTCTGCCCTTCCAAATACTATTCATCCGATAGGTGTCAAGGTTGCCTATGCCAAGTAATGCCTTGAGTGTTGGGGGGACAAAACTTGTTACTGGATTTATTTTACCAATACCTTCCCTCCAAAACTCTGGTCTTATGTCCCCGATCTTAGCTAATGGAGAACCTGCAGGATGATCTTGTGATCTCGCCCAACTAGAAATCATTAACCCTACCAAACTAGCAACTGCTGACTGCCCTTGGTCTAACGCAATCTTAAAGTAACCACGTGATAACTGTCCCTCTTTAGTCCTATCAAAGTAATCACTAAATATTATAAGGTTACCAATCTTATCCCTGTCATCAACCTTCTCCCAGTCATCACCATTCTCAGAGATGTTGTGCCAGAAGAGGGCTGCAGCCAAGCTAAAGAATTGAGCAAACTTCCATGTAGCTAATGCAATTCTTTG
>Ga0114932_10005117_pt1 | contig 11814 bp, 5 predicted proteins | sample 2SBtaG_2_FD_87286 | JGI IMG/M metagenome (GOLD analysis project Ga0114932, IMG submission 87286) | Deep subsurface microbial communities from Kolumbo volcano to uncover new lineages of life (NeLLi) - 2SBTROV12_ACTIVE470 metaG | ecosystem: Environmental > Aquatic > Marine > Volcanic ... | reverse complement strand
TTGTTCTTCTGTATATAATAGCATCGTTTACAATCTTGTCAAGTTATTTATCTTTTTTTAGCTGTGACTTCTACAGGTTGAACATATATTTTTCCAATATACTTTTGTGTTTCTCTTGGAAGTTTATTAAAATCTGATCCTCGTTCAATCCATTTTTTAGTATTCCCCGGACCCCAGTTATAAGCAATTGATGCAGTCTGCCAATCTCCAAAATGATTCTTTAAACCTCTCATATAATCTGTACCAAATCGAATGTTTTCTTCTACATTAAATAAATCATCTCCTTTAAAAGGTGTGGTTTTATACCCCGGCTGACGCGCGGTTGCTTCCATGATTTGCATAATACCTTTTGCTCCTCTTTTACTTACAGCATTAGGATCTCCTTTACTTTCAGCATCTATAATTCTTCTAAACAAATCTCTTTCTTCAGGATCTTCAACCGTTCTATCTAAAACATTTTCCCAGTTATTTCTAACATCCACAGCTTTCTGACTTAGCTGTTGCATAAACTTAGAAATACCACCTAAGAAATACTCTTGTCTTTTTATGGAACCTGTGCCACGATCTGTTAAAAAATATTTTTTGTTTTCAGTAACACCTACAATTCTAGGCTTACCTTTAATGGCTCTAAACTGTCCGGGTTCAAAAAGCATTACAGAAGTATCTCCGTCTTTACTATATAGAATACTGTCATAACCTAGTTCGTTTAATATTTCTTTTGTGTCTCTACCAAACTTAACATCTTTTACATATTTAATTCTGTCTACATCTTGGACAGAAGATTTTTTAATTTCTTTATCCATGTAACGATACTCTGCTAATAAGTCTTGCAATCTTTTTCGTGCTTCAAGCTTTGGAAGTTTTGAATGTTTAACAATAATATTTTGTAACATTTGATTACTGCTTATCTTTTCTATAAACTCCGAACCTTTTAAACTATCAATCTTTTGTTTTCTTAAATCTAAAGGATTGTATATTCGAACTTTACCTGCTTGATGATCATCTGCTTTTGTGTGAACACGTACTCCTACTTCATCTGTAATTAAAAAATCTTCAAGATGTGTTACATATAAATCATCTGATAACTTTCTGTATACAGTTTCTGTTATTCCTTTTGAAAAATCTTTAGCTTCTTTTTCAGAATACATTGGAATTGTAGATCCATCATTTAACAAAGGTGCTTCTTTCCTATAAGACCTGTTTAATGTATCTACTATTTCTTCATCATCAACTGGTCCACCTTCTGCAAATCCAGATCTATATGTTACAAACTCATCTCCTTTTGCATACTTTGCATCTTTATATGTTCTAATAAATTTATAAATACTTTGTTTTTTATATCCTGATTCACGAAGTAATGCTCTTGCTTCTTTTATAGTTATTTGTCCATCTTCTAACAATTCTTTAGCTGTTTGCATCGTAACAATATTAGTACTTTTACCTTGTTTTTGTAAACTTTTTAATCTTCTTGTATCAACAACTTCTAAATTATCTTCGTCTTGCCATCTTGTCCTAAAAGCAGTTCCTCTTTTATTTTTTGCTAACCCTATTGTACTCCTTAAGGCTTGTGGTAATCCACCAATAGCAAACCCAAATCTTTCTTCTTCGTCTTGACCAAGTATTCCTGCTTGATAATTATAAGGTAGTCCTGTAAGCCTATCAATCTTTTCATCTGGTTCTTTAATAGCGTTTGGTACATTAACTTCTCCACCAAATTTGTAACCTGACGTACTGCTTTTGCTTCTTCTTCTTGGAGAACCATAACCACTGCCGTAACTTATTGGAGCTGCTTTTTCAGCAGTTTCTGGACCAAAGGCTCTACCCCAAGTATTCTTGTCTAATTTTCTAGCTTCTCTTTTAAGAGCATCTCTAGTTTCTTTTGCAAACAAAGAATAACCCGGAACATTTGTAGCAATTACTTCTCCTAATCCTTTTCTATATAATAACATATCAATTGCATCTTGAGCAATAGGACCTGCTGGAGTTTTAAGTAATGAACCTAATTGACCACTTCCAAATCCTGCGTTAGTTGTATAACGATATGCATATTCTGCTGGACCCAAACCACCCCATCTCTGTATTGCTTTTATTGCCATTTCTTGTGGCTCATCATTTAGACTGGCTCCACGACTTCGCAAAGCATTCGTTAATGTTGCTACGCTACTCATTAAAATTGTTGTTGCTACAAGTTTAGGAGTTGCTTTTACAGGATCTCTATACATATCCTGTGACCACCTTTTTAATATTGTATTATTAAAAGCTGTTGGATATCCTGCAAATTGTGCAAGGAGTTGTCCTGCTGGATGAGAAAACCATAAAGGTCTATTAGCTTCTGCAGTGCTAGGGTTTAAAATAATTTCTTTTGCAAACCTTGTAGCTCCTCGTTGATAATCATTTTCAAAAAAAGCTTTGTTTTTATCTCTTAATTTTTGTTGTCCTAGATTACCTTTAGCAATATCTTCATCAAATTGTCCTTTATAAAACGAACTACTATACCAATCTATTGCTTTTTTATCATCAATACCAAGATCCCAAAGCATTTCTTTTTTATCTTTTAAAGCTTTACTGCTTAATTTTTTTATTCCTTGTTGATGTAAATACAAAGCTTCTGCATTTTCTCTTATTAATCTTTTACCAGTAGTAAAAGCAGCTAACTGAACAGCACCCGTCCACTGTGTAAGAAGGTTTGCTTGAAAGAATGAATTTTGTATAGTTCTTGCAATTTTACTTCTAGGTGCTTCACCATACAAACCATCTAGTCTTTGCATAACTGCTTGTTCTAAAGCAAGACCAACTTTGTAAGCTTCTTGCCAATTAGCATCATCAATGTCTGCAAAACCTCTAACTTCTTTACCTTGGATTTTATTAATAGTTCTTGCCCAACGATCCAAATCTTTTTTAACACCTGATTGCATTGCATTTTTAAAATCTTTTCCTGCTTGTGGATAATCACTAAAAGGAACCCGTGCCATTAAAAGTAAAGGCTCTGTAAGACTTGAAACAGTAGCTAAAGGTAAGTGAGCCAGTTGTTGACTAACCTTTAACCAATCTGCCCATTCTCCGTATCTAGAAGTTTTTAGTTTTGGATTACTTGGCTCAACACCTGTTACAGCAGAATAAAGCTTTTCAAGATATTCTGTAACTCTTTGTATTTCTTTTTGTTCTACTCCTGCATCCCTAAGTTCATCTCGAATAGGAGCAACCCACCTCGTTACAAACTCTGCAACACCACCGCCTAGCTTGTCATTTCGAGCAATGGCTCTAGAAGCACCATTAATATAATCAGTCATAACACGATAGATATCGGTATCAATAAAATCTTCAAAAGTTTCATCGGATATTTCAGTAAATACTCTTGACTTTTGAACACCTGTTACAGGCTTTGCTGCATATACCATGCTGTTTGTTGCTTGATTAAATGTGGGTTTTAAAAAAGGATCATCAGCATATGATAACATATCCTCAGTTATCTTTTCTGCTTTTAATCGTTTAGCACGTTTCCAAATATCTTCTTGTTGGTTTAAAGACAACTCAGAAATATCTTTTTTAATTCGCAGTTCTGCCATAGCCTCTTGAATAAAATCTCTATCAGTAAAAGCTGCTTGATCATAAGTTAAAGAACCTTCTTTAAGACTTCTAGTTTCAGGTATTATTTTTTGAGTAATAGGATCTATATCGAAAGCAAATTGATCTTTAGCATAAACATCTTGAATTTTATAAGGCGAAACAAAATCATCAAACTGTGCAGATTTAGTAGATAATGGATCAGAATGTACAGAGTTTTCTATTATAGAAATAAACTTATCTTTGTTTGCTTTTATTTTTGAATGTTGAAAACGTCTAGGAAAATAATTAGCTGCTTGTTGTCCGGCTACAAGAATTCCAGCTTTTTTTAAATCATTAAATATTTTTTTATTTAAGTCTCTAAGTAATAATGCTGCTTCTCTAACTTCAGGATCTAAATCCGAAACTAATTTACTTTGAAGTTTACCATTTTTATCTCTGTATTTTATAATCCCTCTGCTTGTATAAACATCAGAAACAGCATCTTCATCCATGTTCCACATGAGTTTTAAAACTTGTTCTTCTTGTTCTGGATCTAAGATATCTCTAAAAACATTTCGGAAATTTTTAGTCCAACTTTCTTTGGCAACATCCTTTCCTTCAGCACCTGAAAGTTTTGATTTATCCCATTCGGGGTTAGCTCTTTTTAATTTATTAATTCCTAGTTGTAGATCTTTCTGCCACTCACTTCTAAGTTCATTCCAAATTTCTGCAAAAGTTCCTTGTTCAGTTTTAATTTTAGAGGCTCTTTCAGTAAGTGTATCCATCCAATCATAACGTAATTCACTTAATAGTTTTCCAAGAGTAGGTGAGTTTTCTGCTTGTTGCATAACAACAGAGGTTGCTCGACCTAATGTACGACCTATCCATTTTCTAGATGATTTTCTAAGACTTGTTCCTTTTTCTAGTACAGGATCAAGAACTTCTTGGACTGGGTCTGTTATAGGTTTTGTTTTTTTAGAAAGTTGTTTCTTTTTTATTCTTGAAATTCTAGAAGCTCTATCTAAAAAGACTTCAAGATTATCAAGTTTTCTAATAACTTTATCTCCAAATCCAAGATCTTCCATTTCATAATTTAACTCTACTGTTTTTCTTGGTATACTACCTTCTTTAATAATTGCATCTTCATTAGAAAATCTAAATAATTTTTTATTTAACATAGGAGATAGGGAAGTAAATGTTCCAATAGATCCACCTAGTATTCCACCAAACGTACCACCTAAAGCAGCAACAACACCAAGCTGTGTTAAATCTATATTTTCTCTTAATCCTAATTCTTTTTCAGCATCTTGTAAAAAGAAATCATGAGGTCCTGCGAATGCAACACCTTCAGCAACACCATATTTTGCTGCTTGTTTACCAGCTTTTAGACCTTGTTTGCCTAATCTTTTAATAGAACTTTTTGTTAATTTATTTAAACCTTCAGCCGTAGCTTTTTGAACTGCTGATCTTACAGCTAAAGAACTTCCTAAAGAAACAGGTGCAAAAAAAGCAGTTGCTAAGTTAAAAGGATCTGATATAAAATCAATACCTAAGTCTTTTACTAATCCCATTACTTGTTTAAAACTTCCTATGTCGGCATTATCAAAACGATCTTTTAAATAGATATAATCTTCTTTAGCTTGGTCTGACCAATTTCCTATTTGTGCTGAACGAGCCAAAGCTGCTGATAAACTAAAATCAGCATCTCGTAAGTATTCATATATATCTTCGTCTGCTCCTATTTCCTCCATAAAACGCTCTGTTCTTTTATTAAATTCAGGATCGTTTTCAAGATCATCAAGAGTATATATTTTACCAGTTCTAGGTCGTCTAGTATTAATAGAAATAGGAACAAAAGGAACTTTAAATCTTTGTCCTGATGGTCTAGAATAAGACTCTTCGAGTTCAGGATTTATTTCTAAAGGTTGTTCATATGTAGGAGTAGTAAGTGCAGTAGATGTAGGAGACATACTTACTGGCTCTTCTTCTTTAGAATTATATAGTGCAGCAAGAGCTTCAGAAATGTTAGGCTCTTCTTCTGTATCTTTAGGATCACGCAGACCCTTGCGTTGTTCGACAAGATCAATATATTGACGAAATGCTAAATCAACAGCACTCATAACTATTACCTAGCTTCCGATTCGTCAGCAATAAACCAGCGAGTGCCGTATTTTTCAGGAGTTACACCTGCTTTAAATTTTCTAAAAGCATCTTCTACGTCTACTCCAGCATTTAATAAATCAACTATTTCTTCATTGGTTAATGCCATGCCTTCGGTATCTTCAAAACCAAATACAAACTTAGATGTTCCTATATCATCTACTAATCTTGACGTTAAAATTTCTTTTTGTTCTTTGCTATATCTAGTATTATTAATAATTGCTTTTACTTCATCTTGAACAGCACCAAGACGATCTACATCTTTTAGTTTAAACCAAGCTTGTTCAGCTATAAATTGTCCATCTTTAATACTAAAATGTTTGTTAAGTGTTCGGTTCACAGTATCAAAATCGTATTCAAAATTATTTCCGCCAAGAAATCTTTCCGTTGAATAAAATGGTATTCCAAGTTTCCCTTGAGGTTTTACACTTGTGCCAATTGTATAAGCAACGGCAGCATTTCTAATATCTGTTCTATCTGTAATGACTGTATCGCTGTTAAAGAAAGCACGATTAAAGGTATCGTCTTTTGTTAATCTTGCAACTAAACCTGTAGCAGAATCAATAAATTGTGTTTTAAATTTAAGATTTGAGTCATCGTTTAACTCTTCTGCTAAATTTTCTAACTGATTAAAACCTGAAAATCCTGTTTTTTCCAAAATACCTTTTTTCCTCATTCCAACATTAATAAATCCTGCTCTTGCTAAATCATCTAAATTCTCGCCAGTTATAAGATTTGCTATTTGGGTTCTTTCATCTGTAAAAGCAGTGCCTTGACCTTGTGGAACCCAATCTTGATTTGAAGGATCAGACAAAACTCTATTTTTTTGAGTTTGTATTAAATCATCAACGCTTAAATTATTAATCGTATCTTCCCACTCCTCTTCAAACAATTCTATTTTTTTAAAAATGTTTTCAGTATCTGGAACTCCGTCTTGTTCTTCAACTTTTCCTAAAGATTTAAATCCATTTTTAATATTATTTAAATTAAAAATTTTTCTACCTTGTGAATCATATTGAGATTTATATTCAGACATCTTTTTAGCTTTTATTATTTTTAACTCATCGACTGTAAGACTTGTTGCTTGATTTAACATATCTTCATAAGACAATATTACATTAGTTCCTTTTGTATCACCAAACAGTTGAGTCAATCCTGATCTAAAACCTTTTCTATTTTTCATCATGTTCTCAACAACAGCAGGTAATATTTGATTTTGAACTTTTTTAAATCTAGGAGTTTTAATTCCATCTATTTCAAAATCTAAACCTGTCATTATTTTCTCAACAGTAGGTTGTATTTGAATTTTAAGCTGTTCAGCATATTGACTATCATTATCCCAATAGTCCATATAATTTTCTGCTGTTAATTTAAAATCTTTATTTCCTTGCCTAGCTTGTTCTGATTTTTCAAAATCATCAATAACTTTATAAAGATCTGCCATTTGCTGTATTGCAGGTGCTTGAGCATTAGCTTGCGCTTGATCAAAAGCATGTATTTTATCTAGTTCAGCTTGTCTATTATTAACTTGATTTTTATACAATGCCTGTCCTGCCATGAGAACACCCATTGCCATTGCAATTCTTTCATCTTTTTTTGCAGCTTTTGCAGAGGCTTTTGCAATTTCACCTTTACGTTGTAATAAAGAAGAACCTAGTTCTCCAATATCCATTGTATCCCAGCTTTGCATTATATTATTTAAATCATTTTCAGCCATCTTATCTCCTTGACATTAAGCTTTCTTCCATAGCTTGTGCTTGTTCTGGTCTAGACATTAAACTTTGTTGAATATCTTGTATATCTATATTTTCTAATTTACTAATTAATTCTTGTGGAATTTGATCAGGAGCTATGTTTGCTTTTAAATCAGAAAACCTTTTAGGGTTTCTTATTTCTGCTTGTTCTCTTTTAGATTCCATTAGTAACATAGTATTATCTTCTTCATCTAAAAACTCTTCGTCTGTTATATCATCATCTTTATCTATTTTAACATTTGTAATTCCAATTTTTTCTGCTATAGCTAATAGCATATACATAACAGGCTCTACAAGCAACAACATTAAATCAGGATTAAACTTACCTTGAGAAAGACCTGACATTAATAACATTTTTGTTATGTCAGTGATTGGAGTTCCTTGTGCCATTAAATTAGCAACATTATAAAGATTTTCTTTTTCAAGCAAACTTAACCAAATGGCTTCACTTGCATCTCTTACTCCTGTATACTCTGGTGCGCCTTCATAAGGTTGTTGTCCTTCAGGACTATTAGTTAATGATTGTCCGGGGATTGGACCTTCAAAAGGTCGCATAGTTTCAATTGCTTGTTTGTCTAACATTTAGTTTCCTCCACCTATAAGATCTGGAAGTTCTACTCCATAAGGTGCTGCGTTTCTTATTAAATTAAATTTTGTACTAGCAGTCATGTTTGGGTTTAATCCTATTCCAATAACACCTGCGTAATCTGTAAGTAAACTCATAAAATCTTTAACCTGTGAAAAAGGTTGTGTGTTAAAAGAAAAAGCACCTGTTCCAAAACCAAAAGTACTAGACCTTCCATGAACATCTAAGTTAGCAGTTGCCTGTCCGGGATATCTAGTTTGTCCTGCTTCTGGTGGACTAACAGTATTATAAATATCTTGAGCCATTTTATATTTATCATACGCATCACTTATTTTAAAATTACGTTTATAAACATCAGTAACTTCACCGATATCAACTTTATTTAGAATATCTAATTGTGCTGTATTTCCAGTAGCTTGTGCTGAAACTTTTGCTAAATCAAAACTTCTTTCAGCAATTTTTTTGGTGCTTAGTTTTCCATCACCATATTTACCCATAATTTTTTCAACTTCTTTATCGTAGTTTATACCACCAGTATTTCCAGCATCCGTTACTGATTCAAACCTAGCTTCTCTTGCAAACTCTAAATTATCTGTGGCTGCTTGTGCAGGACCTTTCCAATAATCTTCCCAGTTTGAAGCTTGAATACCTTCACCTTTATACGTAAGTTTATCTACAAAACTGCCTGTCCATTCTTGAAAACGATCTACAGCACCTCCTGTCAAATGATTAAGACCTGATTTTAAACCTTCAGTAACACTGTTAAATACATGTCCAATTGTTTTATCGTACATGTTTTTACCAAACTTAGCAGCTCCTTGTATTGCTGATCCTATAGAACCTATAGCATTGTGCATAAAACTTCCGGGTGCAAACAATCCTTGGAATGCTCCTCCGGCTGCATTAAACCAAGAACCTAATGCTCCTCCAATTCCCGGCAGTATAAAGTTTAAAGCAATAGTACCTAGAGGTCCTAACTTTCCAAAGACTTTACCTATTGGTTTTAAAATAGCTTTAAGAGGTTTAGCAATTATTTTTGCTACGCTTTTAATAGCTTTACCTACTTTCCTTACTATCTTTTTAAAAGGTTTAAATATTTTACTAAGTATTCCCATATTAAGGTCCTCCTCCGCCTAAGAAATTATTCATTATACTTGTCATTCCTGTTAAATTACTTGTCCAATTTTTACCTTCATATGATGCTCCTTCGTTTCCTAAGGCTGCTACCATTAATGAAGCTTTACGCTGTTGGTCGTTATCCCAAGCTTTAAATGAATAATCCATTTGATCTCTTAACTCTTGCCAAAGAAAAGACATTGCTTGTGTACTTAAACCAAAAGCATTCTGTGCATTTTGTTGATTGACTGCATTAATAGCTGCAGTATTAACTGTATTAGACTGCCTGCGCCACGCAACATTTGATTGTTCTACGGCTTGTGCATTCTGTGTATTAAACTGTTCTCGTGCAAACTCTTGTTGTGCATTAAACTGATCAATCTGTGTAGACAGTTGCGCATCAAGTCTAGCTACTTCTAACTCAGCAGCTTCTTCTGCTGCTTTTGCTTGATTCTCTTGTGTCTTATTAAACTGAGTCATAGCATTCTGTTGTGTCTTATTAAACTGTTCCATGTTAGCTGCCATGCTGGACATGAATTGATTTGTTTGATTCTCACTTGTTGCATTGAATTGTTGAGAAGCATTCTGTGCAGCTTGATCACTTAACAGTCCTTGTTGTCTCAATTGACTTGTTAATACTTCAGCCTGTTGTCTGTTATTTAAGTTTGCCATATCTCTTTGTAACATGGTCTGAGCATTTTGTGCTACAAGTTTTGTATTAGAATCAAGAGTTGCTAAGTCTAGTTGTGCCATTGAAACTGCTTCTTGTATGCCTGCTTGTTGATCATTAGCTACTTCTGTTAGGCTTGTAGTCTGTAAAAACTTACTATTAGATAATGCTCTTTGTTGATCAGCACTAAACTGTGCCATGTTTAAATTAAATACTCTTTCTGAGTTTGTCATGGCTCTTTGTTGTGCCATTTGAGCATTCATTTGCTCTGCTTGAGCTTCTATGTTTCTTTGTGAGAATACGCTTTCTTTTATAGACTGTGCATTGCTTTGTGCTAAAGGCATAGCACTTTGTATAATAGCATTGAACAGCGCATCTCTACCTACTGTTGAAGCATCTAACCCACGCTGTGCTAACATTTCATTTACTGCTGCAACGGCTGGTCTAGCAAAAGCTGGAATTTCTCCAGACTCCATACCTTCTAACAATGCATTCATTTGTGTAGAAACCAAGGCTTCATCTGGAAGACCTGCAATCATACCACGTTGTTCTTCGGAATAATCCATTAGTTCATCTTCTAAAAGATCTGGATCATTCCCTATTAAATTAATTTGTTCTTCTGTTAAACCTGCTCGTCTTAGTTGTTTCTTAGCTCTTAAGACTCTTGGTAAATCTGTACCTGCAACTTTAACTGCATTCATCTTAGCTTCGGCATCCATTTCACCGACAACTCTTTCTGTAAGACCTCTTGATTTCTGTTCGTCTGTAAAGTCAATACCTTGTGCTGCTTTAGTTAGTGCTTGGCTTTGCATGCCTGCAATACCTTCAGCACTCCATTCACCTGTTTGTGCATCAATAATCGGTGTTTGGTCTGCAACCATTGTTGCATCATATCTTCCAGCATCAAACCCTTCAGGTGTTGTTCCTGTAACTGCTTGACCTGTGCTTGGATCATAACCTATACGCTGTCCGGGATCTAATACAGCAGCAGCCTGTGCTTGACGAGTAGGATCCATTTGCATAGTAGTTGCATCAGCTAACGGAATAGGTTGTCCAGCTTCATCTAACAGTAACTCACCTGTTGCATTTCTTTGATAATTAACTTGCGCAGGAGTTGGAATCGTAGCTCCTTCTGAAAGTTGTCCTTGTGCAGCACCTTCAATAATTGCTCTTGCAGCATTTATTTCTTCAGGAGTTCTTCCACCTGTAAAGCCTGCTGATGATGGAGTCTTTGCAGTTCCTATACCATATCCGCCTGTAACTTCTTCTTCGCCTTCAGTGCCTGTCTGTGTTTGCGTTTGGTTTGCATTATAAGGCTGCCAATCAGCAGGAGGTCCGGGATCTACTAATATCATAGTCTGCGTATCTCCATTCGGAAGTGTAATAGTTTCTATGTCTCCTACTTCATAACCTCTTCCGGGAGGTGTTCTTGTAGGTTGTCTTGTAGGTTGTCCAGCAGGTCCAGTTTGGGCTTGCGTTACTAAATCTTCACGATCTGTTTGAATATAAGGTTGTTCTGGACCTGTTAAAACTTGTTGTGCTGATTGAGAAAGTTGTTGCGCAGGTGTAGGCTGTGGTTGAGAAATAGAAGTAGCCTGTGGTCTAGGTTGTTGCACAGGTGTAGGGTCTGTCATTATAGGAGCAGGTGTTGTAGGAATAGGTCTTGGATCAACAACATCAATAGGCATATTTACAGGTCTATCATCTGGACCAATAGATATCATAGGTGGTCTTTCTTTTCTAATATTCTTTGGTGTTTTAACTAATAAATCTTCTGCTTCAGGTAGATTACCTTTAGCTAAAGCAACTCTACCGCCTTGTCTCATATCAAGTCTATTACCTTTATTATATCTTTTTCTTGCCATTATTTACTCTCTTCAAAAAGCCTGTCTATTTTTTGTTCTAATTTTTCTAAGACCTTCATAAGTTTACCCATGTCGTATTCAAACGTATCTCTAGATATGTATTCTTTAGCCATCTCT
>Ga0114932_10005116_pt1 | contig 11818 bp, 12 predicted proteins | sample 2SBtaG_2_FD_87286 | JGI IMG/M metagenome (GOLD analysis project Ga0114932, IMG submission 87286) | Deep subsurface microbial communities from Kolumbo volcano to uncover new lineages of life (NeLLi) - 2SBTROV12_ACTIVE470 metaG | ecosystem: Environmental > Aquatic > Marine > Volcanic ... | reverse complement strand
TGATATGTCTATGTCAATGAAGATTAAAAGAGTTCCGGGATCTCCTCCCGACCCAAGAATCGAGGAAGCATCCGCAAGGGTAAAAAAAGCCTGTGACAAAAATGGCATTAAATTTTTAGAGTCTGCCAACCCTGGGAACATTACCGAGATTATCGATACAGGCGCCAGGGTAATAGCCGGTCAAAGTGAAGAAGCTGCTCAAATAGGCCGCAAATATACTGGACGTCAAATGAAGGTTTAATACGTTTGATTTGATTATTTATTTGACACAAATGTCACGTAAACTTGTCTAATCTACGTTGTACCAGAGCTATATCTTAGCTTGATAAACAATATTGAAAGGAGTTTCCGCCGCCCTGTGAAACGAGGAAAATCCAGCCTTTTGGAAAACCTCCCCTATTCTGCTCTCTCCTGCCTGGGCACCTAAAACTCTACTCCCGCCTCCTTGGGCAACTCCATTGGCGGTACAAGCAAATGTGGAGGCACCATAAAAAAGCCTCCCCAAAGGACCAAAATTATCTTCAGTATTGTCATTCGCAAAAGGTTCTACGATCAAAACGGATCCACCGGGATTCAGAGACTTTTTCGCCTGTAAAGCTGCCCCATCAGGATCACCCATGTCATGGAGGCAATCCATGAAACAAACTAGATCCAAATCTTTTGTTTTGTAATTATTGGCAGGCGCCACCTCAAACCCAATCCTGTCTCCAACCCCTGAATCCGACACCCTCTGTTTAGCAGTTTCAATTGATCCTTGGTGATAGTCAATTCCGACAAAGCTTGAATTCGGGTATTGAGTTGCCATTATGATCGTGGATGCAGCATGGCCGCAACCTATATCACCCACCCGAATCCCAGACTTCAATCGATCTTCCACACCATCAAGGGCCGGGATCCAACTTTCGGTCAGATTGGCCCGGTAGTTAGGTCTAAAAAAACGCTCTGTAGCCTCAAACAACCGTTCGTCGTGATCACCCCAATGAATTCCGGAACCCGTTTTTATAGCCTCCATCATCTTTCGATCGGCCGCATAAAACACTGAGTAAAATGCTAGTGCACCACCCCCCATATAGACGGGGCTATTTTCATCGGTGAATACGAAGGCCTGTTCATCTGGCAGCAAATACGTTTCATCTGCACTGTCATATTCCAGGTAACCGCCAGCAGCTTGAGACTTCATCCATTCCGTCAGTAATCTCAAGTTAAATCCAGTCTTTGTGGCAACATCTTGTGGGGTCATGGGTCCCGAACCTGCCATAGCAGTAAATAGTCCCAGTTTATCCCCTATGTATGTCAGAGCTATGCCGGTGGAAGCCCCCATATCCGTTACTAATTTCTCAAGGAATATATTTAGCTTGTCTTGATCCATATAAGTAACTCCTAGCAGTGTCTATGACAGACAAAATGTTAAATTCATCACAGGTAACAAACATTTAAACGGCATGTAGCAGTTAAATGCAGAACCCAATATAGGATGCAAATGGAATTTATATAATTTTCAAACTAACGACTAGTTGAAGGCAGAAACTCCAAAGGGTGGATCCTAATCTCCCGATTGGGCATGTTCCGCGACTTGCGCCAACTCATCCATAAATTGTCCATGATCATATGAGATCCCATTGAGATACACGCTATCGCGGGCAACTCCAGAGGCAACAGCAATCGCCTCCGCAATTTCTTCGTCCGAAGCTCCGCCGAGCTGTGCCAGCCCGGTGAGAAAAGGCACTCAATAATCACACCTAAAGGTAGAAGCTGCTCCAATACCAATCAAAGCCTTTGTCTTTGAGGATAAAGCCGTATCTACCATAAGAAAATCTTTCAAAAAAGACCATGTGTGCTCAAGAATCATGTCCCCCATGCCATCCATAAATCCAGGCACGATACCCAATGTGGCCTCAATATCGTTTATTATGTCCTGTCTTGCCATATTTCACCTCACCTCACATTTCAAATATTCCTATTAGGTCAATAATGGTGACAATAGCACAGATATGGATAATTAACCTAAATTTAGAGTGAACATACAATTGTAAGAGATTGGGATATTTAGAATGAAGTGGAATGCAGGGCCCGATATTTCCACTTCTCTTTACAAATTAGTAATAGCTCCCGTAGTGTCGGTTCAAATCAACGAGTGGTGATCACAGAGGAAAATAGTATGAATTCAAATGGCAAACCTGTCGCTGTAGTTATAGGTGCAACTTCCAAATGGCAGTCAGACGGAAGAAATACAAAACTAATACATGGTAAAGAGCTGGACGACGCCCACATACCGGTAGGAATTCGTTGGGGAATCGGCGGAGCGGTGGCTCAAAAATTCGCACAGGAAGGTTTCTTCGTCGTATTAACTACTCGAAACACTCCCAATGCCGAACCTCTTCAGAAGGCCATTCAGGAACAGGGAGGAGAGAGCACCATCATAGAGTTGGACCTCGTATCGAGCGTCTCTATATCGGAAGCATTCGCTAAAATACGGGAACAAGCTGGAGACCCCGACGTATTGGTATATAACGCCGGATACATAGAAGGTCGGGATCTTCCTCCGGAGAAAGAGCTACTGGAAAACATCCCACTGGAAATGTTCGAAACTGCCCAACATATTTCCAGTAGAGGCCCTTTCCTAGTAGCCAAGGAAGTTATGCCCTCAATGAGGAAAAGGGGAAGTGGCTCATTCTTAATTTCAAATAATTCTTCTTCACTCAGAGGGAGAAAACGTATGACAGGACAATCCCTCTACTACCCAAGGGTAATGATGAGAACTCTTGCACAGGTCTTAACTGAAGAATATTCAGAGTTTGGAGTGCATGTCGCCAATGTTGTCATTGATGGCACAATTGATTCCCCTGGAACAAGGGCAATGTCAAGATCACAACAAAATCCTGATTTGATAATGAATCCAATTAAGATAGCTGAAGCCTTTTACTATCTGCACAGTCAAGATAAATCATCTTGGACCCACGAACTCCAACTTACCCCTTTCCCAAACAACCCAAGCTTTTAAGCAATGAAGATTAAAAGCATAAAAGCACTAGCCGGGAAGTTCCCATCACCCACATCAGATAATCCAGTCCGTGATAGTTGGAAATGGGTGGACCATGTAGCCACACCAATGTCACGATATCCAAGGTATAAAAGAGAAGGACTCCTTTGGGCACCCCCATGGGAGGAGACATCCATTTGTGTCGTTACCGCTGAAGATGGAACTTTCGGTGTAGGGATGACTATATTCAGCACACCTGTCAATTCACTAATCAATGACCACTTTGCTCCACTATTGATTGGCGAAAACTGTATGGCAATCGAAAAAATCTGGGACATGATGTTCAGGTTGGCCTCACCTTACAGCGCGGCGGGTATAGCAAGTTATGCCATCACTGCTGTCGATCTGGCTCTATGGGATCTGAAGGCAAAAATTGCCAAAATGCCGGTGTATGAGCTTCTTGGAGGCCCTGCACGAGACAAAATTACTTGTTATGCCACTGGCAGCCAAACAGAATGGCATATGGAGCTCGGTTTCAATGCTACCAAATTGACCTGTTTGTCTGGACCGTCTGATGGCCCCGATGCCTTGGGACTAAATGAGGAACTCATAGCAACAAAACGGGATCTAATAGGCCCGAATGTAGAACTAATGCTTGATTGCTGGATGGCCCTAGACCTCGAATTCACCGTCAGGTTAGCAGAACGATTAAGACCGTATAACCTAAAGTGGATCGAAGATTGCCTTCTACCAGAAGACTACGATGGATTTAAGGCATTGAAAAAAAGGATTCCATGGCAATCAATCGCAACTGGTGAACATTGGTATACATCCCTCCCTTTTTTATCTGCTGTCTCAGAGAGATCAATTGACTATTTACAACCGGACATACAGTGGGTAGGTGGCATGACGGCAATCGTGAAAATCTGCCATATAGCGGAAGCAGCCGGTATATCGGTAATCCCACATGGTGGAGCCAGTACTTCATACGGACAGCATGCCTGCTACGCCATGCCGAATATTCCATTGGGAGAATATTTTATGCAGACAAGCCCAGGGATCCCACTCGACCAATACGACAGAAAAGGAACTGAATTATCAGGAGTTTCAATACCAGAATCCGGATATGTCGTTCCAAATGACGCCCCTGGCTTCGGAATAGAATTGACGCTGGATGACATAGAAAAAGTAACAACTTAACATCCCCGTACTAATTTAATTAGGACAATACAACTTTACTAGCACACTGAAACAGGGAATACAAAATGGATCACATCAACATAGGATTTATCGGATTAGGCAATATGGGGGCGGGTATGTGCCTAAATATAATCAAAAATGGTTACGAAGTTACGGTACACGACATCAACAAAGATTCAGCTGTGTCGGCTCTTGAGATGGGCGCAGTATGGGCTAACAGCCCTAAAGAACTCGCGCAAAAGTCTGATGTCATTTTCACTTCTCTCCCAGGCCCGAAAGAGGTTGAAGCCGTATCAGTTGGAGAACAAAGTATCTTGGATGGTATTGATGAAGGGTCTATATGGGTCGATCTAAGCACAAGTTCACCAAACCTAATTCAGACACTACATGAAACTTTTGCTTCCAAGGGTGCCAAGGTCATGGACGCACCAGTAAGTGGTGGTGTTACGGGGGCAGAAAGCGGTCGACTAGCGATAATGGTTGGCGGTGACGAGGAAACATTTAACAATCTTAAATCCGTATTAGAATCTTTTGGCGACCGGGTCACTTATACGGGACCAATAGGAACGGGAACGATCTGCAAGTTGATGAATAATGCTTTTCAATACGGCATGGAAGTACTTTTGTCCGAGTCCTTAACACTCGGAGTTAAAGCAGGTGTCAATACGCAAAAGCTGGTAGAGTGCTTGCGAAATGGCGGTGGTGGTCGTGGCAACATACTAAACGTCACATTCCCACAAACCTACCTTAAGGGAAAATTCGATCCTCCACGGTTCAAACTAACCGGAGCCCAAAAGGATGTATCTTTAGCTTTGGAACTTGCACGACAACACGATGTTCCAATGGCTTCAGCTACTCACACTTATAACGAAATGACTTCGGCAATTAACAGGGGATGGGGCGACCTAGACTCCCGAGTGAGCCTCTTACTACAAGAAGAGAGGGCTGGAAATATCGAGGTTCGCATTACCGATGAAGATGACGTCTCTTCAACCTGAAAAATAGGAGTTACGGATGGATGGAAGGCTAGTCGGTATTAAAGCTGTAATAACAGGCGGCGCAGGGGCAATAGGACTGGCAACCGCAAAAATCTTTGGCAGGGAAGGGGCTACTGTCTTTATTGCCGACTACAACAATCTGGCGCTAAGCAGTGCGCTAAAACTCTTAAAGTCGGAGGGAATTCCGGCATCCGGAATCCAGGCAGATGTGACTTCACCTCATGAGGTCTCAACCATGATGGATACAGCCGCAGAAAATATGGGTGGCATATCGACCCTTATTAACAACGCTGGAACCAGTTCTCCAGGCTATTTAGTGGATCATACTAGAGAGGATATCGACAGGGTTCTTGATGTAAATACAAAAGGAGTGATTTTTTGTACCCAATCAGCCATTCCTTATCTGCAGGACTCTCAAAATGCCTCCATAACAAGCACATCATCACAAGCAGGTAAAAGAGGCTGGGATCAAAATTCTGTATACAGTGCTTCAAAAGCAGCAGTGATAGGTTTTAGCCGCGCCATGGCTGTGGAATTGGCTCCAAACATAAGGGTAAACTCCATAGCACCCGGCCACATAAAGGATGAAGGAATGGCCTGGGCCTCTTTTGCCAAACGAAAACAAAATAACGAGACTATAGAGGATTTCAGCTCGCATTTAGCCGCTACTGAAATACCATTGCGACGCCTCCAGTCTGCGTCAGATATAGCCAACGGGTTCCTATTCCTCTCTTCAAAAGAGGCTTCAGAAATCACAGGTGCGGTACTGAACATTGGTGGCGGCGTAGTTATGGATTAAATATCCGATCACATATCACCGTCGATTCGTCAAACAAAAATAAGTCTGCACTTATACTGCGACCCATATAACTAAAAAAATTCACATGAGCATAACCCTTTAGGACAAAACCATGAAAATTAGTGACGTGAAAATCTTCCGTATGTCGGCGGAATCTCACAAATCTGACACAAATAACTGGCTATTCGTAAAAATTTATACAGATACTGGCGTATATGGTGTTGGAGAAGGGAGTCTGCAATATAAGGATCTAGGTCTGATAGGTGAAATTCAGGATTTTTCAAAGTTTTTGATTGGGAAAGATCCTTTTGCGATCGAGTATATTTGGACGTCGCTTTATAGAAGGGTTACCTGGACGGGTGGCGCTGTAACCATGAGTGCCATCAGCGCTATTGACCTAGCCCTGTGGGACCTTAAAGGAAAAGCCCTTGGAGTCCCCGTTTATGAACTATTGGGGGGAAAGGTGAGAGATGCCGTGCCTGTATACGCAAACGGCTGGTTTGAAAACGCTGACACTCCATCTGAACATGCAGACGCCGCAGTGAAGACAGTAAAGGCTGGCTACCCTTGCCTCAAATTTTACCCTTTTAAAGGTGAGTATGTGACGAACCCAGACAGGATTAACACTGGAGTCGAACTTGTGAAGGCTGTGAGAGAGGCTGTTGGACCTGATATTCAAATTGGAATAGACATCAGGGCACGGCTAGATTATTGGAGCGCAATCCAGGTTGTTGAGGAGCTCAGGCCCTACAAAATATCCTGGATTGAAGAACCCATACAATTCGACAATCCCAAGCTAATGGGTGAATTTGCCAGAAAATCCAGTGTTCCTGTCTCCACAGGGGAACAACTCTACAACCGTTGGGACTTCCAACCACTATTCGACGAGAGAGCTATATCAATCATCCAACCTGATATTTGCCATGCAGGAGGCATTTCAGAACTTAGGAAAATCGCCTCAGCTGCAGAAACGCACTATGTTAGTGTTGCTCCCCACAACTCTAATGGACCGGTCTCCACTGTATCCAGCCTCCACCTTGATATGAATATTCCAAACTGCTTCAAGCAAGAGATTTTTGTCAGTTTTCTAGACAGGTATGAATCCGTACTTACAAATCCCATTCCGATATCAGATGGCTTTGCAATCCCCCCAGTTGGACCAGGATGGGGAACTGATATTGACGAATCTGCGCTAGAACAATTCCCTCCAGCACCCTACACACCAGTGGAATCTGAGCCATATAGCGATTTCTTTTAGTCTCAACAACATCAGAACGACCAATTAAGCTAATAGAGCGAATAAAGGATTAGGCCTGTAACAAGTTCGAGAGACCCAAACTTTTCACCGAGTACCCGCTCATTTTCGCTGTACCTCTCTCTGTGATGTTATATATGCTATTGTGAAATATGGATTTACTTAATACCATATTGCTTTGATTATGATTCGAACATTTAATTAGTATCCAGAACGATTCAGGCGCCAGAAATCGATCTGAAAGATGTTGTTGAAATTTACTTGTTATCTCTAAGAAACAACGGATACCGGACATTCCTAGACAACTTTGATTTCACTCAAAACCCGAAGACGGATATATTATCTGGGTTTACTGTTGCTCTGGCCTTAGTACCAGAGGCCATAGCTTTCGCATTCGTAGCCCATGTGGAACCTTTGGTCGGGCTATACGCCGCATTTTTTGTTGGACTTATTACCTCCATATTTGGTGGAAGAAGTGGAATGATTTCCGGTGCTACAGGGGCAACCGCTGTGGCAATGGTAGGTTTGGTAGTAATTCATGGTCCAGAATATCTATTTGCAACAATGATCCTGACTGGACTGATACAGGTATCAGCCGGCCTTCTAAAATTCGGAAAATTCATTAAATTAGTCCCCTACCCCGTTATGCTTGGGTTCGTCAACGGTCTGGCGATTGTGATATTTCTGGCCCAGCTGGGCCAGTTCAAAATTCCAAAAACAAGTAGTCTGTCAGGGTCTGTCGATCCTGATAGTTCTCACTCGGCACTAAGTGTCGTCTTCAACGGGGGATGGATGGATGGGCTTGAATTAACAACCATGATAGGACTAACCATTCTTACCATGGCAATAATCTGGGTTTTACCAAAAATACCTGTGATTAAAAAAGTGGCCCCCGCCCCTCTAATCTCCATAATACTCATATCAGCTGTAGCCATACTGCTGAATCTGGACACAAGAAATGTAGGTGACATGGCAAGTGTTTCAGGGGGAATGCCTCTATTTCACATACCTTCCATACCCTGGAACCTAGAGACTCTTCTTATAATTTTGCCTTTCTCCTTGACGATAGCAGGCATCGGACTCATAGAAAGTTTATTAACACTAACACTGGTCGACGAAATTACGGAAACAGAAGGCCGTCCTAACTTAGAGTGTGTGGGGCAAGGCCTTGCGAATTTCGTCTGCGGATTTTTCAAAGCGATGGGTGGATGTGCGATGATCGGTCAAACGATGATTAACATAGATTCGGGCGGTAGAGGTCGTCTGTCCGGAATCACCGCGGCCTTATCATTACTGCTCTTCATAGTATTTCTGTCTGACCTTATAGAAATGATTCCTCTTGCGGCCCTGACAGGAATCATGATGATGGTCGTTATTGGGACATTTGCCTGGCCTTCTCTAAAATTACTTTTCCGAATCCCCAGAGAAGACGCTATAGTAATCATAATTGTGACCGGTGTAACCGTAATCCAGGATCTGGCTGTGGCCGTCGTTATAGGGGTTATAGTCTCTTGCCTCGTATATGCATGGAAGTCTTCCCAGCAAATTCAAATAACCGAATCCGAATCAATCAATGACGAGACGCACTCATACGCTCTTCACGGAACCTTATTTTTCGGATCCATCTGGAAATTTAAGGAGCTAATCCACCCGAGTAACTACAGTAAAAAGAATATAGTTCTTGACTTAAGCGATGCTAAAATAGCGGACCATTCAGCCCTAGAGGTTCTAGATACTCAAACCGCCAAATATCATGAAAACGGTAAAAGACTGGAACTGACAAATCTCTCTGAGGACTCTTTGAGGATACTACGTAAAGCGGAGAAGGTGACCAGCATAAACGTCGTTTGAACTTTCCGCCCTTAACTTGTCCTCAATAAAAAACGACCCAGCTGCTAGTCAAATCAAGAACCCGATTCTGGGAAACTGTACTTAAAAGAGTAGCCCCTGTAAGAAAGAACTACTCTATTAAGAACGTGTACACTGTTCTACGAAGCCGCGATCTGCGCCCAATCTATTTCATCAACTTCCATGGGTTCGCAGGTAATCATTTCAATCATCTCACCTAGAGTTGCCAAAATGTCTTCCTCATTGTTCGCTTCCCACAGGCAAATAAAGGTATCTGTATTACCATACGGGAGCGGATTCCAACTTTTCACACATTTGGCAGGTGTTTCCCCAGCCTGCATAGCCTTCGCAAATTCTGTTATCGAATCATCTTCCATTGCTTGAGAAAACTGATCCGCAGGAACCTTCAAAGAATGTACGACCATATACTGTGCCACTACTTGTCTCCTTATACTAATTAACTCTGACCTTAGTTCCCATAAATACTAACAGTTGTCTTCAATCATCCAAATAACATTTCGTAAAAACCTTTTCTTGGAATGACCTCATAATCAGTAAATAATGGAATCAGATGCTGGTTGTAGGAACCAGCCTACTTACCCCAGAAACCTCTCTCTTTCCTCTGCTCTATACCATCCATCACTGGCAAAACTTCTACATCACCGCCACCCATAACCGGCCTCAACAAAGCAGTTACCTTCTGCATATCATCGGCCTCAATGACTGCGTATGTAGTATGAGATACGTTATATCCCCATACTCCGAGGACCTTTACATCTTCATTCCCTTCAACCCATCTCGAGAAAGTGTTCAGCTCCTCACTATCACTCCCGTGTTGCACTCCTGGACAAGTCTTATAACTATGTTTCGCTGCTACATGAAAAAGCATCGCAATTCACCTCCAATGAACCTGATTTACTTGTTTAATATAAGCTAGTCATTCGTGGACAAAAGTAATGTTCCCCTTTGAAGTTCCGGCGTGTGCTCGAGACTCTCAACCATGTCAAACCAAGCCGTGAGAAATGCGGGATCATCATAGTTCGTCTTAGTATTACGATCCGCCTCGCCCTGATCTTTCGAGGATAATAAAAGCCAACAGCGATTTATATTTCCGCTTCTTGCGGCAATCAACCCAACTTTCTGTCCCTTGCCAGATATGTAGTCAACTACAGACATAATTCGAGGTCGGAAATCTCTTGATCGACCTTTCGCCGCCACGAGTTGAATCGAATTAAAAGCTTGGGGCGTTTCATCAGGAGCGTTCATCGGAACAATAATTTCGCCCCTGGTATATCGCAACTTCTCAGCTAATTTCGTTTGTATCTCATCTCTTTTTTTACCAGCATCCGAGTCAAAAATAGATGCGAGATCTCTGTCAGCTTCTCCTTGATCTTCATATCTATTCAGAGTCCAGAATACTCCAGGGATTTCACTCGACGAAGCGACCAGCGCCATTTTTGCTCCGTCAGCTTTTCTCATCTTTGTGTATTCAATCATGTCATTTGCAAACTCTCTACCGACGCCTAGAGCAGCATTCCATCTAGTAATGTTCAGAACAGTCATTTTCACCTCCTCATACAATAATCTATCTGTACATTGCCCAGCATCGCACATATTAGCAGTATTTATCTGCTTGATGCTTTCAAACCTCTGAAAACTCTTGAATCTGATATCGGATTAATATCTGCATCACTAACAATTACAGTCCAGGGCCGGGGCGACAACTTAAGGCTTGCAAGAATTTAATATTAGTTAGCAACAACCTGTTAACGAAAATGTATAGAATGCCAATGGAACAGAACAGATAAATATTCCGACCGATAAATCAAACGAATAAAGGGGAAAATGAATATGATCTCTCAGTTACGGATTTACACCATAAACAGAGGAATGATGGAATCTTGGATTAAGCTCTTCAAAGATCACATAAAACCTAATCACGAAAAATATGGAATCCCGGTGGAATATAGCTGGGTAAATTCGGATCAAACAGAGTTTATATGGGTACGAAGTTTCGACAATATAGATATTATTGAATCTAAAGAAAAAGAATATTACTCATCACCAGAGCGCCTCGCTATGGCTGACCAACCCCAGAAACACATTGCAAAAACTGAAGTTCGTATCGTAGAACCCACAGGCGTATAACAACAATTATTCAACTTTAACTCATCGCTCGGTTCAAAGAATGAATGAACAGTTATGCCGACTGAATACCAAAACGTTGACTCAAAGCAGAGATGTGCTTGACGGAAAATCCACAACACGCGCCGATAAGGTTGCACTTTGGAAAGTCTCCTCTCCAGTTCACACTGTGTGTGCAATAGACATCAACCGGGTCCCCACCATAAACACTCTGTTTCGTCTTGGGGTCCCATGCCTGAACGTCGTCGGCATATGCCATCATTTTCCCGTCCCAACCATGCGACTGCACTGTCTCCAAAACTGTTCCCAACACAGCTGGCTTACAGTGCATGGCACCAATCACATCTACACCACTGTCTCCCCCATTCCTAAACTGTCCTTCAGTGCCTTCAACGGCGAACCGGATAAGATCTGGCAAAGCGTTGTTGATGGGAGTCCCAGCATTATCGAAAACACTTAGATTATGGGTCTCCTGGTTCTTATAGGCCGAGAAACCAAGCCAGAAAGGCATACGGATAGTTTGGATAGCCCTGATAATAGGAACGGTGAAAGTAGGTCCACCGACCATTTCAGGAAGCATAATATCGACGCCG